>LXNI01000109.1_pt1 | contig 99002 bp, 85 predicted proteins | sample 809091 | NCBI WGS metagenome assembly LXNI01 (sample SAMN04870527, study PRJNA318959) | sponge metagenome | biome: 01000161; feature: marine sponge reef; material: water | host: Sarcotragus foetidus | place: Greece: Milos, Mediterranean Sea | collected 2013-05-29 | depth 5-7 m | reverse complement strand
AACCCGCTGCGTCTGTAACGTCACGATCATCCTCCGATGATCCCAGACGCCGACCTACAGGCTCATGTCTCGTTGGATTTACGCCCCCCGTTCAGGCTCATGTCTCATTGGACAAGGCTATCCGGCCGGCGAAGCTGCTTCGCCATGTATAATCGTTCAGGAGGCAGATCACCGGAAGCAGTCCCAGGCGGTGTTAGGCCGGGGCCCGTTGGCGCCGTCCCGTGCCTTTTCCCGAGTGGACGGACCACCCGCGGGGCAGGTGTATTCACGCTCGACCTCATTCATACCGAGGAAAAAACAATGAAAAAATGGCTGACATTCGGAAAGGCACTCGCCCTGTCGACCGCCATCGTGGCCCTGCCCTCGATGGGCCAGTCCGACGGCGTTCAACTGGAGGGGATGCCGGGCGGGTCGGGTAGCTACGATGATTTGGTCGCGCTCTACCAGGAGTTTCTGGAATTCAGCGATCCGGAGCGCGCAAGCGGCGACCGGCCGCTTCGCGACATCGCGGGGAGGCCGACGGAAGTTTATCCCGACTACGGCGTCGCCGCCGTCGAACAGCGGCGCGCGACGATGGATGATCTGCAGGATCGGCTCGAGGACATGGCGGTCGTGGACTGGGCGCTGGACCGGCAGGTGGACTACCTGGCCGTAAGATCGCGATTCGACCAGTACGACTTCACGCTGAACGTATCCCGGCCCTGGTCGCGCGATCCGGGATTCTACGTGGACCAGATGCTGCGTATTACGTTTGCTGACCTGCCACTGTCGGAGGCTGAGACCGCCGATTTGGTAACCAGACTGCAGGCCATATCCCTTCTCATCGATCAGGCCGAAACGAATCTGACGGAAGTCGCGGCGGACTATGCGGACCTCGCCATCTTCAATCTGACCAACGCCGACGGCGTGGGGCATGGATTTCCCTATCGCGCAACGCCGCCAGCGGGAGTCATCGGCTGGTACGAGGATTTTCTCGGGCGGGCCCGCGAGCAACAGCCGGATCTGGTGGACGACATCGCCGCGGCCCTGGATTCGGTGACGGGCTTTCACTCCTGGCTGACGGAGAATCGCGAATCCATGACCGGTCAGGGCGGTGTCGGCCGGGATTATTTCAACTGGTATCTGAAGCACGTCAAGCTGATGCCGTACGACACCGACCAGATCGTGACGCTCGGCCTGCGCGAACTCGACCGCCTGTGGAGCGTGTACGCGCTGGAGCAGCACCGCAACCGCAACCTCCCGGTGATCGATCTGCCGACATCGGCGGAGCAGTATGCGGAGCGGATTGCCGTAACGGACCGCCGGATCAGGAGTTTCCTGGTCGAGAACGAGATCATCACGATTCCTGAATATATCGGCGAGCTCGATACGAATGTGCCGTGGATCGTGCGTCCGAACGGGCCGAACTTCTGGGAGCAGGTACAGTACAGGGACCCGACTCCGGATCACCTGCACGCCGTGATTCCCGGTCACCGGTTCGACGGCGTTTTCGAGGCGCACAATACGCACCCTATCCGCGGCAAGCTCACCAGCGGCGCCCGGGCGGAGGGCTGGGGCGTTTACCTGGAGGAAGGCATCATGAACGCCGGGGTGGTGGATGATCTGCCCCGTGTCCGGGAGCTCATCTACATATTCGGTATCTTTCGCGCGGCGCGGGTGCCGGCCGATGTCTGGCTGCAGTTGAATGAAATGACGGTCAGTGAGGTCGTTACGTGGTGGATGGAACGCACACCATGGCTGGACGAGGACGTTGCCAGAGTGGATGCTGAAATCTACCTGCGGCGACCACCCGGATACGGTCTCGGATACACGGTTGGAATGTTGCAGATGCAGCATCTCCTGGCGGATCGACGACAGCAACTGGGCGACGACTTCGTGCTGAAAGAGTTCCACGATCAGTTCATGGACGCGGGCCGTCTTCCGATTTCGCTGATCCGTTGGGAGATGACCGGGCTCGACGACGAAGTAGGCGAGTTCTGGCAGCGCGAACGATTGAATTAGGGCCTTGGTCTCGTCCGGCTGCCGAGATTCAGGATATCGGCAACAGGGAGTTGACTGAAACGGACATCAACGTCCCCGGTGCAATACCAATGTCAGCCGGTGGAGCTGCTTGATCCAGAGCAATTCCCATGTTGCCAGAATTACACCCTTGACCCCGATCGCGGCCGCTATGGGATTGGTGACAGTCTCGTCCACTTGAGATGGATCCAACCAAAGCGTCTCCGCGAGTTCGAGCACATCACGTCCGAGGCCGGCTGGCCAATGCGTCCAGTTCCGCACATCATCACTGTTCGCCAGGTCTGCCGCAATCGCCGGTACGAGTAATGCGATGACGGGTTCGTCCGACCCGATTCCGAATAGCTGCGTACTGCGAATTACACATGCCGCGGCCACGTCGGGTGACAAACAACCTGCGCCAGACCACAGGGTCTTTACCAGGCCATGCACCGGTTCGGTGAGTTCGGGCGAAGCTTTAGGAAACCTTCCCTCCGGGTCGAGCACCGACGTCTTGAGGGCTGGCCACCGGGTCGCGGAATCTTGTTCCTCAACGGTCCCGTGGGGACGCTCCACGATGATGTTACACTCCGGAGCCCGGTCCTCTCCCAGCGCGATGCGCAGTTCCGATGAGCACCATACAGCGCAGGTGATCAACACTTCGAGTACCCCGCGTGAGCCCAATGCCTCTGCAATTCGGGTCGATTCCGCTTCCTCGGGAGCCCGGGGATTCTGGAAAAAGTGGTCGACCAGAGTGAGCGCCGCCATTTGACTTGGGGTGAGCTCATTGCGAGCGTCGGGTTTGTCGAGCAAGGGGACCTGCGACTCGGTAAGCCCGTCCTCAGTGCCCGCACTGATGCGTATTGCCGAACAGGACGCACAGCGACGCAAGTGGGCGCAGCGCAGGCGCACAGACTCGATTACCGCAGGCCGCAGGGTGGTGTTACTCCAAACTGCATCCTCGAGTGCGTTGAATCTGGCGCGTTCTGTCGAGTCTGCGTGCTGCAGCAACGCGACGGCGCCGACCAACTCCGAGCCTGGGGTCTGCAAAATGCTCATGTGAGGATCAAAGTGCGACGCCTGCATTGACGAAGAAACGACGGCCGAGGGGATCGAATGTCTCCACAATTGTATTGGAGTCATCCCCAGCTCTCAATCCAATGTGCGCGTTCAGCGGTGTTATAAGGCAGCAGCACAAATTTCGCTATACTGCGAACAAGTGTTTGCAATCTGCACCAATGGTCGCGCTGATTCCATCGAACATGCTGCGGCCTCAGGCTGTCCGAGGCTTGAAGGAGAAAAAGAATGAAAACAGCGTACAGTCCGCAGCTTTCGCATATCCGCCAGCAGGGGCTGGCTTGCGTCGTGTTGCTTTGCATGGCAGTTGTGAACCTGGCTATCGCCGAGCCGCCGAACGGGGCTGGCAGCTACGAAGACCTGCTTGAATTGTTCGCGGAGTACGAAGCTTGGAAAACACCCGTTGCCGTTGACGGAGTGGTCGACTATGGTCCGGCCGCCATAGAACGCCGACGCGACGAGATCCGCGCAATGCAGCGTCGTATGGATGATATGGGCGTCGCGCGATGGTCCGTGCCGCAGCAAGTCGACTTTCTGACCGTACGCGCTGAACTCGATCAGCAAGAATTCATTCTACACGTCACGCGCCCGTGGTCCCGCGATCCGTTGTTCTACGTTAACGGCGTGGTCCCGATCGCATTCACCGACCTCCCCGTATTGGGCGATGAGCAACAAATCCTGCGGCAAAAACTGCGGTCCGTCCCGCTCTTGCTGGAAGGCGCCCGCAGCAATCTGACGGAAGTGGCAGGCGATTACGCTGACCGTGCGATTTTCATGCTGACGCATTCGGATGGCATTGGGGGTGGACTGGACCCCTGCACTGCTCCCTGCCCGGCCGCAGATGCCTCCCCCTATCCCCGGCGCGAAACGATGCCGCCAGGTTTCATCGGCTGGTATGAGGATCTGCTGCAGCGTGCGAACGCTCAACCGGAACTGAGAGCCGACGTCATGGATGCGTTATCGGCTCTGCGTGAATTTCACGGATGGCTGGTCAACAACCGCGAGGATATGACGGCGCCGAACGGCGTCGGCAAGGAAGCCCTAGACTGGTTCGTCAAATACGGGTTGCTGCTGCCCTATACCTCCGAAGAAATGGCTTTGCTGTCCCAGCGCGAGTTGGATCGTCTGTGGGGATTCTATGCCCTGGAACGACATCGCAATCGTGAACTTCCGGAACTTGAGTTGGCGGAATCGGCCGAGGAATACCATCGGCGACTCGCGGACACTGATCGGCTTGTGCGCGATTGGCTTGTGGACGAAGCGATCATCACCGTACCGGAATACATCCCCGGCGACTGGCAGGTCATGGGTTTCAATGTCCCGTTCGTGGTTCGCGAAACGCCGCCTAATTTCTGGGAGCAAGTGCAGTATCGCGATCCTTCGCCGGATCACCTCCATGCCGTCATTCCCGGACATCGCTTCGACGACATGGTTGCGTCCAGGATCGATCACCCGATTCGCAGCCAGGTGAACTTCGGCGCACGCTGGCAGGGCTGGGCCGTATACCTGGAGGAAGGACCGTTGCAGCTGGGCGTTTTCGAGGCGCGGCCGCGAACTCGTGAACTGATCTATTTGTTCGGGCTGTGGCGGGCCGCACGCTCGCTCGGCGACATCTACAACCAGTGGAACGAGTTCAGTGCCGCCGAAACAGCCCAATACTGGATGGAAGTCACGCCAATGCTCGACCCGGATGTCGCTCGCAATTATTCGCACCTTCGCCCCGCACCCGGGCATGGCCTCGAGTACACGATCGGCAACATCCAGATGTTCCGGCTACTGGCCGAACGCAAGCGACAATTGAGAGAGGAGTTCGTGCTTCGCCAGTTCCACGACGAGTTCATCTCGAAAGGGCGGATTCCAATTGCGGCTATTCACTACGAGATGACCGGCAATGCGGACGCGGTGGCGCCGTTCTGGAACAGGACGCCGCTATCGTCGGTGGAGCTGGTTGCACCAGCCACATCGCCGTAGCGCCCTCGTCCAGCGGTGATCCGCACTGAATAAGCTTTTTGCTGCGACATTCTCAGTCCCGACGGGTTAGCATCTGGATTTCGTCGTCCAAGCACGGCAGTTGGCTGAACGTGGCGGAAATCGACTTCAGCGCGATGGACCGTCAGTGCCTGAACCGGCGGTTGTCCGACACCGATGCCGTGCGCATCGTGGATACAGCTTCTTGCGACGGTGCCGATCCGACAGCGCCTCGGTCAAACCCAGATTCCGAACGGCCTGGCGCAGCAGCAGCGAACCGCCGTCGGAGGTGATCTCCCCACCCTCAAGACTCGCCTCCACCGCACGGCGACAAACGCGTGGAAACTCGAATGAGTTCTGGTAACATTGTGTTATGGCAAGGTTATCCTTCGATATCAGCCTAAGTAACTGAATTCTATCGAACTATAGGAGCCTTGCCTCCTTATTGGTGAAATATTCGGGCTAGCCTTTGTGTTGAACCGGAAAACACCGGCTCCGGTTACCTCTGCGGCATTGGCCGAGATCGACCGCCGCTACAATTTCCACCCCTTTACGGCGCTGGCACGGCACGAGCGGCACGGCCCCTCCGTCGTCATGGTCAGGGGCGAGGGTGTCTGGCTGGAGGATTCGGCCGGCCGGCGCTACGTTGACGGGATGGCCGGTTTGTGGTGCGTAAATGTCGGTTACGGACGTACGGAAATCGCCGAAGCGCTGCAACGCCAGGCCGAGACGCTCTCCTACTGTCACGGATTCTCGTCCATGAGCAGCGATGTACCGGCACTCCTGTCGCGGCGGCTGATCCAGAGCGCCCCTGTACCGATGTCGAAGATTTTCTTCGGCAACTCCGGTTCGGATGCCAACGACACCCAGGTCAAGCTGGCCTGGTACTACAACAATGTCCGTGGCAGGCCGAAGAAGAAAAAGATCATTGCCAGGCAGCGCGGCTATCATGGCGTGACCATCATGTCCGCCGGCATGACGGGCCTGCCGGTTGCGCATGCCGGGTTCGATCAGCCCCTGCCGTTCGTCAGGCATACGACGGCGCCGCATCGTCTCTGGCAAGGGTACGGCCTCAGCGATTCGGAGTTTGTCGAAAAGCTCACGAACGATCTGCAACGGCTGATCGAGGCCGAGGGCGCCGATACGATCGCAGCCATGATTCTGGAACCCGTCATGGGCGCGGGCGGTGTCATCGTGCCGCCGCCCGGATATCACCAGGCGGTTCAGGATGTGCTCGCCGAGAACGACATCCTGCTGATCGCCGATGAAGTCATTTGCGGATTCGGGCGCCTCGGCCACATGTTCGGCAGCGAAGCCCTTGAGTTGAAGCCGGACCTGATCACGGTCGCCAAGGGCGTCACCTCGGCGTACTTCCCCCTGAGCGGTGTCTACGTCTCGGAGCCGGTCTGGCGCACGATCGTCGAAGGCGAGGAGCGGTTCGGCGTGTTCGGGCACGGCTACACCTATACGTCTCATCCGATCGCGGCCGCCGCCGCGATGGCGAACCTGGACATCATCGACAACGAAAACCTCGTTGCCGCTGCCGGCGAACGAGGCCGATACATGCATCGGCAGCTCCGCAGCGCCTTCCGCGATCACCCCCTGGTCGGCGAGATACGGGGTTTCGGTCTGATCGGCGCGGTCGAACTCGTCGCATCCAGGGATCCGCCGGCGCCGTTCGATCCCAGGCTCGCGGTTGCCGCCCGGGTTGCCGGAAGGGCGCTCGAATCCGGCGCGCTTACCCGAGCGTTGCCCAGCGCGGATACGCTTGCCTTTTCGCCGCCGCTGATCATCACGGAAAGCGAACTGGACACGCTCGTCGCCACGGTACGGCATGCTCTGGACGAAGTGCAGTCGGAACTGGTCCGCGAAGGTCACTGGAAACCCTGACCGGTAACCGATTCGAGCACGAACGGATGGCGCCGGTCCGGAAGGACGTGCAATCAGCTCTCGGCAGGAGTCTCCTGCCTGACCCAGCGGGCGACCTCGGCGTGGGTGGCGAACCACACGTCACCTGTCGACTTCGCATGTTCCACCAGGCGCTCGAGGATCCATATCCGTGAGCGGTACCCGATGACGAACGGGTGCATGACGAGCTGAAACAGGCCCCGCGATTCCCGGGCCGCGTCGAATTCCCGCTTGAAGATTCCGTACACGTCATCCGGCGGCATCCACGGCCGGGTTGCGGGTTCGCGGTTGAACATCAGGTAGACGGCATCGTCCCGAAGCCACTCCACCGGAATCTCCACCACGCCGGTGGGTTGGCCGTCGAGCAACAGTTCGTAGCAGGCCTCGTCCGCCATCAGGGAACTGTCGTATTCAAGGCCCAGCTCCGCAACGATCCTGATCGTGTGCGGGCTCAAATCCCAGTTTGCCGAGCGAAAGCCGACCGGCGCCTCTCCGAGTTGCTGCTCCAGCACATCCCTGGCACGGATCACCAGCTCCCGTTCCGTCGCTTCGTCGAGACGGGAGTTGTTTTCGTGGATCCAGCCGTGAATGCCCACCTCGTGACCGGCATCGGCGATACGCTTCGTCTCGGTGGGGTCGATGAGCGCGCAAACCGCCGGTTCGAAAAAACTGGCCGGGACATCGTGCCTGCGGAGCAGATCCAGAATGCGGGGTACGCCGACGCGGCGCCCGAATTCGCCCCACGACAGGCGCCCTGGCGTGCCGTGGCCCCTGCCCAGTTCGTACGTTTCGTGATCGCAGTCGAACGACAGGGCTACCGCGCAACGTGCGCCGCCTGGCCAGGTGGAAGGCTGCAATGAGCGACCCGCCCGGACGCGCCCGATCATCCGGCGCCATTGTTCCTCAGGCCAACGCCAGGGTTTGTCTTTCGAGCTCATTCGTCGTTCGCGGGCGCCCCGATTCCGGCGGGGTCGTAGTGTACAATACTGCGCACACGTGTTCGCATCGTGCCCCCTTTGCCTCCGGCCCTCACGGTCGGCCCGCCGCGACACGGCAGTCGGCCGCCGGCCGGACAGCAACATGAATAAAACAGGCAGACGATCCTACGGAACCGCCGCGATCTTCGCGAGACTCCTTGTTCCTGTCCTGGCGCTGGCAATTGCCGGCCCCGCGACAGCTCAGACGGCGGAGGCTACGCGAAACGAACTCATGCAGGTTTTCGAGGCCGTGCAGGCCTTGAGGCAACCCGAAATCGTCCGGGGAATTCCGGATTTCTCATCGGAAGCGGTAGAACGGCAAAAGGCGGAACTCGCTGCGCTGCGTATCCGGTTCGATGCCATGGACCCGACTGGCTGGCCGGTACCGGAACAGGTCGATTACCTGATCGTTCGGTCGGAGCTGGACATGCTGGAGTACGGCCTGCACGTTTACCGGGCCACCTCCAGGAGCCCCGCCTTTTACCTGTCATCGATTTCTTCCTTCGGCATGTTGAGCGGCGCGACGCTCAGCGGGCTCGGCCGGCTGGTGCAACAGCCGCCGCCCTTCTCCGAAGATCGCGCGGCCGGGATTGTCGCGCACATGAGAAGCATCCCCAGCATCCTCGAGCAGGCGAAGCACAATCTTACCGAACCGACTCGCGAGATGTCGGGCTGGGCCCTGGCCCCGCTTGCCGATGCCCGGAATTCCAGCAGGGCGTTCGCCGACGGGCTGCGCCCGCATTTTCCGGCGGCGCTGGCCGGGGATCTCGATGCCGCCGCGACCGAAATGGGGGAGGCGCTGGAATCGTATCGGCTGTGGATCGAGGAGCGGTTGCCCGAAATGACCGGCGCCGAGCCGATCGGGCGCGAGATGTACGATTGGATTCTTCGGCGAATCTGGCTGCTGCCGTTCGATGCCGATGACATTCTGCGGCTGGGCGAGCAGGAATATGCGCGCTTCCTTGCGTTTACGTCGTTCGAGGAATCGAGAAACCTGGGCCTGCCCCCGTTGCCGGCTGCGACCACCACCGCGGAGTATGCGCGACGAACGGAGGAGGAGGCCCTGGCGATTCGCGATTTCCTGCGGGAGAAGGGCGCGCTGGAGATCCCGGACTACGTGGGACCGTATCGCCGGACGCAGATGCCCGACTATATCCAGGCCTTCTCGCTGTGGGCGGGCCTGAGCGGTTACTCGACACCGGGCAACGGGGTTGTGAAGTACTCGGTGCCCGAGGACCATCCGTATACGCGCACCTACTGGGAATCGATCATGCGGGTTGACCCCAGCACGAACATTTTCCACGACGGCATACCCGGGCATCATCTCCAGGGCATCGTGTCGGCGCGGCACCCATCCGCGATTCGTGCCCGCCACCGCGACCGCTTCAAGAGCGAAGGATGGTCGACATACTGGGAAGAGACGGCGATGCAGCTGGGCTACTACGACGAGCGTCCCAGGAGCCGCGAGCTTATCTATAATTTCATGCGCCTGCGCGCGATGCGCGTGATTGTTGACGTGAAGATGGCGCTTGGCGAAATGTCCGTGGACGAGGCCACGGCGGCATTGATGACAATTCCCATGGATCGACGGATCGCGCGGGAGGAGGCAGACGATTTCTTTGCCGCACCGACGGGTGGAATCGTCTACCTGATCGGCAAGCTGCAGATCGAGCGGCTGCTCGCGGAAAGGCGGCAGCAACTGGGTTCGGATTTTGACCTTGGCGCGTTTCACGGCGATCTGGTCGCCGCGGCGTGGGTACCGATCGAACTCACGCGGTGGGAAATGACCGGCAACGGCGAGAATGTACAGCGTTTGATTGAGGATCGAAGTCCGATGCCGCGCCAGTGACATACGAGGTCAGATTTCCCATGCGCCTATCCCTGACGGCAGCCGCGCTGCTCGTCGCGATGGTCGTATGCCGCCATGCCGGGGCGCAGGACATCATCCGCAGTGAAGAGGAGGCGTTTCGCCTTGTCGAAGTCCTCGACGGGCTGCAGATACCCTGGGCGATCGCCTTCCTGCCCGGGGATCAGGCGTTGATCGGCGAGCGCTCTGCCGGTCGAATTCGTCTCGCCGACCTGGCCAGCGGGACCCTGACGGCCCCTCCCGGGGGTCCCGACGATGTGTTCATCAAGGACAACGGCGGAATGCTCGACGTGGTGCTGCACCCGGAATTCGCAACCAACCAGTGGGTCTACTATTGCTATACCGCCGGCGATTCGGAATTGAGCACCACGGTAGTCGAACGGGCCCGGTTGACGGACGGCAATTTCGCGGACCGCGAGAGGATCTTCGCGGCGCTGCCCTGGTATCACAACTCCATCGTTTACGGGTGCCGACTCGCGTTCAGCGGTGAATTCCTGTTCATTTCCATGGGCGAGCGGTGGGACTTGCGGCATCTCTCGCAGAGTCCCGGCACCCACCTGGGAAAGATTCTTCGCGTACATCATGACGGAAGCGCCCCGGCGGACAATCCCTTTGTCGACGTCCCCGGCGCACTGCCTGAAGTCTGGAGCCTCGGCAACCGCAATGCGCAGGGACTGGCCGTTCATCCGGAGACCGGGGTTCTCTGGGAAAACGAGCACGGGCCGATGGGTGGCGATGAAGTCAACGTCATCGAAGCCGGACGAAACTACGGGTGGCCGGTCGTCACCTACGGCCTGGAATACAGCGGCGATCCCGTCGGTGAGGGGTTGACCGAGCAGGAGGGGATGGAACAGCCGGTCTACATTTATGTTCCGTCGATCGCGCCGTCGGGCATGATGTTCTACACGGGTTCTGCCTTTCCCGAGTGGCAGGGAGACCTGTTCATCGGGGCGCTGGCGATGACGCATATCAATCGGCTCGTGATCGACGGCAGGGAGGTTGTGCACGAGGAGCGGCTGCTCGCGGACAGGGGATGGCGGATCCGCTTCGTCAACCAGGGGCCCGACGGCCTGATCTATTTCGGCACGGACCTCGGCAACGTGTTCCGCCTCGAGCCGGTCACCGAAGAACTGTGATTTCACGGCATTCGCACGCCCCTGCGGTCTCCAGCTCCGAATCCGTCGTTGCAACCTGAGTCTTGCCCGCGGACGCGAACACAGTGGCAAGCCTGGACAACAAGACCATTCTGCTCACGGGGGCTTCCCAGGGCATAGGGGCCGCCACGGCAAGCGTGCTTTGCCGGGAGGGAGCCCGATTGATTGCACATCACCAGGGTCGGGAGAACGACTACCGGAGAGTCAGCGACCTGCTCCGCGACGTTCCCCACGGCCGGAAACATTTCGTCTCCGGCGATTTCCAGGACAATGCGGTGGTCGAGCGAGTCTGGGAGGAGGCCGTGGCGTGGCGCGGGCACGTTGACGTACTCGTGTTGAACGCGGCCATGATGGTACCTGCCGGCGGTTTCGACGACTCGGAGGAGGTGTGGAACGATGCCTGGCGGCGCCACTACCAGGTCAACGTCCAGGCGCCGGCGCGCCTGATGCGGGCAGCGGTTCGGCACTTTCGCACCCGTTCCACCGGCGTGATCATTCTCATGTCCAGCTGGGTCGCCCAGCGCGGGGCGACCAATCCGAAGATGCTCGCCTATGCCGCGTCGAAGGCTGCCATCAAGGCGGTGGCCCAGTCGGTAGCGCGAGCTCACGCGGAGGAGGGCATCTACACGTATATCATCGCCCCCGGGATTGTCAGCACGCGCATGTCGGTGGATTTCGCGAAGCTGCAGGGCGGAATACAGAGTGTGACGGATACCCTTGCGATGGCCGAATGGGTGCCACCGGAGGAACTGGGCAAGCTGATCGCGTTTCTGGCCCAGGGGACTCATCGTCACCTGACGGGGGCAACCCTTGATGTGAACGGGGCAACCTACATTCGCTGAGGGAATCGCAGTGATAAACGCTACACAAGATGAAAGATTGGCGGATCGCCAGGCAATTACCGACGTGCTGGTCGAGTACTGTTGTGCCCTTGATCTCATGGATCTGCCGGCGTTGGCGGCGTTGTTTACGGATGATTGTGTCGTGGAGTACGGCCCGGGTGAATTCCTCCGTAGTCGGGGTTTGGCAGCGCTTGAGAAATCCCTGGAGCGCATGTGGCGATGGTCACGCACGTCTCATCACTTGTCCAACGTGCTGATCCGCTTCAACGGCAACGACGCCGCCGTCTCAAGCAGCTATGTGCACGCCTGGCATGAGCGACCGGACGGATCCACCGCAACGATCTTCGGCCAGTACCGCGACCGGCTCGTTCGCCGGGACCATTGCTGGCGAATCTCCGAGAGGCGCATGCTGATGAATGGCTGCGACGCCGGCTTCACGGTCGCAATCAATCCAGTCCGCAGGGCGCCGGCACCGCCGGGCTGGACGGCACCCGACATTGATTGAAACGAGCCGATCGGGGTTGGAGTACCCTGAAGGCCTGACCGGGTTCCGGGCGTAGAATTGAGAAACGACACCAGAGACGCGGACACTTCCTTCCGGTTCGAGGGGCGTGAGATCAGTTGCCCCCCTGGCGTATCCCTGGCGGCGGCGCTTGCAGGGGCGGGTGAATCGGTGTTTGGGATCGGTCCGAACGGCGAGACTCGGGGGATCTTCTGCGGCATGGGTGTCTGCCAGGAATGCCGCGTCGTCGTGAATGGACGGCATGGGTTTCGCGCCTGCATGACGGCGGCCGAAGAGGGCCTTGAGGTCGCGAAAGAGACAGGTCCAGCATCCATCGAGCCGATCGCCGGGGCCCACGACGACAAGGACGTTCAAGAAGTATTGACTCCCGAATTGCTCGTCATCGGTGCCGGTCCGGGTGGGCTGATGGCGGCATCGATTGCCGCTGAATCAGGCATTGAGACCGTGGTACTCGATGAACGAACTACGGGGGGCGGACAGTTCTACAAACAGCCTGCATCCGCCGGGCTGGTACCGAAGTCGCTGCTCCGCGATCGCCAGATTCGCGACGGCCGTTCGCTGCTTCAGCGCGCGGTCGCATCGGGCGCGGAACTTCGCTTCGGTTCGCGGCTGTGGGGCGCGTTTCCACCCATGGATTTTGCTGTATTCGAAGGACAGCGAAGCAGGATTTACCGGCCACGATACGCAATCGTTGCAACGGGTGCGTACGAAAGGGGTCTGCCGCTCCCCGGCTGGACACTTCCCGGCGTCATGACGACCGGCGCTGCCCAGTCCATGTTGCGCAGCTATGGGTCCGCGCCCGCCGGGCGAATCCTGATCGCGGGAAACGGCCCCCTGAACTTCCAGATCGCGCTCGAACTGAAACGGGCGGGTGCAGACGTTGTCGGGCTGTTTGAATTGGCGGGACGACCAGGTTTGCGCTCCGCATTTGATGCGCTGCGAATGGGTCTCAGCGCTCCGCACCTGACACTGACTGGCATACGCTATCTTGTGGAACTGCAAAGGAATGGCGTTACGGCTCGATTCGGGCAGGGACTGGGGAGAATCGAACAACACTCGTCGCATCTCACTGCCGTGCTCGGGCCGGTGCGCAAGGGCACTGTCCAGCCGGAAACCGAAATCGATGTGGACGTTGTCTGCATGGGCTATGGATTTCAGCCCAACAACGGCGTTCTTCGAAGTCTCGGTTGTCGGCACGAGTTCGACAGCGCCAAAGGCCAGCTCACCACTGTTCGCTTCGCGGATTGCGCAACAACCGTACCTGGAGTTTTCGCTGTTGGGGATTGCACGGGTCTCATGGGCGCCCCAACGGCGCTGGAGGAAGGTGCCATCGCGGCGACGGCCGTCGTTCGTTCGTTGAAAGGGGACCTCCCTCGCCAATGCGGCAAGGCGCATCGTGCCGCCGTTCGTCGCCTACGCAGACATGCAAGGTTTCAGTCCGCGCTCTGGAGCATTTACGCTGCTCCCAGACTCGAATCGGAGCTGGCGGATTCAAACACGGTAATTTGCCGTTGCGAGAACGTTCGCCTGCGGGATATTGAGCGCGTTCTTGACGACGACCAGACATCGATCGGCAGCCTCAAGCGTGCCACGCGGCTTGGAATGGGTCCGTGTCAGGGTCGCTATTGCGCTCCTGTTGCTGCAAGTTTGCTGGCCGAAAAAAGTGGACGGACTCTTGAAGAATTCTCATTCTTCGCGCCGCAAAATCCTCAGCAGCCAATCCGTATCGCGAAGATCATTTCCTATCATGCGGGCGCCAACGGCACGTTCCAGGCATCGTAGCCGTAAATCCAGCGCGCATCCTGAACACCGCCTTGCATCCCGGTGTTATAGCGTCGCCGCGGCGGTTAGGCGCGACACGCAGGAGCAATCACGCCGCCGAGTAACCGAGCACGGATTTCAACTCGAGAAACTCCATAAAGGCGTGATCGCTGAACTCGCGGCCGTTCCCTGACTGCTTGTAACCGCCGAAGGGCGCATTGAGGTCCAGTCCAGCGTTGTTGATGCTGATGTAGCCTGCTCGAATCCGTGCGGCCACGCGGCGCGCATGATCCAGGTCGCGGCTGTGGACGAATCCGCCGAGACCATAGTCGGTGTCGTTGCCGACGGCGATCGCCTCGTCTTCGTCGTCATAACCCAGCATGCACAGCACGGGGCCGAAGATCTCCTCGCGGGCGATTTCCATGTCATTGCTCACGTCACGGAAGACCGTTGGCCTGACGTAGTAGCCCTGTTCGAGACCTTCAGGCTTGCCCGGTCCACCCGTGACCAACGTGGCACCTTGCTCCATTCCGCTGGCGATGAGCCGCTGAACCTTGTCCCACTGCGGTTTGGAAATCACCGGCCCCATGCGGCTTCCGGCCTTGGGATCGCCCGGGGGCCACGCTTCGGCCGTCTCCCCGGCGATGCGGCTGGCTTCATCCATGAGGCGGTTGGGTACCAGCATCCGGGTGGGGGCGCGGCAGGACTGCCCGGAGTTTTGCATGACCAGGCCCACACTTTGCGATACCGCCGCTTCGAGGTCGGCATCGCTCAGGATGATGTTCGGGCTCTTGCCGCCGAGTTCCTGGTGCACGCGCTTGACCGTCGCTGCCGCCGTGCGGGCAACCTCGATACCTGCGCGCGTGGAGCCGGTAATGGAGATCATGGCGATGTCCGGATGCGCTGCCATGGCGGCACCAACCACCGGCCCTTCACCCTGAACCAGGTTGAAAACGCCCGCCGGCAGGTCGGACGCATCGATGATTTCGGCGAATATCTGACCCGAAAACGGGGCGATTTCCGACGGCTTGAGCACGACGGTACAGCCCGTGGCCAGCGCCGGGGCGACCTTGGCGCAGATCTGGTGGATCGGCCAGTTCCACGGCGTGATGAGCCCGCAGACACCGATGGGTTCCATGACGATCCGGGTGGTCCCGCGATCCTCCTCAAAGCTGAACTCCCTGAGAATCCGAATCGCCGACTTGAAATGCCCCAGGCCCATCGGCGCCTGAGCTCGCTCGGCCAGCCAGGTGGGTGCGCCCATCTCTTCGGTGATGGCCGTGGCGAGATCGCCGACCCTCGTCTCGAACTGTGCGAGTATGCGCTCAAGCGCCGCGAGACGTACCCGCCTTGGCGACGCCGCCCATCCCGGCCCGGCGGCGCTTGCCGCGGCCACCGCCCGGTCCACATCGGCCGCTGAGCCGACGCTTATCCGGCCTGTCACCCGCTCGGTGGCGGGGTCGATCACGTCCAGGGACACCGGTTCTACCGGGTTGACCCATTCTCCGTCGATGTAGAAATGTAGATATTCGCGCATAGACTGCGGATCCTCATGTATTGGGGGGTGTCTTGCCTGCCGCGCACCTCCGGCCAGACGTTGCGCTCAGTCGAACGTAAAGTCTTCGAACTGGCTGGCGCCGTCCTCCGTCTCGATCACCGTGTTGTTGGGGTTCTCCGCGCAATGCCAGTAGCGCAGCCGCAGACTGTTGTCCGGGTCGGTCAGCCGGATATACGTCTGGCGCGAATACCATGGTTCCTCCAGCACCGGCGGATCGTATACCCATACATCCACCTTCAGGTTCCGGTCATCGACTTTCTGCCAGATCTCCACGGTCTCGACTTGATCGGTGTAATCCGGTTGCGTGCGCTGGTAGACGCCGGCCATCAGTTGGCTGGTATGCACGATCAGCCTGTCGCCGTCCCAGATGCCGATGGAATCGCCGTTGTAGAGGGGATAGGCTTCATCTTCGGGCGTATGCCCGCGTCCGTCCGTATACACCCGGCGGATGTCATTGACCATTTCGTTGATCAGCCAGGTCTGATGGGGGGCGATGACGAATTCGCGCAGAAACGGTTCGGTCAACCAGCGCGGATGCCCGGGCGGTGCGCAGGTGCTCAGATTGTCGTATTCCACGCCCTGATCCCTCAGGTCGAGGCGCCGCTCCAGCGCCGCCTGAAATTCCGGCGTGAGCCTGGCGGTGGGCATCCGGTCCTGTCCCTGGTCGGGATCGAAATTGAAGATGTTTCCGCCGCGGGAATAGACGCCGGACCAGTCAGGAATGTTGTCCCATTCGAGCGTCTGCCCGCCGCCGGCCCTTTCCACCAGCGCCTGGTAAAGATCCCAGGCCGAGTCGTTGGCCAACCCGAGTTCGATCATGGCCTGTTTGCGTTCGGGATCCTCGGTCTGTCCCGACGCCGTGCCTGCAAGCAGCACAGCTCCCATCAGGCAGCACAGTGCGCCGCCAGCGGTTTTGAGGTGTCTCATTGGGGTATTCCTCTTCGTCAGTTGCTCTTGTGAAACCGGCGATACGACATTACAAGATAGATGCAGCACTGGTCTCCAGCCGATCACAATTCCGCGAGAAGGCCGTCAAATCCCATGGTCAGATGCAGATCCTGCCAGTAGAACTCTTCTCGCAGCATCGCTTCGATCTCTTCACGGGAACTCTCCGCGGCGATCATCTCCCGGGTGCGGGCGCGCATGGCGGCGACGATGCCCTGAAACTCCTCCATCGCCGCCCGGTCGGTCACCACCCCGTGACCGGGCACCACCGTCTCGAAGCCGAGCATGAGGATGTCGTCCAGTGTGTTCGTCCACGCCCGGATGCTGCCGCCGCCCGCATAATCGATCAGCAGCGGTGTCGCGTTGCCGTAGGTGAACAGGTCACCCGTGGACAGCACCTGGTACTGGGGGAAATAGACCACCATGTCGCCGTCGGTGTGAGCGCGCCCGAACCGGAACAGATCGACAATCTTGCCGCCCAGGTGAATCCGGGCGTGATCTTCCGTGGTTAAAACGGGCAGGCCGGCGGTCTGGCCCGTCTCCAGCATTCTGGCCCGCGCCTGCTCCGAGGCGACGACCTGTGCGCCCGCCGCCTGGAACGCCGCATTGGAACCGGAATGATCGAAGTGATAGTGGGTGTTGACCACGTAGCGGACGGGCTGATCGGTGACCGAAGCGACCAGATCCACGATCTCCTGGTAGTTGGCTTCAAACTTGTCGTCGACCAGCAGCACGCCTTCGTCGGTTGCCAGCACGGTGACATTGCCTGGCACGAATTCGTTGTGGATGACGTACATGTCGTCGTTGAGCTGGATGATTTCCATCTCCACGGGCGGGAAGTCCTGTGCCAGGGCGGGCAGGGCGAACACGCTGCCGGCAAGCACGAACAGACCAGGGTACACAATCCTTTTCATCGGTTCGTTCTCTTTCGAATCTGATCGGTTGGTCGTCGATTGGGCAATCCTAACGATTATCGACGACGATTTCTCCGCCTTTGATCACCATGCTGACGTTGAGCAGATCATAGGGGTCTTCCAGCGGATCGCCGTCCAGGATGACCAGGTCCGCCAGCTTGCCGGCTTCGACGGTTCCGAGTTCATCGAGCCGGCCGATGGCGATGGCGGCGTTGCGGCTCATGATCGTGACGATGTCCTCGGCGGAGAACACCAGGACCAGCGGTTTGAGTTCCTGAAACAGGGAATCCCTCGGCACGAAGCGGGTATCGGAGCCGTACCCGTAAACGATGCCGGCATCCCACAGCATGCGCGCATTGACGGGACCCTGGCCGGCGCTTGCGATGGTGTCCATGGGGAAGGGGTCGAGATCACGGAAGCGGGGCACGTTATCCATCCCCGTTCTGTCCCGAATCACCTCGTTGTCGGCGGCGAACGTGGGCACGAAGATCCCCAGGGTGGACATCATCGGGATGCCGCTGTCGGCAATCATGCGTGCCGTTTCCTCGTCCAGTTGCCCGATGTGCGGCGTATGTACCAGCACGTGGGTGCCGGCCTCCACCGCCGCCACCGTATCCACCACCGTGACCGCATGGGTGATGGACGGGATGCCCAGCCGCTGCGCTTCGTCGGCGATCACCGACAGCGTTTCCTGCTCGGGTCCGCCCGGGGTGACGATGATGACCGTCTTGATGGCGTCCACGCCGGCAGCCGCAAGCTGCTGGATCCTCGCGCGGGTGTCCTCGTGGGGAATCCCGGGGGCCGGCTCCGTGGGCCGGTGCGGTGGACGGGAGATGTCGATGCGGGCCGGGTCCACGCCCGGCGCAAACCCGCCCGTACTCTGCGCCAGCGGGGCGCGCCCGGCAGCGATCAGCCGGGGGCCGCGAATCTCGCCCTCGTCGAGCCGCCGGCGCAGTTCCAGAATGGCGTCCAGGTCGTCGCCCGCCGACAGCACCGTCGTGAAGCCCGCGTCGAGGAACCCCTGCATTTGGGGCACGGCCTGCTCGGCGAGCCACTGGTCCGGGTCTCCGCTTATGACATGCCGATGCGCATCGATGAACCCCGGCATGACGGTCTTTCCGCCGGCGTCGAGGAGCTGCGCATTGCCGGAATCCGCTGGACCGGCAGACACTGCGGTAATGATTCCGTCCTGCACAACGACGGTTCCAGCGTCGATCACCCCACCGTTGCCGTCGATGATCCTGGCGTTGGCGATCACAAGATTCTGGCCCAGGACCGGTCCGCAAAAAAGGACGGTCAGATGTCCCATCGCCAGCAGTCCGATGGTTTTTCTCATGATGCGTCTTCCCTGTGTTCGCGTGCTTGCGAAAGTCTACCAAAGTGTGGTCGCGGGACGCGCAGCCGGCTGTCCGGTGGGCGCGATGCGGCTCGGATGGGAGAACCGCTTTTGGGGTACCGAAAAGGCTGACATTACCCGCCAAGCCGGTTTAAGTTATGATCGGCGCAGCTCAAGAGCCGGGTCGGCACGACAACAACTCACGAGACTCGTTAGCGTTGCCGCCGGTGAGAAAAGCATTCCCACAAGGGATCACAAGAAGGGCACAAAGGAGAGTCATATGACCGTTGCCAACGGGAAGTGGGACACATCGTACGAATGGAAAGTCGTCACCTTGCTGGGTATCGGCTTCGGTCTGGTGGGCCTGGACCGATGGATCATCGCACCGCTTGGGCCGACGATGGCGGTGGACCTGGGCCTGAGTCCGGGTGACATCGGCTATCTCGTCGGCGCGCTCGGCCTGACCTGGGGCGTGTTCGCGATTTTCAGCGGACGCCTCGCCGATTCGATCGGTCACCGCAAGATACTGATTCCGGCGATCCTGGTGTTCTCGCTGATGTCCGGGCTTTCGGGCATGGCCTCCGGCATGGTGGGGCTGATCTTCATCCGCGCCCTGATGGGCGCCGCCGAAGGCGCCTATACGCCTACCAGTTTCACCGCGGTGGCGTCTGCCGCCAAACCCGAGCGCCGCGGCATCTTGCAGGGTGCGCAGCAGTGCGGGTTCGCGCTGTTCGGCCTTGCGCTCGGACCAATCATCGCCACCCAGCTCCTGCAGGTGGTGCCGTCGTGGCGCTGGGTTTTCTGGATCGTCGCAATTCCCGGCTTCATCGTCGCAGTTCTGCTGTATTACGTTCTCAAGGAACCCGAGGACACCCAGGGCGGCGCGACCGTCGGCGCCGCGCTCACGGCCGATCAGACGCGCAGCAGCTACATGGACCTTCTAAGGACGCCAAACATCGTGGTGGCGATGCTGCTGCTGTTCTGCACCATGTCGTGCGTATTCGTGCTCAGCGCCATGGTGCCGGGTTACCTGGAAGGCTACATCGGCTTTTCGCCGCAGCAGCAGGGAGCGGTGCTTTCGGGCATCGGCTTTGGCGGCTTTATCGGCCAGTTCGGCATTCCGGGCCTGTCCGACCGGTTCGGGCGCAGGCCCATGGCGATCATCAGCTTCATCGGCGCGACCATTTCCGTGTGGATTTTCTTCCAGTTGGGCGCCAACCCGTTGGCGCTGTTCCTGACGATCTTCGTGGTGTCGTTCTTCAGCCTGGGCGTGATCGCGCTGATCACCGGGCCCATCGCCACGGAGTCGGCGCCGCTGGGGCTGGTCTCCGCCGCCATCGGCATCGTCGTCGGCACAGGCGAAATTTTTGGCGGCGGCATCGCGCCGGCCATCGCCGGGTGGGTGACCAACAATTACGGCATCGAAAACGTCGTCTGGGTGGCGCTGTTCGGTGTGGCCATCGGCATCGTGCTGTCTTTCTTCCTCAAGGAGACGGCGCCGAGCCAGCAGGCGGGATGATGGCCGCCCGCCCGGTTCGATCGTGCATCGCTCGATGGGGCCGGGCAGTCGCCGATTCGATTGGTAGTCGTGTGTGGACGGAGTTGACACCTATGTTATTTCGTGTGAGAAGGGAGTTGACGCCAACACGGGGGATGCGAATGCGAAACTTGAATTCCGCCCATGTTGCCGCCGGCTTGATTGCGAGCATGCTGTTGCCGCTTACGACGGCAGCGCAGGTTGATCTCACCGGCAACTGGGTCGCGCTCTACCACGAAGATGCGCCCGAACGTCTGCCTGGGCCGGCACTCGGAGACTACCTGGAGCTGCCGATCAACGAGGCAGCCCGCCTGAGGGCCGACAGCTACGATCCAAACCGGATTTCCGCGGTCGTGGAGTACCAGTGCCGGCCGCACGGAGGCGACTACTCCATGCGCGGACTGTCCGTGCCCATGCGCGTGCGGGAGGAGATCGATCCGGCAACCCAGCGCCTGGTGGCGATTCACACGCGCATGGCATGGATGGAAATGGAGCGGACGATTTACCTGGATGGGCGTCCTCACCCGCCCGAATACGCCCTCCATACCTGGCAGGGATTTTCCACCGGCGTTTGGGATGGCAATGCACTGGTCACGACGACTACTCACTTCAAACCTTCGTACATGCGCCGCAACGGTATGCCCAGGAGTGCCAGGGCTACGCTGACCGAGCACTGGATTCGCCACGGCGACTACCTGACCGTCGTGACCTATATCGATGACCCGGCGTTCCTGACCGAGCCGCTGGTGCGCAGTTCCAATTGGGTGCTTGAGCCCAACGCGCGAATGGTTCCGAACTCGTGCACGCCGGTGCACGAAGTGCCGGTACCGGAAGGGACCGTGCCTCACTATCTGCCGGGCGAGAATCCCTTTTCCCATGAGTTCTCCGAGTTCTTCGGGGTCCCGTTCGAGGCCACGAGAGGAGGGGCGCACACGCTGTATCCGGAATTCCAGATGACCATGGGCGAGGTTCCGACGCCTCCGCAGTGCACGCGGTATTGCGTGTGCACGGGTTTGGGGAATTGCGGCGGGTGAGCAGAGTCAAGATCACAAGGTTATCCGTCGCGACAGCGGCGGCCGCGGCGACAGCGGCTCTGCTGGCGGCGCCGGTCGTCGCCCAGCAGAATACCGATGGGGCTGAAGTCCACGTGCTGCCCGTTCAGGGCAACGTGTACATGCTCGTCGGTCCGCGGGGCAACGCCACATTGCAGGTCGGTTACGACGGGGTTCTGCTTGTGGATACGCTATTGGCGGAGCTGGCGCCGAGTATTGCCGAGCGCGTCCACGAACTGATCGATTCGCCGGTTCGCTACGTGATCCTCAACACCCACGTACACCCCGACCACACGGGCGGCAACCAGGCGCTGGCCAACATGGGTAGTGAGGAAACGGGCGTACGCACGGAGATCATCGCCCACGAGAATGTACTGATACGCATGACCGCGGCGCCGGACGAGAGCGTGCCGGAGACTCAACTCTCGCCCGAAGGGTGGCCGACTGAGGCGTACTTCACGCCTCTCAGGGATATCCATTTCAACGGCGAACCGATCGAGATCCTGCATCAGCCCTCCGCACACACCGATGGGGACAGCCTGGTATTTTTCCGCCGCTCCGATGTCGTCAGTACCGGAGACATTTTCACGCCCGAGCGCTATCCGGTCATCGATCTGGCCCGGGGCGGCAGCGTCCAGGGCGTGATCGATGCCTTGAACCGGATCATCCGGATCGCGGTACCGGAGGACAAGCAGGAAGGCGGCACCAAGGTGATCCCGGGCCATGGGCGGCTCTGCGAGGAGGCCGATGTCGTCGAGTACCGGGACATGGTCACGATCATCCGCGACCGGGTGCAGACGCTGATCGACGCCGGAATGTCGCTGGAAGAGGTGCAGGCGGCCCGCCCGTCGCTGGACTACGACACGGAGTATGGATCGGACACCGGGTTCTGGACGACTGAAATGTTTGTCGAAGCGGTGTACCGGAGTCTCGTCGAATGAGCAGATTGACGCAGTTTGGGCTTTCGATGGCATCCCTGGTGGCATTGACTGCAGGTCCCGCTGCATTCTCCCAGGATGATGTGGCTTCAACTCGCGAATCGGCGCCGGTTGACCTGACCGGGTACTGGGTCTCGGTGGTCACGGAGGACTGGCGCTGGCGCATGGTGGTTCCGGGCAAGGGCGACTACGCGAGTATCCCGCTGAATGAAGAGGGCATACGCGTGGCCGATCAGTGGCAACCCGGCAGCGTCGTTCCCGGTGAAGAATGCCGTCCCTACGGCGCGGCGGCGATCATGCGGGTGCCGGGCCGCATTCACGTGACCTGGGAGGACGACGAAACGCTGCGGATCGATACCGACGCGGGGATGCAGACGCGGCTGTTCCATTTCGGCGGGGAGCCTCCGCAGGACATGGAGACCGGCTGGCAGGGCTATTCGTCCGCTCGCTGGGAACCGCCGCCCGGTGGTCAGTCACAGATCAGGACTGCATTGCCCGTTGGCGTTGCCGGCGGCAGCCTGCCCCAGTTGCGTTCGCTGGAAGTGGTGACGACAAACCTGCGGCCCGGCTATCTGCGCTGGAACGGTGTCCCCTACAGTGCCGACGTCGTTGTACGGGAATACTACGATGTCACGCCCATGCCCAATGGCGACACGTGGCTCATCGTCACGACCATCGTCGAGGATCCGCTCTATCTCGATATCCCCTACGTGACCAGCACGAATTTCAAGAAGCAGGCGGATGATTCCGGATGGAATCCGACGGGGTGCACTATCGGTTGAGGCGGTCGAACTGACTCGGCTGCATGGTCAGGAGCCTGCGCCGCAGCAAATCAGGGTTGCAAGTTCGATCTCGCGGTCAGGTTCCGTTCCCGGAACTCCTCGCGATGGGAGCGGCGTAACGCGTTACTGCTCGAGGTCAAGCTCGACGGTCACGGTGACCTCGTTGCTTGTCCAGCTCGTGTCGCTCCAGAAGCCTTCACCCACCCCGAACTGAAGCCGTTCCAGTTCGAAGGTGCCGGAGAAGCGCGCGGTGGTCCCGCTGCCGGTGTCCTCAAACGTGAAATCCATGGACACCGGCTGTGTCACGCCCTTCAGCGTGAACTGTCCGTTGGCTCGAAACCCCGTGTCGGTGGCCTCGATGCTCTCGGACTCGAAGCGTGACTCCGGGTGATTGTTCGGGTCGAACCACTCGCGATCGAGAAGCGTTCGGTCGCGTTCGCTGTCGCCCGTTCGGACGGACCCGGTCTCTACCACACCAACGATGCTGCCGCTGGCGGGATCGGCTTGATCGAACTGAATTTGCGCGGTGAACGACGCGAATTCGCCTTCAAACGGTGAGCCCTGCTGAATCGCGCTGAAGCTCACGGAACTGGTCGAACTCGCCATGTTCCAATCCGCGGCGGAGAGGGACTGTCCGAAGACCAGCAATCCAGGGATCAACCATTTGAAGTTCGATGCCATGCCGTCGCCTCGCCGGTGCGTAGTAAGGAGCGGCGAATTATATAGTAAGCGTGCCGCGGCTATTCGGCGGCAGGCGGTTCGAGACCTTCGGTGTCCCGATACCGGCTGCCGTCAGCCTTGACGATGCCGCGCAACGACCCGGCCGGCCGCCCGTCCTTGAGGGGATAAGTACGCACTCGAACCAGATCTCCAGGCCGCCACGTATTCGGCGAAACGCCTGCGCGGCGAAGCAGGGGAGGTGCGGACAACTCGAATCCCCACTCGGTGACCGTGCCGTCGTCTTCCGTCACATTCATGTAGAGCCACGAGTGCGGATTCAGGTAGTCGAAACGAGTCACCTCTCCCGTCAGGGTGAGTTCGGACTGATCGTCGAACATGGCCGAGGAGTGATGGCCGACTGCCGGCACGCACAGCAACACCAGCACAGCCGCCGTCAGGGAAAATCGGAGGTCAGGCATTCTCATCGATAGTTCTCCAGGAGGCCTGTCACACACGCGAGGCGCTTGGATTGCGTGCCTACTCGTGGACGAAGTCCTCGTTGAACCAGTAATCGGGCTCGGTGATGGCCGGCTTCTCCCCGGGCGCATATTGTGAAATTACGCCGTCTTCGGTCATGTACCAGTTGGAGCCTTCGACGCAGTCCCAATGATGGGGCCAGACGCGTTCCTTCAGTTCAGGCGTCGACTCGTCCTCAAGGTAGAAGGCCACAACCGTGTGCCAGGGCTCGACGAAGTTCTCCGGGTCATACATCGTGACCTCGATCTCCATTCGCCCAAGGGCGTCGCCCAGCGGTTCGACCCGCCGCCAGCGTTCGATGACCTCAAGCTGATCGCTGACCCGCGGCATGTTGCGCTGGAGCACGCCTTCCTTGATGCCTCTGGTCCAGATCGTCAGCACGTCCTCGTCCCAGAACCCGATGGAGTAGCCGAGCCACTCGCTGGTCATCCAGTCGTCCGACGGATGAGGCCGCCCGTCGGTGAAGACCCGGCGGAATTCGTTCATCATTTCGCTGCCGAGCAGTGTCTTGCCCGGCGTGACGAAATGTTCGCGGTACCCGTACTCGGTGAACCAGCGGGGGAAGTTCGGCGGCAGGCAGAAGCTGATGGGATCGATGGCCTGGTCCTGGTCCCAGCGTTGCAGGTCGCCAAGGAAGACTTCCTGCGCCTCCGGGTTGAGCCGCGCCGTCGCGCCCTCCCGATTGATATTCATGCCAACAATCGCGATTTCTCCGACATCGTTATCCGTACCCCAATGGCCGCTCCAGTCGGGCAGCGAGGTCAGGGTATGCTCGGTGGGGCCGCTCCGCGCTTCGGCGTCTTCGAGCAACGCGTTGTAGTGCTCGTCCGCCGACGCATACCCGCACGGCCCTCCGGGCAATTCAAAGGATCCCCAGACCGTGGTGAATTCCTTGCTCGCGGACACGCTTTGACTGGTGCCCAGATCGGGAAATTGTTCAGCCAGCGGGACGCAATCCTCGTTTGCCAATGCCGTAAGTGCCGACAACAGGTACAGTGACATGGTCGCCACAATCGTCTTCATGGTCGTCCCCTCAATCAATGATTGCGAACTGAAATCGCATGCGTTGCTTCTTCGTTGCTAGTTCCCCATGAAGTAGCTGAACTGCACGCCGTACCGGGCCCCACGCTCGTAGGAAATGCCACCGCCGTCATAGTCGGCAGCGCGGGTCCGGCTCTGGAAGGTGCGGCCGCCGCCGCCAATCTTCAGGCCCACGTCGTTGGTCATGTCGCGACCGTACAGGGCAACTTCCCAATTCCCGTCGGTTGGTGCTACGGCAAAGCGAAGATCGACGCGCTGGAAGGGGTCGAGAATATTCAACGGGTCGCGGTCGTCGGTCAGCCTGTAACCGTCGCTGAAGAGGATCATGCCGCTCAACGATCCGGCGAGGTTGGCGCTCAGGCCGAAGTTGATCTGTGGAGAGAGCGTAATTGACCAATCCGGCGTGTTGGGCATCTTCTCCCCGGATAGGTCGACAGTGCACGAGCCGCCCGTGGACCCGTCCGTGGGCGATCCGACCTTGGCCTCCAGTGAGTTGCACTCGTCGGCGCCTTCGTAACTCACGTACATGGCATCGCCGATCGCACCGCTGAAGCCCATGGTGAAGTTGGCTGACGGCGCCCAGCGGCCGTCAATTTCGAGCCCGCTCGTGTTGGCGGCGCCGGCATTGGTTGTTTCGAACGAGGAGGTTTCCGCCCGGAATACCGTCACCTGCAGGTCCGTGTAGTCCGTGTCGAAGTACGCCAGGTTGAGTTCCAGCGTGCCGTCGAGGAGTCGGGACTTCAGTCCGAGCTCAATCCCTTCGGCAAACTCCGGCCGGTACGTCAGTTGTCGCGCGAACATTCCGCCTGGTGCAGGGGCCATCACGAACCCGCCTGCCTTGAAGGCTTCGGCGTACCTGACGTAGAGCATGGAATCGTCGCCCACGTCCCATTCGACGCCCACTTCCGGAAGTGTATCGCTGGTTTCGAACGTCTCGTGGATCGGGTCCGCGATGCCGGCAGGGAAGGGCACGAAATCGGTGTATTCCGTGGCTTCCACGGTGAGGAACCCGATGGTCGGCGTCAGAACGCCGGTCTTCGCCACGTCCTGATAACGGGCGCCTATGTTGATTCGAATGTTCTCGGCCACGTCCCAGTTACCGGCGAAGAACGCGCTGTTCCAGGTCGAGTTTTCAATGAGCTGGCTGCCGTAACCGGTGCCCCGGAGATTGGGAGGCCCCAGTGCCAGAGCCAGTGGATGTCCAAACACGCGGGGCGCGAATATGTCGATCACCGTGTCGAGCTCGTGATCCTGCCAGTACGCGCCGACCATCCACGTGAATGCCTGATCCTGTCCGGAGGACAGCCTGAATTCCTGGGCGGATTGGTCGAAGAACTCGATACGCTCGTCGGAGAAGACGGCGAACGAACTTGCATCGGGATCCAGCCAGTCGTGCTTGTCGTAAGAAACGCTGGAGGTGATGGAAGTCAGCGTATAGTCGCCGATCAGCCAGTCGAAGCTGGCCAGGAAGATGTCGGCCTGATGATCGCGCTCCTCGGGCTCAAGGAACTCGCGAACATTGTTCATGTTCCTGGCGACGGGACTCGCCGCGGGCGTCCACGAACGGGGATCGGTCGGGTCGGTGACTCCGTTGGCCGCGTCGATCGCCGCGACCGCGTCCCAGATGTCCTGAAAACCGCCGGAACCGACGATTCCGTTGGAGTCCACCAGCGGAACCCCATTGTAGAGATGGTCGATCGCGCACATCGCGCCGAATCCCGCCGAAAGGAAGGGGTTGCCCAGGCTGGTCGCGGGGTTCAGGTCGCAGCGGGAGAACTTGGTTGGCGTGCCGACCTGCCAGACATCCTGGGTCTCGTACTTCAGAGTCAATTCGAAGTTTTCGGTGGGCGCCCACACACCGGTCACGCGAAACGCCGAGTTATCCCGGATACCCAATGGAGATCCTGTCGTCGCTTGAGTATATCCGGCGTCGCCCAGCTCGTAGGCCCGTCCGGCAACTCGAATGCCGAACGTTTCGCTCACCGGCCCGCCGATTCCGAACTCGAAGGTAGTCTCTTCGTCACTTCCGTAAGCCAGGGTGACATTGCCCTCCATCGTATCTCCCGGCCGGCGGCTGATGGTGTTCAGTGCGCCTGCGGTGGCGCTCTGCCCCGCAAACGTGGGTTGCGGGCCCCGTACGACTTCCAGCCGCTGCAGATCGAAGAACGTGTTCTGCCCGAGGTTGTCGCGCCCGTAGTAGACGCCATCATGAAACTGTGCGACAGCCTGCTCGAAAGCCTCGTTCGACGGCGATGTTCCGATTCCACGAATCGCCAGCCGCTGGCCGACGAACGTGTCGCGCATGTACAGGTTGGGGATAAATACGGAGAGGTCGTCCATATCGGAGAACCCACCCTCCTGGAGCGCGGCTCCAGTCAACGCCGTGACTGAGATCGGCACGTCCTGAAGGCTTTCCTCGCGCCGCGTGGCGGTCACAATGATTTCCTCGAGTTGTGCAAAAGCGGGTGGTGCGGCCATCAGACCGGCCAACATTGAAACGACAGTGAATCTGAAGAGAGTCTTCATTATCGGGATTCCTCCAAAGTGCCAAACTGCAATAGGCGAAGCGGTACGGTCGAATGCGTCCGCGAAGCAAGAAATCGGCAAGTGCTCGTTATTGTGTTGTTGTGTTGCACGTACCCAATCCTAGCTACGGGGATTGGAATTGTCGATAACAAAGACCTGTTGCTTTTATGCAAGGCCTTCATGTCGATCTCTCCAGTCGTTACCACATAGCGACAGAAGGGCTGGTTCCAAGTCTCTTCCTGCTCGTGGCAATCCGAGAAATCAGTACCCAAGAATTTGACGCTTGTCAAGTCTGCGCGCAATAGTTCTGGGCGAAAGGGCCATGTTGGGACGAACGGGCCGTTGTCGAGCCGAAGCTGGTGGCGTACCCTGACGGGTGTCTATGCCGAACTGGAAGAGAAGCATTTCGAGGCACATGACCGCAGGAATTTTCAGGCGTCCGGGATTCGGCGTTGCCGGAAGATTTCGCGGGCTGATTGGATCGGCCGCTCTACTGTCGGTGTGGGCTACCGCCTCGCCTCAGGACCAGGTGGTGGGCCCGCCGGATTTCAGCGGTGTGTGGCTTGCGACGTCACCCCGAAGCGCCGGGGGCGCGAACCGGCCGGCACTCACGCCCAGGGCACAGGCGGACCTGGACGCGTTCGATCCCCTCGATGATCCGGTGATTCGATGCGTTCCGCCGGGATTTCCGCGTTCCGGCTTGATCATTTACCCGTTCGAGATCGTCCAGACGGACGATCTGGTGGTGTTTCTCTACGAGTCGTTCGGGACGGTTCGGCGCATCTATCTGGACGAGCGGGAATTTCCGGACTACCTGCCGCCCGCTATCTCGGGATACTCCACGGGACGTTGGGACCAGGATGCGTTGGTCGTGGAAACCACCCGGGTCGCACCCGGCCTGTTGAGCGGCGGGGGCATCCCCCAGTATGGCGACGTGTCCGTTATTGAGCGCTATCGGTTGGTGGACGAGGGCAGGGGGCTTGAAGCAGACGTCACGATCACGGCGCCGGAAACATTTGTCGAAACGTGGTCGCGCAGCTTTACCTGGGAACTGGACCCGGAAGGCATGATTTTCGAATCGATATGCGACCCCGAAGATCGGAGATTCTGATGGCCATGACGAGGCTGAAACGGCATTGTCTTGTTGTGTTCGTACTGGCGCTGGCAACCGCGTCCCAGGCTCACCATTCGCTGCCGGCGCTATTCGATACTTCTCGGACCGTCGAAGTCAGTGGCCGCGTCACCGCATTCGAGTTTGTCGCACCCCACTCCTACATCCACCTGAGCGTTGTGGATGAGGCGGGCGTCGAGACAGCCTGGGAAATCGAGTCGTACCCGCCGGGAATGCTGGTTCGCAAGGGATTGACGCCGCAGACGCTTGAACCGGGGCAGGAGATCGCCGTCGTGGGCATCCCCTCGCGCGACGGGCGCCCGCTGATGCGCCTGTTGACCGTCACCATGCCAGACGGGGAACAGCGGCAGATTCAGTAGACCGGGCAGGCGTATGTTCCGGGCCTGCAGGCAAGCAATGCGACGCGTGGTCGGCGAACCGGCGATGCGCACCCGTTGCCCGGCTTCCGCCAGGTCGCCGGTGAGCCTCGTTGCTTCTTTCTCCCGGATTCAGTTCGCTTCAACAAAGATCGGGTTTGAGTAGAACCACAGATCGGTCCAGGGATCTTCTCCGCGCGTATCTTCCTGCGGTTCGAGTTCGGCCGTATTGGTGCCCCTGACTCGGAGATACAGACTGCCGCCGACATCATCCAGACGCTCGGTCATGGAGATAAACTCGCCGTCGCGGGTCCAGTCGCCTTCTTCGAATCGGCGAACGATCCGGGTGGTGGGGTTGGAGTCCTGAGTTCGGTCAGCCACCGACCCGGTGATGTCGCCGGCAATCAGATCGACCCGACGGACGCTTGGGCTGTCGCCGTGGGGGTTCTGGCCATCCGGGTCGCGCAGGCGAATCATCACCACGATGCTCTCGCCTGGCTCGAACTGCAGCGTTCCGCCGATGTCCGCCACGTTGCCGCCGGTGGTGGCCGCGTTTACGTAGAGTTCGGACACCAGGCCGCCGGTAGCGACGAATATGCGGCCGGACCGGAGCGCTTCCAGAATATCGGCATAGTTTTCCCGCGAGTACACAAAGGTCTTTGAATATTCACCCGGCCAGAAGTCCGGGCCGCCGTCGCTCCAGTGCCTGTGGGAGTCCGAATTGGCGGTAATCCACCACCGCCGGCCTTCGCCCAGCATGGAATCCCAGAGGCCGCCCAGGGTCGAGGTCATCGGGTCGAATCCGCCACGGGTACGAATCCCGCTGTATTGCCCGCGGGTTCCTCCTTGTCGCAGGGAACCGTCGCGGATGACGGAGATTGCCTGGTGGCCCGGTGAACCTACCATCCCGACCGCCACTTCTGGAGCGGTATCGTTCCAATCGCGAAACTTCTCCGGCGTGTAGCGACCGTAGGGCGCGCCGCCCATCGCGGTTCTGGAAGGATGGTTGGCGATGACGAGGGGTTTCTCCGGAAGCGAATCCAGCGCCTGCAGTGCTTCCAGCATTCGAGCCTCGGTGTCGCTGTCGGGATCCGACGGACCGGCGTTTCGCCGGTCGAAACGCGATTCGAACTCGTAGAGTTGCCGGGCTTCGTCGTGGGTGTGAGGGAAAATTACGCTGGCATGATCGCCGGCCGGGGCATTCAATTCCAGGCCGTAGTAGTGGATGACCTCCGGGACGACTTCCCGGGCGACCTGGAGGTTTGGGTAGGCTTCATCGAGGTACAGCTTGCTGTGCAGGCGTCCGCCGTGGTCGGTGGTGACCATCCACGTGAGCCCGTAGTGCTTTGCCATAAGCGCATTCAGGGCGATCGGATAGACACCGTGTGCGCCGATCCGGGGTTCAGGCGGGTCGGATTCCTGGTCCCACAGGACGCTGTAGCGGGAATGCACGTGATGGTCGCCGGCGAGCCAGCGCATGGCAGGTACTTCAGGGGGCGGCGCGGGATCGCTGCACCCGGCGATCGCGAGGCACGCCGCCCCGGCAAGCAGTGCCGCGGCGGCGTTCAGTTCCCGTACCTGCGCGGGACACCTGCGCACGTCCTGCATGAGCGTTCTCCCTGGGCGGCAAGATTTTTCATTATGCGATGTCGAATCGGTTGTTCCTAGTGATTGAACAATCTGTTACGCAATTGTCATCTGGTTCAAGCACTAACAGCACCGGTACATGCGGTATGATCCGAGAAGCCGTTGCTTGCCGGTTTACGCCGGTCTTGCAGAGAACTAAAGAGAATGTTGCGTGCACTTTCAGGAGGGATAACCCATGGCACAGGAAATCGACCAACGAATCTTTGACCTCTACGACGAGTACTGCCACGGATACATGGATCGCCGGGAATTCATGAACAAGGCGGCGGCGATCACGATCGGCGGCGTTTCCGCGCTCTGGATGGCGCAGGCGCTGATGCCGCGGTATGCCGAGGCGCAGACAATATCCTTCACCGACGAGCGCATGAGGGGGCTCTACGTGGAATACCCGTCACCGGGAGGGACCTCCGGGATGATGCGTGGCTATCTCGTGCAACCGGCCGGCGAGGGACCCTTTCCCTCGGTCATCATCTTCCACGAGAACAGGGGCTTGAACCCCTACGTCGAGGACGTCGCCCGGCGCGCCGCGGTGGCCGGCTTTCTGGCGCTGGCGCCGGACGGGCTGTCGCCGGTGGGCGGTTATCCGGGCAACGACGACGACGGGCGCGTATTGCAGCGCGGCCTCGATCCGGCCGAACTGAGCCAGGACATGGTCAACAGCGCGCGCTACCTGCAGTCGCATGAGCTTTCCACCGGCCGCCTCGGGGCCACGGGGTTCTGCTGGGGCGGCGGCATGACGAATCGGTTGGCCGTTGCACTGGGCGAAGATCTGCATGCCGGCGTGCCGTTCTACGGCGCCGCGCCCGCGACCGAGGACGTCTCGAGCATTCAAGCGGCGATGATGATCCAGTACGCCGAGACCGATGAACGCATCAATGCCATGTGGCCCGATTTCGAGGCGGCGATGCAGGCGGCCGGTGTGGACTACCGGATGCATACCTACGCGGGTACCAATCATGGTTTCCACAACAATTCCACGCCGCGTTATAACGAGGAAGCGGCGGACCTGGCGTGGAGCCGAACGATCGAGTTCTTCACGGAGCACCTGACGGGATAGCGGAACCGGTTTCCAGCCCGTGGGGATGACTCGACGGGAATCGGTTGCCGGGGTCGCGGCCAGCGGAGCACGGAGTCCGTGAATCGCCTGACCCCGGGGGTTTGCCTGTTCGTTCTGGCCGGCGGGTTCGGGCTTGCTGTAGACGCCCAGACGAGCGACCCGTTCAACGCGGTTGCCGACGAAATCGAATCCGTCAGGATCGAGGCGTCCGTGCAGCGCTACGAACCCGGGCAGAGCGTGGTTGCAGGCGCCTTGCCCATTCACACGTCCGATTACGGGGTCGTCACTGTATGGGACCCCGCCAACGGGCGTGCCCACGAGGCCTGGGATATGCAGGTCTTCTATCCTGTTCCTGCGGCGCTGGAATTTTCCTTCACCTACCACGAGACCGTCGGCTACAAGCGTGGTGCGGACGGGTTCCTGTCGCAGCCGGATGTGCCCATGGAATCCGCACGCATCGGCGCCAGCCAGAAGGAACTCTGGCTCTCGAATCCGGGGATCCTGCTTGCGTATGGCGAGGCCGGGGATAGTCGGGAGATCGGCACTGACGAACGCCCCCTTGAGGAACGGCACGTACGGTTTGCAGAAACCGACTGGTCCGTTCGAATCGATCGGGACACGGCTTTGCCGGTTTCGGTCAGCGTCGTGGAGAACGATCCGCACAAGGGCCGCATCGAGAACCTAATCGAGTTCGGCGACTGGCGGCAGGTTGACGGCATACCGTTTCCCTTTCGGCTCGAGCAGTCTACCGGCGGGCAGTTGGTGCGCAGGGAGATTCGCCGTTCGATCCGTATCAACCCCGAGGATGCCGAAGCTCTGCTGGCGCTTGCGGCTGAAGACCTTCCGCCGGGCGACGGCGGGTTGTACCGCTGGGGTTGGGAGATGTCGCATATCTTCATGAAGCGCGCCGGCGGCGGCGGGCCTGTCGACCGGCCACAGATTGATAATGTCGCTCTTGAGATGATCGGCGACGGCGTTTTCCTGGTTCCGGGCACCCATAACAGCCTCGTCATTGTCGGCCCCGACGGGCTGGCGCTGGTCGACGCTCCCTGGTACCCGGAGCGATCCCGGACGTTGCTCGCGATGCTGGCCGAGCGCTGGCCGGATCGCCCGGTCAGGTACCTGATCCTGAGTCACCACCATATCGATCACACGGGCGGGTTGCGGCCGGTCGTGGAGTCGGGCGCCACTGTGGTCAGCAGCGAGAAGAACGCACCTTACTTTCGGGAGATCTTCGAAAGCACGATGGACCGAAGCGTCAGGATGGTGGAGGTCGGCGAGTCCGCCGACCTGCCTGACACGGGCCGCGACATACAGGTCTACGAGGTCGTTACCAGCCATGCCGAAGGCATGATCGCGGCCTTCGTTCCCGACGAGAAGCTGTTGTTCAATGCCGACCTGTTCTCGCCGAATCGGCCGCTGCAGTTCAGCCTCTGGTTCGACGAACTCATGAACGCCATTGATTTTCATGGAATCGATGTCGAGAAGCATGTGGGAGGACACGGTTTGGGCGTCGCGGCGCATCCTGTCGATACGTCCGGACATTCCATGCAGGTCCTGAGGCTCGTCGAACCGTCGTCGGATTAGTCGGAGAAGAGCATGTTCAAGAGACAAGCGGTACTGGTCACAGTTGCGTTATGTGCGGCGTCGTTGGCTGGCGCGCAGGTGATCAACCCCATCCCGGAACCGATCGTGAATCAGGGGCTGCGCGTGGAGATTACCACCGTCGCGAGGCTCCCCGACTCGCGTGCAAAACACCCTCCCGATCAGGATGTGGATCCCCAGGCCTGGGCTCGGGTGAGCTTCGTTCGTGACATTGCCGACGGGCGGCGGTTCGCAAACGACTCACGCGGGGGCCTCTACCTGATCGATGAAGATGGCGAACCCGCGCTCTATGTCGATGTCTCGGAGGCCTTTCCCCACGGGGTCTACAACGGATTGGAAAGCGGCTTCATCGGCTTCGAATTCCACCCGGAATTTGCCGCGAACGGGCTCTTCTATACTGTTCACGGCGAACTTGCCGACGGTAACCCCGCCGCTCCCGACTTTATCCCGCCGGGCTTTGGTCCCGCCGATGTGACCTACCACAACGTCATTACGGAGTGGCGTGCGAACGATCCCGCTGCAAACGAATTTGAAGGCGCCCGGCGGGAACTCCTTCGGGTCGCCCACGTCGTCGACCGGTTCTTTCACCCCTACGGTTATGTGGGGTTCAATCCGACCGCTCAACCCGGCGACGAGGACTACGGACTGCTATACACCAGCGGCAGCGATCTCGGTTTCAGCAACGGCGGGGGGCCGAACGCGATCAACCCGGGGCAGTTGCAACGGCTGGACTCCCTCGTCGGCGCCATCCTGCGAATCGACCCCCGCAGCCCGGCCGAGTCGGGCGGTACCAGGGGGGTGGGCGACTATACGATTCCGCCCTCCAACCCATGGGCCGCGGACGGCGACCCCGGCACGCTGGGTGAGATCTACGCTCACGGGTTCCGCAACGCCCATCGTTTTTCCTGGGACCACAGCGACGGAACCATGTTCGCCGCCGAAATCGGGAATATGCAGATCGAGGAGATCAACGTCGTTCATGCAGGCGGCAATTACGGTTGGTTCCAGCGTGAAGGCATCTTCGACAATGGCATCAACCTTCCCGGTGGACAGATGGAACAGGTCCATGCGCTGCCCGACGACATACTTGCCGGACGCACGGAGGATCCATTCATTTATCCCGTGGCGATGTACGACCACGATGAGGGTATCGCGATCACCAACGGCTTCGCCTATCGCGGTTCGGTGGCCGGGTTGCAGGGCAAGTTCGTGTTCGGCGACATCCAGCGCGGACGTGTCTTCGCGGCCGACGTCGCCGAGATGAAGGCGGCTGACGACGGCGTTCCGGAGACCGTCGCCGACATCGAGGAAGTTCAGCTTTACGTTCGCAACGCGGACGGGAGCACCCGCGACGTCACGCTGTGGGAGTTGGTCGAGGAAGCCATGGGAAGAACCGTCGTCCGCGCCGATCTCCAGATCAGCGAAGGGCGGGACGGGGAACTATTCGTCACATCGAGACAGGACGGATTCATCCGGATGCTGGGAGCTGCAGAATAGGGGAGTAGCGCTGCCGGCAGGTGGTCTCGCCCCTCGCTACGGTGGCGCTCGAACTGGCTCCGTTCAGAGGAACTGGCAGTCGTAGGTCCTTTGTCGGTCAGGGGACCATACAGCGGTAAGTCTTTTCCCTGTCAGAGGACCTGGCAGCCGTAGGTATGGATACTGGCTCCCACCAGAGCCACCCAGTGGCGGTCGTAGACCGCCGGCTCGGTAAAGGTGGGGGGGTCGGTGACCGTCAACCGGTAGTCCAGGCGCGTCTGGTCCGCGCTGACCGTAAATCGTTCCTCGAACTCGACCGCCTGACTCTGGGGTGTGCCGCTGTTGTCCAGCCACGGCCAGTTCACACGTGTCGTGCTGACCACCAGCGTTTCCCCGTTCCATCGACCGACGGAAAAACCCAGTGAGGAAGGAGCAACATCTTCGGGAGCAAGGGTGGCGTCCATGTGGATGATGCGATCGATATCGTAGAGTTCCGACCGCAGCCTGATCCGCTCGCCCTCGTCCACAAACTCGAATGGATGAGGATTCATCATGAGTCTCGGCATGCCCTCGGGCTCGCACCGGGTTGCGAAGTTGTCGTACGGATCCCAGTCTGCGCGAGCGGCGATCGCCTCGTCGGTGTAGGGCTCCGAACGCCACGCGCCGAAGATGGCCTGGGACCAGATACGCGCCCGTTCCGCCTCGCTCTCCTGGAAGTAATAGCTGTGCTGGAGGCGAATGTACCGGTTCCAGTCCTCGGCCGGCGGGCTCCAGACGCGGAAGAGCCCCCGGTTCTCTGCCAGGCCGTCCACAAGGGTATCCACGCGCGATGGTCCGGCAGCAGGCTCGAGATCGTTCGACCAGAAAGGCTCGACCGCCCCCAGCAGCAACTCGTTTCCATCGGGGAGCATTACGTTTGTGGCAAGGAGGTCCCCCGGGCCCTGGCTTGATTCAAGGCCGGCGAGCGTCAGCCGTTGACCGACTTGCAATGTCTCGCGAGACAGCCCGCTCGTGCCGAGAAAATCGATGCGCCAGGTCATGGCCTCGCCGGCTTCGGTGACGGTCTCGAGCATGACCGCCGTGTGTGGATTTCCCCAGCGCATTCGGACCACTTCTCCCTGGAGTTCGCGCAAGTCCCCGGTGTAGTGGGCGCGGGAGTGGTGGGCTGAGGCCGCAGGGGCAAGGAAAATCACTCCTGCCATGACCAATACGATTCTCATGCGTTCCCCATTCTTGTATTCGAAATATTAATTCCGTGAATTCGCTGTCTGAGAGTATCATTTTGAGAATCGATAATCAGTTGCCCATAATGAACAGGACATCGTCCGTCCCGACGAACGAAGCAACGCTCAGGCACGCGCAATGGCGGGACACCACCGGTAATTCCAACGGAGAATACCAATGAGAAAGACAGTCATTCCGGCGCTTGTCGTGTTGATACCTTCGCTTGCCTTCGCGCAGGATGTGGTGCCCTACAAACTCGGCACGTTCGAGAGCGGCGGTGAAGCCTGGCTTGGCCTCGTGCTCGACGATTCCCTCGTGGTCAATATTGCCGAGGCGAGCGCCGCGCTAGGCGATGACGGGCCCGACATTCCGACGGACATGACGGCGCTCATCGTGGCCTACGATGATCTGGCGCCCCGGTTGCGCGCCATCGCAGCGGCGGCTGCCGCGGAGCCGGGTGCGGCTTATGTCAGCAACCGAAGTGACGTTCGGATACGACCGCCCATCAGGCCGCATATCATCTACAACGCGGCAGCCAATTACGCGCTGCACGCTGCGGAGATGGCCGGGCAGCCCGGCGAAATACTCGAGGGCCCCATCCCCGATCCCATTCCGGGAATCTGGGAGCGGACGCCTGATGACCGACGCCAGAACCCCTATATCTTCCTGAAGATGGCGAACACGATCATCGCCGACGGTGAGGCGATCCGAATGCCGCCCAGCCGGCCGAACCTGGACTGGGAGTGCGAACTGGCGGTGGTGGTCGGCAAGCCGGCAAGCCGCGTGGCAGTGGAGGATGCTGCAGACTACATTTTCGGGTATACGCTCGAGAACGACGTTTCTGATCGCGGCGGCCGTGGGGACGGCCGGATGGGCTCGGACTGGTTCCTGCAGAAGAACCACGACACGTTCGCCCCGCTGGGACCGTACATCGTGCCCAAGGAATTCGTGCCGGAGCCATTGAGCCTGAGGCAGACGCTGACGTTGAGCGGCACCATCATGCAGGACTCCAATACCGGCAACATGACGCACGACATCTACGACATGTTGAGTTACGTCTCCCACATCGCCACGATGCAGCCCGGCGACATCTACGCCATGGGCAGCCCGTCGGGCGTGGGTACGGCACGTGAGACGCCGATCTACATGCAGCCCGGCGATACCGCCGTTTGCGCCATTGAGGGCATTGGGACTCTGACCAATCCTGTCGTCGGGCCCGAGTCCGAATAGGGCTTGTAACCCCCTGGTCGGGGTGATCGGGGCCTGGTCTCCCGCAGTCTCGGAAGTTAACCGCCCGCGATCGCTCCGACGATGAGAAACGGCTCCGTGCCGGATGCCACGGCGTCCGGCAGCGGCGCCGTCGGCGGATCGTGGGTGATGTCTTCCCTGCACACGAAAAACCGCACCAGCGGACGTTGCTTCAGCGTGACGTGATCGCGGATGGTGCCCCGCAGCATCGGGTAGCGGGCCTCCAGGGCATCCAGAATGGAACTTCGCGTGACTTCACCACTGATCCTGAGCGTCACCTCGCCGTGGACCCCTGCCAGCGTCCGCAGATGAAAGGGGAGTTCGACGCGGATCATGGCAGGGTCTGCACCTCCACCGACAGCACGCTGGGCAAATTTCGCACGATCGGGGACCAGTGGTCTCCGCCGTCCGGCGAAACGTATACCTGCCCGCCGGTGGTCCCGAAATAGATGCCGCAGGAGTCGAGGGTGTCAACGGCCATCGCGTCCCGAAGCACGTTTACATAGCAGTCCTTCTGGGGCAGTCCATTGGTCAGCGCTTCCCACTCATTGCCGCCTGTCCGGCTCCGGTAAACGCGCAACTTCCCTTCGGGCGGGTAGTGCAGAGAGTCGCTCTCAATGGGCACGACGTAGACCGTTTCGGGCTCGTGCGCGTGGACTTCAATGGGAAAACCGAAGTCGCTCGGCAGGTTGCCGCTGATCTCGTACCAGTTGGCGCCGGCGTCGTCGCTGCGCATCACGTCCCAGTGCTTCTGCATGAACAGGCGGTCGGGATTGGAGGGGTGCATCGCCAGCCGGTGTACGCAATGGCCGATCTCCGCAGCCGGATCGGGCATGAAGCTGGAGCTCAGGCCGCGGTTGATCGGCGTCCAGGTCTTGCCGCCGTCCACGGTGCGGAATGAGCCCGCCGCGGAGATCGCAACGTAGATCCGTCCGGGATCCCCCGGGTCGAGCAGGATGGTGTGCAGGCACATTCCGCCCGCTCCCGGCGACCACGCGGCCCCCGTCTCGTGCCCGCGCAAACCCGCGAGTTCGTGCCAGGTCTGGCCCCCGTCCGTGGTCCGAAACAGGGCGGCGTCTTCAACGCCCGCGTAGACCACTTCGGGATCGGTCAACGAGGGTTCCAGGTGCCAGACGCGCGCGAACTCCCACGGATGCTGGGTGCCGTCGTACCACTGGTGGGTGGTCAGCGGCTTGCCTGATTCCTCGGAGGTGTCGTAGACGAACATGTTGCTCTTGCCCTGGGGCATCGGTTCACCGTCCTCGGAGCCGGGGGGCGTTTCCGGCAACTTCGGGCCCGATCCGGGTTGTTCCCAGGTGGCTCCGCCGTCGTTCGAGCGCTGAATGACCTGGCCGAACCAATCGCTGGTCTGGGACGCGAAAATGCGATCGGGGTCCACCGGCGAGCCCTTGACGTGATAGATCTCCCAGCCGGCGAAATGCGGGCCGGATACCGACCAGTCTTCGCGTGTACCGTCCGCTGTGAGGATAAAGGCGCCCTTCTTTGTACCCACGAGGACTCGGATTGCAGCCATATCGATCTCCGTTTGTGTGGCTCGATTCAGATACCCACGTACTTCGCGTACACGCTGCGCGCCACGCTCGGTTCCGCCGTGCCATGCACGATGGCGCGGCCATCCGGGAACAGGCTGAGGGTATAGGCGTTGCCGCCATCGCTGATGTTGGCGCGGAGCATATACCGGTTGGCGACCACGTCGCCATGCTCGAGCAAGCGTGCCGAAACACGGTCCAGGTCAAGCCCTCCCGGGCTTTGCCTGTGCGTGAGCTGCACGGCATCCCGGCCGCAGAGTGTCGTCGCCCCGGATCCCAATCTGCCGTCCAGGTAGTCGAATCGGCCGTGCTTGCAGCACGGACAGTCGCCGCGTTCGTATGCGCTTGCGGCCTTGAGTTGCATGAAGGTGTTCGTCCACAGGTCGATGTTGAGCAAGGTCGGGCAGACTCGGTCGAAGTTGCCCGTGAGCACCTTGAGCGTCTCGGCCACCTGAAAGCTTGCAACGGCCGAAACGGCAGAAGCCAGCACGCCCACCGTGTCGCAGGTCGGCGTCGTGCCGGGCGGCGGCGCTTCCTCGAAGAGGCAGCGCAGGCACGGTGTTGCCAGGTTGCCTCCGGCACGACGTTCCCAGGCTGCGTCTCCGCCGGGAGTGTGGGGCAGGATGGCGAAGGCCGCGCCGACCGTACCGACTGCGCCTCCGTAGATGTAGGGAAGGCCGTGCCTGACCGCGTAATCGTTGGCGAGGTAACGTGTTTCGAAGTTGTCCAGCCCGTCTACAAGCAGGTCGGCGCCGGAGGCATGCCGGGCGATATTGCCATGGTTGAGGTCGTCGATGATCGCCGTTACACGGACGGCGGAATTGATCCCGGCCAGCCGGCGCCGGGCGGCTTGCGCCTTGGGGATGGCGTCGGCAACATCCTGTTCGTCGAACAGGACCTGTCGCTGCAGATTCGTGATCTCGACGAAATCCCGGTCGATGACGATCAGATGGCCGACGCCGGCGCGAGCGAGAAGTTCGGCGGCCATGCTGCCGAGCGCTCCGCAACCGAGAATGCATACGGTCGATCCGCCCAGCCGTCGCTGCCCCGCCTCGCCGAAGCCGGGAAGCAGCGCCTGGCGGTGGTAGCGGGACAGGTCGTCACTCATGTCTTGCGCGGATGCGCTCACTCGTCCGCGCAATTGAACGGCAGAACCACATCGCCCGGAATCCAGCGCCACGACTTGCCGAGAGTTACCGGTTCGGTGAACAGCCACGGGTCGGTGACGACCAGTTCGTAGTCCAGGCGGCTGCCTTCCTCGTTCACCATGAAGCGCTCCACCGTTTCCACGGCATCGCCCTGAGGCAGGCCGTTCTGGTCGAAATAAGGCCAGTTGATTCGGCTGGTGTGCACCACGAGAGTGTCGCCTTCCCACTGGCCGATGGAGTGCCCCATGCGGGAGGGCGGCGCGTCCTGGCCGTCGGCGTCGCCGCTCATGTGGATGACCCGCATTGCATCGAATTCCTCCATCCGGAAGACGATGCGATCGCCTTCGTCGATGAATTCCACGGGGTTGGGCTGCTGCATGATGATGGGCATGCCCTTGGGAATGCAGGTGAGGAAGGGGTTGTCCGGGTCGAGCGGGTCCCAGGCCGCCTGAGCGGCGCGCGCCGCCTCTGTCAGCGGGTAGACGAGCGTTCCACCTTCGGTGAGGAATCGCGTCTCCGTGCGCAGGAACGATCCGTCGGTGCTCCAGACCCGGAAGATTCCCAGGGAGGGGTCGGCGCCCGGCGTTCCGGGCGTCTCGTCCAGTCCGGTGCCCACGGTGTCGTCCGTCCAGCGGGGGACGGGCGTATCCAGCAGCGCCTCGCGCCCGTCGGCCAGCAGCATGTTGATGGCGTAGGCGTCGCGCACGGGGCGCCTGGCGGGGTAGGCGGCTACGGTTACGGTATCGCCGACACCGAGCATGTCGGGCGTGATGCCGACGCGGCTCAAGCGCGTGACGGGGATGCTTTCTAGGTTCCATGTCACGGGCGTGTTGTCGTCGGCCACGCTGCTGAGAGTGAAACGCATGTGCGGATTGCGCCAGGTCACGCCTGCAATTTCGCCCTCGATTTCGATGACCGTATCCATGTCGTAAGTGATCCGGGCCGAGTGATGCGCGGAGGCTGCAGTGATCGAAAGCGCTGCTGCGAGTCCCACCGCCGCCCGGGAAAGACGTGTTTCCAGGCACCTGTTCATGATCTTGCTCCTGCGTTCCGGCGCGTTTCTGCGTTCATATCCGAAGATTGGAAACGCTGTTGGAACAGTACCGCCTGAACAGCCGGTCGATCAAGGGAATGCGGCTGGGGAATAGACCGGCTCCGCAACTGCCGGCCAGGTCCGCAGGCGCACTTTCATTGAAGTTATGGCTCCGTTGTCCCAAATGCGGGATAATTCCGCAGCCGCAGGGCGGTGGGGCCGTAGCTCAGTTGGGAGAGCGCTGCGTTCGCAATGCAGAGGTCGGGAGTTCGAATCTCCTCGGCTCCACCATTCACCATCGGGTCCATTCCGGGGACATGGTCAACACTTTTTCCGGCGCAAACAGAATGGGGGCGGGCCCGCCGCCCCGGAGTCCTGCAAGAACAAAGGCCCCGAGCCTCCGAGAACGCCGTCACCCGTTAGTCTGCTGGAAGGCGATTTCTGAAAATGGGTATCAGCGGCTATAATAATAGCCATTGTAACCGAATTGCGCCTTTAGTGGACATGGACATATACACACTCTTGCCGGCGCCTGAGGTGGCGGCGGATCTGGCAAAGCGGCTGAAGTCGCAGCGGCTGGCACGCAACCTGACTCAGGCCGGGCTTGCCGCGCGATCGGGCGTGCCGTTGGGCACCCTGAAGAAGTTCGAGCGCACGGGTTCAATCTCACTGGTCTCGTTCATCCGCCTGGTGGTCGCCCTCGGGGAACAGGCCGGTCTGGAACGGCTGATGGAGGCGGACGCCCGGGATTCCATGACGCTCGACCAGATGTTGTCCACACCCAAGGCGCGCAAACGAGGGCGGATAAGTTGAAGTCTGCGCCGAGACTGTCCCCACTGACGGTGACCTTGCGGTGGGACGACGACGACACCCAATCGGTCGGTCGGCTCGGATACCTCGACCGCGTTGCCCGCTTCGAGTACGACAACAACTTCCTGGCGGCGGGCCTTGAGATTTCTCCCGTCCACCATCGCGCCAATATCGCGTCCGGTCTAATCCGTCCGTACGAACCCAACGTTTTCGATGGTCTGCACGGCGTTTTTCACGACAGTCTTCCGGACGGCTGGGGGCGCCTGCTTATGGATCGACGCGCCCGCGAACTTGGAATCAATCCCGCGACATTGACGCCACTCGACCGGCTCGCCTGGGTCGGTGACCGGGGTATCGGGGCCTTGTGCTACGCGCCGGACGCGAATATCTGGAACGAGGGCGAGCCCACGCTCGATCTCGACCGCTTGGCGGCCGATGCGCGCAGGGTGCTCGCGGGGCACGTGTCGGATGTCATTGCCGAACTCGGACACCTTGGCGGGTCTCCTGGCGGGGCACGGCCCAAGGCCATGGTTGCCATCGATCAACAGGACGGCGCGGTGTACGGGGCAATTCCGCCAGGCGGCGACCATCGGCACTACCTGGTGAAGTTTCGCGGCAAGGAGGACCCGGAGGACGCGGCCAACATCGAGCAAGCCTACGCAGACATGGCGCGGGCGGCCGGGGTGCGCGTACCGGAAACCCGACTTGTCGCCGGCGGCGGCAGACAACACTACTTCGCCTCCCGCCGTTTCGACCGGGACGGAACCAAGCGCCTTCACACCCACTCCGCAAGCGGTCTCCTGTACGCGGATTTTCGCGAGCCGTCGCTGGACTACAGCAGTCTGATTGCGCTGACTCGTTCGGTCACGCGCGACCGGCGGGAGGTCGCAGAAATGTTTGCGCTGGCGGCATTCAACGTCCTCGCGTACAACCGCGACGACCACGCTCGCCAGTTCGCGTTCCTGATGGAGCGCGATGGCCTCTGGCGGCTCGCGCCGGCCTACGACCTCACCTATTCCCCCGGGCCGGGCGGGGAACACTCGACATCGGTTTTGGGACGAGGCAAGCGGATCACCCGCCTTCATCTGCTGGAACTCGGCGAATACGCTGACTTGAATGCCGCTGAGGCGTCGCGGTGTGTTGATCGCGTGGCGACGGCGGTGGCCGGTTGGAACCGTTTCGCAAGGAAGTGGGATGTCAGTACCGCCTCGCGCACGGAGATCGCCGCGGCGCTGGCGCCAAATCGCGGCGTTGTTGTCCGGTAGGTCGGGCCGCATCTCGGCACGCTACCGGGCAGACTCGCGGCCCGCCTCCATTCTCGGTACACATTCTTCTTGTACCCTATTGTTGAGTTGGCATTGCAGAAACACCGGTTCAGGAGGATCTGGAGCGGGCCTGACTACCGTGTATGCCTGCCGTTCCGTGTCGCTTCGGAGTGAGTCATTGCGAACACGTGTAGCCAAGGGGAGAACAAGGCTTATGGAATTCAGACTGATACGAAACTTGATCGCGGGTTTACTGTTCGTGTTTTTCTCATTGCCGGCCAACGCTGAACTGGTGCTGAGCAGTCCGGTAATGGAGGATGGAGGCAACCTGCCCGCAGACCTCAAGTGCACCCGGGATGGTGGAGATGGACTCTCACCGCCCATTGGCTGGACCGGCGCCCCGGCTGAGACCAGGAGCTTTGCCGTGATCATGCATCACTATCCACGGGACAGGGTAGAGGGTGTCGATGCACCCAGCCATTACTGGCTGGTATGGAACATTCCGGCGGACACGGCGTCACTTTCCCGCGGCAACGTGGAATCCATCGGAACCGAAGGTAGTGACAAGGACCGGAGGTACATCGGTTACACGCCGCCGTGTTCCCCCGGTGACGCGGCCCATTCCTATACGATCACGGTGTATGCGCTGAATTCGGAAGACACGGGCCTTGGCGATGAAGATGATCTCGATGTGGATTGGCTCGCCCTGACGGAAGCAATCGAGGGCAAGGTGATTGACTCTTCATCGCTGACGTTTATCAACTGATTCGCTCTCGGATTTGGCAGGCCTGTGCTCGGCCTCGCCCAATCTCAGCTTGTAGCCGACCCCATATACGCCTGCAATGGGGTCTACATCTTCTGACAACAGCATCATTTTCTTTCTGATGTTCTTGATGTGAGAGTCGACGCAACGATCGGATACGGCTTGCGAATTCTCGTAGATTCGCTCCATGATCGATTCGCGCGAGATGACGTGATTTCGCTTTGTCGCCAATAGCAGGAGGATCTGAAACTCCTTCGGCGTAAGGTCCAGTTCCGTGCCGTGGTAGTAGACGTCGTACAGGCCCGGATACAGGATGAGTTTTCCCACGACAACCGTTTCGCCGGTCTCGGGCATGGAGCGCCTCAGCACAGCTCTGATTCGGGCCATGACTTCACGTGCACTGAAAGGCTTGCAGATATAGTCATCCGCGCCCAGTTCCAGTCCGAGCAGGCGGTCGATCTCCGAGACCCTTGCAGTGACCATGATCACCGGCGTATCCGAAAATCGTCTCAGCGATTTGCACAGCTCGATACCGGCACAATCCGGAAGCATCAAGTCCAGGAGGACGAGGTCGGCGCCGTGTTTCTTCATGTAAGGCAGGACATCCAGGCCACGGTCAATGTGGTGGGTCGTGAATCCGTCCTTCCTTGCATAGGCGACCAGCACTTCGGCGATGGCGTGTTCGTCCTCGACTACGAGAATATGGTTGTTCATCAGGTTGCCCCGGCCTTTGGGAACGTACACTCGATGCCGACGCCACCCAACTCCGAATGGTAGGCTCTTATGCGGCCCCCATGCGTAGCAACTATGGCTTTACACAGTGCGAGCCCCAAGCCTGCACCACCGTGCCGACGGCTGCGAGACTTCTCGACGCGGTAGAGGCGGTCGAAAAGCAATGTCAGCTCCGCATCGGACACCCCGGGCTCCGAATCCTCGAAGACCATGATCACCTCTTTGTCGTTTTCCGAAACCCTGACGTCAATTCGACCTCCCGCGTCGGTGTACCGGCAGCTATTCTGAAGAATGTTTGTAAAGACCTGCAGCAGCCTGTCGGAGTCAGCGAAAATTCGTGCGGGACCCTCAAGCGACGAGGCAAGGCCTACGTCGATGGTTTTCTTCGTGCACGTTGGCTGAAAACTGTTGATGGATTGATTCAGCAGGGGCAGGGGATCAACGTTCGTCTTGCGACAGCTTAGCTGTCCGGATTCCGCCAGGGACAACTCGTAAAGATCATCGATCAGGCGGCTGATTCGCTCGGTTTCCCCGGACAGGAATGCCAGGCGCTCCGGTTCAACTTCGAATACGCCGTCCCGAATTGCCTCAAGCTGAGATTGGAGGACGGTCACGGGTGTTCTCAATTCATGGGCAATGTCAGTCGTCCACTGATGGCGATCTCGTTCATTCTTCTTCAGTGTCCTGGCGAGTTCGTTAAAGTCCTCGCACAGTCTCGTCAGTTCGTCGTTGCCCGTAACGTCAAGCTCGCTGTCGTAGTGACCGGCACGCAGCCTGGCCGTACCCTCCGTCAACTGGCGGATCGGCGACAGAATCCGACGCGACAACAGATGGGCAACCGTCAACGCACATAGCAGAACGACCGCGCCCGCGCCCACTCCGGTCAGTAATTGCCGGGAAAGAAACGCGGCATCGGGGCCGTCCTCCAGCGAGCGAATCGGGACCAGTCCTACGTAACCCACCAACTCGTCGCGAAATTCCAGGGGGCGTTGAATCGGGTTCTCGGCAATGCTCGGTCTGCCGAAGACAACTCGCTTGTCCGGGTCGTAAAGGCTGGTGCGTCTGGCGACGCTGCTTATTTCCGGAGGGTCAGCGGGCAGGCTCGGTTGATAGGCGGCTTGTTGTATGCCGGTGACCGCATAACGCAGATCCCGGTCAATTCTCAGCCGATCCCAGGACCCCTCCGTCGCAAAGAAGTCCAGCAGGCGCCCCTCGATAATGCGGATCCGCTCAATCTCGCTTTGAACAATGAGCGAATTGTAGCCTTGCCTCAGCCCTGTCTGCATCAACGCAACCAGGACGACGATGGCCAACAACGTCGACAGGAAGAAACCGAGTAGAAGTTTGGCAGCCAGCTTCAAGACGCAACGCACATATCAACTGCCGATCACGCATACTAGTGGTAATCGTTTTTGCCACGCAACCGGCGCTCAACGAAAAATCCATCGTTTCTCCACAATCTTGCTGCCGAAGAGAAACGATGGCGGCGCGGGCTTGCCATGGGCTCGGCTGGTATTGGGTCAGCTCGCCTCGCGAACTCAAACTATAATGGGAAAAGACATGAAAGGATGCGGTCTGCATGAGGCTCAGTTCCCCGTCTTTTAATCCCATACTGGGCGGCGTAGTCGCCTGCTTTGTTCTTTCCGGTTTTGCCGCCCTGCTTTATCAAACGGCCTGGTTGCGGCAATTCTCCCTGGTTTTTGGCACTTCGGAACTGGCTGTTGCCGCTGTGCTCGCAGCCTACATGGGCGGACTGTCCCTTGGTGCTGCGGTTGCGGCCCGCTATGTCCACCGCATCACTCGACCGGTGTTGTTCTACGGCCTGCTTGAAGCCGGTATTGCCATATCCGCATTGGCGGTGCCGCTGCTGCTACAGCTCGCCCGAATCGTCTATGTGGCCGTGCTTGGAGGTCAGCCCGAGCCAGTGGACGCCAGTGGGCTCGGACAGTCGTTTTTCTACCTGATCGTCGCCTTCATCGTGCTTGCACTGCCAACCACCTTCATGGGCGCCACCCTGCCGTTGCTGACCAAGTACGTGGTCAAGTCCGAAGCGCAGATCGGAACCAGGGTGGGGCTTCTGTACGCGACCAATACCATTGGTGCAATCGGCGGCACCCTGGTTGCCGGATTTGTCTTGCTGCCGCTTCTGGGATTGAACGGCACTGTCTGGGTTGGAGTAGCGATCAACCTGGTTGTGTTTGTACTGGCGGCCTCAATTGCGATTCAGATAGGAAAAACCGCTTTAACTGCGGAGTCCGAAGGACAGGACTTGAGTCCTGCCGCAGGGGGAGTTCAATCCGAACCGACCGGCGTTCCCCGCGGCCGTTTCTGGATTCTCCCCATCATGCTGCTTTCGGGTGCAAACGCCTTCGTCTACGAGGTGCTGTGGACCCGGCTTCTGGGGCACATACTGGGGGGCAGCATCACCGCCTTTGCCACCATGTTGGCGGGATTCCTGAGCGGTATCGCCATAGGCAGCGCCATCGCCTCGCGTTTTGCCAGGACCCGGGACCAGGCAACAGGGTATTTCGTGATGGCCCAGTTGGGTGTTGCGGTTACCTCCATCCTTATATACCAGTTGCTGCCGCTGGCCATTCCGGAAACGGCGGGTCTTGGCGGAAATGTCGCCTTTGCCATCCTTGTCCTGTTGCCGGCGACCATTTTTATCGGCGCCACCTTCCCCTTGGCGGTGCGAATGCTTGCCGCTTCCAGGTCGGATGCGGCTCCCGCCTCGGCCAGGGTGTACTCCTGGAACACGGTGGGGGCGATCGCAGGCGCCACACTGGCGGCCTTCTTCATTATTCCCCTGCTCAAGTATGAAGGAACGATAAAACTTGCCGTGTTGCTGAATGCCTCTCTCGGTCTGGCTGCGGCTTTCCTTGCAACCCGTCGTGTCAGAAGCGCGATCGCATTACCCCTGGTTTTGTTCCTCGGTATCCTGGGTTTCTATGACCCGGACATGCCCGAAGAAATTCTCAGATCCAGTCCCGTCTTCCCCATGCCGGGTGGCGAGATCGTCTTCTATGAAGTGGGACGATCGGCCACGGTGGTAGTTATCGAAGAGGGTGGTTCTTTCTATCTGCGTACCAATGGTCTGCCCGAGGCCGCTCCCAGTGAGCTTGGCTCACCGCCGGAGCGAAGAACTCAGCGAAACTTGTCGATATTCCCGATTTTGGCGAGGCCACGAGCTGAATCCATGCTGGTTGTGGGTTTTGGTGGCGGTGTTGCTCTGGAATCCGTGCCCGCATCCGTCTCCAGCGTCGATGTGATCGAGCTTGAGCCCCAGGTGCTTCAGGCAAACCGATTTTATGGAGGCAGGCGAGAGAACAATCCGCTGGACGACCCTCGCATCAATATTGTGGTCAACGATGCAAGAAGCGCCTTGTCGCTTACGGACAAAAGGTACGATGCCATCGTCTCGCAGCCGTCCCACCCGTGGACGGCAGGGGCTTCCCACCTCTATACACGCGAATTCATGCAGCTCGCGAAAGACCACTTGACCGAAGATGGTGTGTTCCTGCAATGGATGAACGCCACTTTTGTCGATGACTTTTTGTTGAAAGCCCTCTCGGCGAGCATGCTGGATGTCTTTTCCTACGTTCGAATGTACCAGGTCGATCCCGGAACCCTGTTTTTCATGGGTTCGGAGCAACCTCTGGATCCAGAACGGCAGATGGCGCGTACGGGACTCCCCCTGAGTGATGACGTCTTGACCTACCTTGAGCAGGGCATAGGCGCCCCGGAGGATCTTCTGGTCGCCCTGACAATGGATCAGGAAAATCTTGAAAATTTTTCTGCCGGCGCCCCTCTGATTACCGACAATCGCAATTACATGGCAACGGTTTCTTCAAGAGTTGTGGATGAAGGCACGGCCCTGAACCAGTTCAGCCTGTTTGAACTAGTAGAGGGATACGATCCGCTGACTACAGCGGACAACTGGATTGGAGAAGCCTTTCCGGCGCCCATCGACTATTCCTATATCAGCAGGCGTTTCGATGCCATGGGCTGGCACGCGCGAGCGCTGACACTGGCTGAACGACTTTATCAGGAAGGCGATATTCAGGCGCTGGTTGTCAATGCCCTGGGACTGCAGGGCCAGGGTAACAGGCAGGAATCTCAAGCATTGCTAAGGCGAGCTCTTGATGCCGACCCGGGCAACCAGCAGGCCAGATATGCTCTTTTGCAGCCATGGTTTGGGGATATCTTCAGCGGAACAGAGGTTCCAGCCTATGTGCAGGAGGAACTCACCAGGCTTGAGGGCTCAGCCGCCGATGTATTTGCGGGGCTTCAGGCGCTGGAGGTTCGGGACATGGCAACCTTGCTTGATCTGGACGCAGAGTTGGCCGCAGTGCTCCCCACGGATTTATGGTATGCGACCAGCGTCAAGTTGCGCGCAGAATGGCGAATTCAACTCACCACCCCCGGGTACCAGCCGAGAATGTTCAATGAGGCAACGGCCCTGGTCGATAGCGCCATCGCAATGTTTCTCGATGTTCAGCTCTACATGATGCGTATCAGGTCAACCTACCTGGCCGGCGATATTGATGCCACCCTGGCTACGGCAAAGAGCGTGTTACGGCTGATTGACGTTCAGATTGATCGGCTGGAAGAGCAACCTGACGCGTCCGGTTCCCAGGCTGCTTCGCTCAGGGCCTTACGGCTGGATGAGATAGAGGGCTTCATGAGTGAGCTGGCGGCCAGGCACAGCGATCGAGCGCCGGAACTGGAGCAGATCCAGGACACCATCGACTCACACCGGGAGAGAATTCTCGGTCTTTAGCGGTTTTCGCTCCGGTCGCCGGTGCGCTGACGCGGAGGGAAACGAGTATTTCCATACAAGCGCATCGCCTATTGACGGCCGGGCTTCTTATTCCTCGAGAATATGGATCTCACTGATTCGACAGTAGGTCTCATCGTCGATGATGATGGAGTCTTCTGCGTCTATCTGTCCGCCAGTGCCAGTGGTGTCGAAAAGGTTGCCAAACCCGGCTTCAGGACAGTTGTGAGCGAATGAGATCAGATATCTGACACCAAATCTGCCCCCCATGAGGGCTGTGCTGGAATTGACGGGGTCCAGGGTGAATGTGGCGGGGTCCGGAACATTTTCAACCGCTATGACGCGCGAATAGCCGAGACTCTGTCCAATTTCATCGGGATTCGAACCCTGGATAGGAGGAGTGCTTGCGCAAGCTGCGAGAAGGGCGCCCAACGCAAGAGTCAGAAAAAGCCTGGTAATTTCCCTGGTTAAGATCATGGTTCTCTCCTGAAAGAAGCCCTTGGCCGAAGCCAAGGGCTTTGAATAACGTCCGATTTTTGCAAACTAGAACCTGTAATTCGCTCTCACCCCGACCGAACGAGGATTACGAGGCCGAAACTGGAAGCTGTCCCGCGCAAGATCCTGGTAAACCCAAGTCTCACCCAGATAACCGGTCATGGGTGTGTTGGGAGCAGTGACGAAGTCGAGCAGCCCCATCTGCGACACGTCATCGGGGAATCCGAAGACATTGCGAGGGGAATCTTCGTTGGTCAGGTTGGTGACATACAAGGTGGCGCTCCAGTTGCCGCCACGGACGCTGAGGTTCAGGTTGGCCGTGGTGGCTGCCGGGTACCAGTTGAAGTTGGCCGAGTTGTCGTACTGCTTGCCCTCGTGGCGAATGTCGAACCTTGCGCTGTAACGCAAATTGCCAAAGTCCACAGCATAGTTGGGACTGATGGAATAGCTGATCTCGGGTTGATTGGCGAGCGTATTTCCATCGGTGATGTAGCAGGTGCTGGTAAGCGAATCGCCTTCACCGGGGCGCCTTACGTTCAGGCCCAGGGCAGACATATAGTCGGGCTGATCCCCAGAACCGGTGATCCCAAGAGGATTGGCCCCATCCAGCTCGGTAAAGTCGATGGCGTTGAACAGGCCGATATCGCAAAACTGGTCGTATTCGCCCTGCATGAGGCTGGCCTGCGCGCGTAAATCCCAATTTTGGTTGATGCGGAAGTTGCCTTCGATTTCCGCGCCCCTGATTTTCACGTCGCCGAAATTCAAATTGGTGGCTACGGTACCGCCGTCGGCAGAGTTTACCCACATGTAGTTCATTCCATTTACGGTACAGGGTCCAGGGTTCGGGTCCGTATCGCCCACGAGCCCATTATCCGAACAGGGGCTGTCCAGATCGATGGATCCGTTCTGGATTTGATCCGCCCAATCGATCCAGTAAACCGCGCCGGCATAGGTCAGACGTCCACCGAGCGCATTGCCCTTGAAGCCGATTTCCATCTGGTCGATCTGCTCTTCCTTGTAAGACGTGAAGTCATCGCGGGTAAATTCGGACAAATAAGTCTCTCCCGGGATTCTCGTCCTCTGGGTGCCATCGGTGTACCACACGCCCGGGTCCGGTTCATTGTCGAATGCGTCAGCGGTGCCATCCGGTACAGGCTCTCCAGTCGTGTTGTCAATCTCGTCAATCGTGGCAGCGGTTGCGTTATAGGGAATCAGCCCATTCTGAACACCGCGCTCCAGAATGGCCAGGGTATTCGCAGACAGAACGCCCACGTTGATACCTGCCGGGTTTACGCCCTGGGCCCACTGAAGATAGTAACTGGTATTGTCGGTCGGATTGAACGTAAGGGACACGCGGGGAACGAAGGACCTGGTGGTGACCTCTTCGGAAAGGTTGGTGGTTTCGTTCGTTGCACCAACGATGTCGTTGGCGGATCGGCCCTCTACGGAGAAGGTCCACTGGTCTGTAATGTCATAAGCGGCGTTGAAGAAAACGGCCGAGTTCTGCGCTTGCTCACCGATAATCTCATTGTCAGGCGCAAAGGGAACATTTTCAAAGCCGGCAAGCTGCCTGAATTCATCGACGATGCCATGGAACTGCGCGGCAGCCGCAAGAAACTCCACGCCCATGCCGGGACCACCCCAGCGCTCTTCCAGGTAGTCATAATCGTAGAAGGAGGCGCCGACAACCCAGCGCAACCGGTTTTCTGCGGGAGATACCCAGCGCAGCTCGGCATACTGCTCCTCAATGTCACCAAAGCTGGGGCTGGGAACACGGGGCGCGCCCATACCGGATAAAATTCTCCATCTGGCAACATCACCTTCCCATTGAATGTTTGCTCCGTCCGAAAACATGTCGAAGGTGTTGACTATTCCATCATCAAGGATCCCGAAATTGTCCGGGTCGTAATAATAGAATCCCGTGGCATTTGCACGCTGGAAAGTCTCGTCGCTTTGCATGTAGGAAAACTGGATTGCACTGCCGTTTGCGAACAGCTTGTCGGCCTGGAGGGTAATACGATCGCGCCCACTCTTGGTGCCGCGTTCATCTTCAGGAATGGAGTAAGCCCGCGCCATCATGAGGATTTGCTCTTCAATCGACAGGACCGTGCCATCATTCATTGTGAAAGGTCCGGCTACGGGTAAGGGTATCGGCGCACCCATGGCGAAGCCCATGTCGTTCAGCGCATCCTCGACCAGGTGTTGAAGGTTCGGCGGGTTTACATTGAGCCAATGCTCGATATCGTGCTGGGCATAAAGGTCGCGGGCGTTATCCCAGTTACAATCCATCTCGCCAAGCAGCCAGGGGGCCATCATGCCCGCATCGACAAACACACCGTTGCCTTCAAAGCAGGCGTCGCGCTCGGCTTGAGTAAGAAACATGACCGGCGCGCGCTGGTCGTGCGTTTCCAAAGAGGTAAAGGTCATGGCCAGCCGCAGCGTATCGTCGGGCTCGAATACCAGCTTGCCGCTGAGATTGCCTCCGGTGCGAGCGCCGAACTCGGTGCCATCGGCCTGGTCGACATTGGTTTCGATACCCTCCAGTACCTGGTTGCCGTAATTCCCGCGGGCGTGCCAGATTTCGGGCGTGGTGCTGTCTTCATGCGAATAGTTCAGCAAGAAGCCCAGGTTTTCCAGGATGGGGCCGCCAACACTGACATTGGCTGTGCGGGTGCCGAAGTCGTTGTAGTTGAGGCCTACATTGCCCTCAAAGGTATCGCCCGGGTTCGCGGTGACGTAATTGACCGCACCGCCAAAGGTCGATCGTCCAAAAGCCGCGCTCTGCGGGCCTCGATAGACTTCAACCTGCTGAAAACCGAAAAAGCCGATGGATCCCGCGGAACCGAGCACCGGAATGCCGTCAACAAATGAAGTGACCTTGGTTCGGTTGGGAGCGACATCATTCGCCTGGATTCCACGAATGCTCGGAAGCGCCGCGAGCCGGTCCTCCTCTTCGTCGAAGTGAAGGCCTGGAACCATTTCATACAGATCGTACAAAGTGGTGATGCCGGCGTCCTCGATCAAGGTCTCGCTGAATACCGAGGTCGATACCGGGACATCCATCAAGGATTCCTCGCGTTTCCGCGCGGTAACCACGATTTCTTCCAATGCGAGAATTGCGTCGTCTTCTTCCTGAGCGATAGAAGGCGCCGTATGGAGCATGCACACGGAAGTGCCCGCCAACAGCAATCTATTGAGATTCTTCATCTAATCCACCCCTGCCTGGTTGTGTTCGGTTACCCCAAATATCATCGACCGATCAGCTCGTTGCGAAAAGGCAACATTTGGCGGTCAAACTGCCCTGAGAAGACTATACAAGCCAAATGTGGAGAGAAAATGGAGATTGGCGACTTGAGCGTGAGCGCCGGCGGCGAAACCGCGCAAACTTCATATGCGAAATTACTGCTCCGTCATCTCCGTGCGAGTACCCCATCGCTGGTACCGCAGGGCTTCATCGCCACAGCGTTGCAGATGAAGAGTACGGGCCTGACGCTCGTTGGGTGCGTCCACGGGGCCGCCCAGCCAGCTTGTCGGACCCGCCGTGAGACATAGCTCGGGATGTTGGGCTGATACAAACTGGCCGTTGACCCTTAGTTCGAAGCTCTGTTCTTCAATGTCGGCGCATTCGGTTAGCGTGATTGTGGCTCCTGGCTCGGTACCATCGAGTTGAGCGCACAGGTCCACTGACAAGATGCGGATTTTTCCAGCGGCGATATCGTCCGTATCCATTGCCTGATCGGCTGTCAGCTCCCCCAGAAAGCTATAGCAGGTGTGGGTCTGAAGAGGTGTATCGAGCTGCATACCCTGTGGCGGACCGTTGGTGTCGATGCAGTAGTGATTCAAAATGCCGTCGATACGATCCAACAGGTAGACTTCCACAACTTCAGCCGACAACTGAGCGGACATGGAAGCTGTTGCCAGTGCAACAGTGGCCAGCAAGGCCCTACAGATCGGTCTCATATGGGTTCCCTAAATCGCACCGGCACAGTCATACGGCTGTATTTCCAGACCCGGAATATGTTGCCACCATTTCTTCGTCATGGCCGGCGTCTTCATCATCAGGGGATCGATAACCACTTGCGAGTAGGCGAGTCGATTGCGGTCTGCACTCAGGTGGAATGTTTCATGCGCTTGCATGTAGTCATCCCCATCTACACCGCCTTCGCGATAGATGATTGTTTCAACGACCAGCGTATCGCCCAACCAGTGGCCCCTTGAATACCCGAGATGATCCTTGGGTACTTCTGCGGGGATGGGTTTGCCGGGGTCCATATGGACGGTGCGGTAGGTATCCAGAAACTCCAATCTGATTTCGATCGTATCCCCAAGATCGACGAGTGCCATCGGATAGGGCTCACCGAAAATGGACAGGGCCTGTCTGGGAGAGCAATCGTGCCGATGGGGCCGGCCTCCCAGCCCCGCGGCTTCCTGTTCGGCCCGGAACGCGAGTGCATGGTCAGTCCAGTCGTTTCCTCTGATACGACCGGCTCCATGGCTCCCTTCGGCTCCATAGATGACATGCCAGCTTCCGAAGATGGAGTTCGGGCGCCTGGCAATATCTTCCTCAACCACACCGCCGTGGAGCGCGTCGGTGGAACCGATGACTTCTCCGGTCCATCGGCGTCCTGCCGTCCTCGACATGATCACTTCTGTTTGATCGGGTAGCAGCAGGTGATTCACAAAGATTTCATTGGCGCCGGTCAGAGACGGAAAACCGGCGACCTTCACTCGAGCGCCCAGGGGAAGAACATCCTCGTCCACGCCCATGCGCGTCAGTCTGGCCACGGCGTTGCTTTCAATGGTCCAGACTGTTTCTGCAGGTGCGCCCTGATCTGTTGTCACCTGGAACTGGACATGCGGGTTTCGCCAAAGAACTTTTGTGACGACACCTTCAATTTCAATATCGCCGTCCGCATCGAAAATGGATGCCCAACTGTGATGCGAAACGGCTTGCGAAGACAGCATCAGGTAGGGGCCGGCCAGCGCCAGAATCTTCAGGTACTTCATGTTGCTCACCAGTCACACCGGGGGTAGCTGGAATCTGTGGATCACCCCTAACCATACAGGCAAAATGTGGAGTGACGATGGAGCAAGGCGACAGCCGTTCGGATGAAAGGTTCGGCCATTGAACAGACTACCTCTGGGGAGGTCCGCCTGGCCGCGGTCTGTCCTGAGGCGGCGCCGGGGGAAGCGGCAGCAGTGACATAGCCTTGAGCCTTTCTCCGTAATTGCTGCGTTGCAGATACTCCCGCAAAGTCATGATGCCGGGGAATTCCTCTCTGAGCTGCTCGGTGTCGTACGGCAGACCCTGATGCGCCGCCCAGCGGCCATCCTGTTGCGCAGGCGGTGCAGCGTATTCGATTTCTACACCGGAAAGCTCACTCAATAACAAGGCCAGGTCCCTGTCGGTCAATTCATCGGCGGACAGATTGATTTCGCGCCCGTTCCAGGCTTCGGTATCGGCGAACGAAGCTGCCGCGAGCACACCCAGATCGTCCGGCGCATAGTAGGCGAAAGTCGAGCTTTCGGATCCCCTCCCGACAACGCCGTCCCGCAGCACGTTCTGCATGTCGCGTTCGCGGATGAAATTGCTCATCAACTGAGGAATTCGCAGGGTCGTATACGAGTACCCGCTGCCGCGCAGATAAATTTCGAGCTCCGTCTTTGAAGCGCTTTCGGGCAATTCGGGCTCCGACCGCCGGTTGCTGCTGAAAACGATGTGTTTCACCCCCGCTTCGTGCGCCGCGTCAAGAAGGTGTTTGGAGGCTTCGATATAGTCCGGCACCCGTTCCTGAACGTTCACGAACAGGTAGTCGATGCCCTGTACCGCGGCGTCGATGCTTTCGTAGTCGGTAAAGTCGCCCTGAACCATGTCGGCGCCAAGATCACTCCAGTATCGGGCGCGCTGCGAGTCAGGCGTACGCGTCAGTCCACGGACCCGATAACCCTCTTCAATCAGTGTCGCCGCGACTCCGCCGCCCTGGTTTCCGGTAATGCCGGTGACCAGAGCTATCCCGTAATCCCCGCTGAGGTTCGTCTCCGAGTCCGTTCCGGATGTCGGGCTGCCACACCCCGCCATCATCAGAGCGGCAACCGCGAGAGCCGGCCCTGTCCAAAGTCTGTAATTCATATGTGAGCCTCTACATCTGATTTGCCATGCCGGAATCGACGATCAGAACGATCTTGCCGGTCGTGCCGACATTGTGATTCAGGTCCTGGGCGGCGCCGGCCTCTTCCAACGGGAAGGTCTCGTCGACGTTCAACCGGTAGTGACCGTCTCTGGCGAGTTGCGCCACCTCCGACAGAATCAATGTGTTCGGCCAGCCGAATTCGCCGCCGATTCGGGAGCAGTCAACGCCTTTTTCTTCGCAGAGCGCGGGATCGGCTGCGCCGGCGATACTGACGAGCTTGCCGCCCGGCCTGAGGATATTCAACGCCTGATTGGCCGTGGCCGTGCTGACGGTTTCAATGACCACATCGACAGGCTCTTCGATGACTTCATCGAACTGGACCTCCCGGTAGTTGATCGCTTCGTCGACGCCGATGGAATCGAGGTATTCGTGGTGGCGGGCGGAAGCCGTGCCAAGCACGTAGGCGCCACGCTCCATGGCGAACTGGGCGGCGGAAGAACCTATGCCGCCGCCAATGCCGTTGATGAATACGCGTTGACCGGCAGTTACATCGGCATGCTTGATCGTTCTTAGCGCGGTTGCGCCGACGGTCCCGAGTCCCGCGGCCTCTGCGAAGGTCTGATCGGCGGGCTTGTGATTGGTGTGATCCGCGCGCGTCAGGACATACTCCGAATAGGCGCCATTCAGTCGGTCGCGGTCGCCAAGCGCAACCTTGGAAAACACCGCGTCACCGATTTGCAGATTGGTCACGCCTTCGCCGAGTTTGACAACGATGCCTGCCAGATCGCCACCTGGAACAACAGGCGCCGAGGGGTCCCCTGGGGGTGCTGGGGCCATGCCGCCGGGAGGCCGGCCAGGACCAGCGGGAGCACCTCCGCCGGGACCGCGGGCGCCGCCGCCTCCGGGGCCGCCACTCCCCTCGCGACTTCTCCACTCGATCGGGTTGATGGCTGCGGCAACGACCTCGACAAGTACCTCGCCCTCACGTGGCTCCAGAACGGGGATGCTCCGGTAATGGAGAACCTCCGGGCCGCCATTGCCGATTTGCACGATCGCCATCTGGGTTTCCGGCACCTCGGCCACGTCTGACTCGACGCTTTCGGGTTGTTCACCAGTGCCACAGGCCGACAAGAGCGCACCGACAACGACCACAGACGCAAGAGCCCCGGCTGGATGTTTCATTGATCGTCTCCAGGAAAGTTCGTGAGGAAATTATGACAGACGGCAGGTACAACTTACCTGTCGGTCCATCGTCTCTCCACATTCGTAACGTACCATTAAGCAATGAATCGGCCATGTCGGCTGAGGTGCGGTTGGCGTTTTCTGACTCGGATGGGGTTTTTTATGAATTGTCGAACTACCGTCTATCTCGCGTGCGCGGCCAGTCTGGTGATTCCGCTGGCCGGCAGCGCCAACGAACCGGTTCCGTTGACGATCAGGGCGGACGTGTGGGTGGACAACTGGTTTGCCTTGTATGCCGGAGACGAATTGGTCAAGGAAGATTCAGTTCCATTTAACACCGAACAATCCTTCAATTCGGAATCGTTTACTTTTGAAACCGATCCGACGGCTGTGCTCAGTATCCTGATAAGGGACTACATGGAAAACGACACCGGTCTGGAATATATCGGGTCGCGTCGGCAGATGTCGGGCGACGGGGGATTTATCGCCCAGTTCGTGGATACGGAGACGAATAGCCCCGTGGCGATATCGGATGAAAGCTGGCGTTGTCTGGCGATTCACCAGGCGCCAATAAACAGGACTTGCGAACGTTCTGCGAATCCGGAACAGGATTGCGAGGCAATCATCCAGCCGGAGCCCGACAATTGGAAGACTGCCGATTTTGACGACAGCGCCTGGCCTGAGGCCGTCGTGCGCACGCGGCAGGAGGTTCGACCCATGGGTGGATTCAATAGGGTTACGTGGAACAGCGAAGCCAGGCTGATCTGGACGGCGGATCTGGAAACGGACAATACGGTGTTATGCCGGTTCACCATTTCCGCGCCGGAGTAGTCGAGGAGCTATCGGCGAGCCGGCACGAGGTTGGAGGGAACTCCTGATGCTGCGATCTTCTCGTAGCGATTATTCTGGCGAAAGCGAACAACGGAGGGAACAGTCCGTGAGTACAAGACGAATAAGGTTGATTTGCAGAGCAGTACCCTGTGCCGTGCTTGTGCCCCTGGTTCTCCTCGGTTGTTCCGGCGGTTCAGGACCTGGCGATGCATTTGCGCAAGGCAATGGCGACACGCAAAGACCTCGCGATGTTCCCGCGCGCATGGAGAATGTGACCTCCCTGTCGCCTTCCGAGCATTGTGCCGCGGTGATCGCCTCGGTGATGGAAGCGGGATTCGACGACGAAGCAAGGGTGACCTGCCACGCCGATCGCGCGCTCATTCATTCCGACAGCTACGCGAGCCACGAAATGATGACCGGCATTGTGGGCACGAATGAACAAATCCCCCTGCCGGCCCCGGGGTACCACGCGCCGGTTCACTTCAATTCGGCCTTTACCGGAACGCCTCAGACCCGCGACTCCTCGCTGGCGATCGCGGTCAACGGCATACCGATCTTCGACTACAGCGCCGGTGGAGAAATGAGCGTAGACGACCTCTACTACCATCAACCGCATGTCGATACGCTGCTTCGTCAGGAGATCGATTTCTGCGGCGGTCATGTAGGCAGGGGCGACGACTATCACTACCACGAACTGCCTCGCTGCATGATCGAACAGATGGATAACAGGGATGACAATCCCATCATTGCCTGGGGTTTCGACGGCTTCCCGATGTATGGGAACAACAACCCCGATGGTTCACCGATCGCGCCGGGAATTCTCGACGTTTGCAATGGCCAGATTGATCCGGTATTCGGGTATCGCTATCACACCTCCGAGGAACCGCCCTACATCATCCAGTGCCTGGTCGGGGAAGTGGGCGATCTGAGTGCGGTGCCTACCATAGGAATCAATCGCCCCTCCGGAAGACCCACACTGGTGGAGGACCTGGCCTTCACTCACGATGGCGCCGGTACCGGGCTCCTGACCTACAACTACGAGGGCGAGTCCTACTATATCCAGTCCTGGGCGACGGACGACGAGAACTGCTTTGAAGTCGAATGGAAGACCGTCACCAATGGCGGGGTTGTAGAGTCCGGCGAATATTGTCACATCATCAGGACGGGGGGCGGCATGGGCGGACCTCCCGGCGGTGGCATGGGCGGACCTCCCGGCGGAGGAATGGGTGGACCACCCGGCGGCGGAATGGGTGCGCCATGAAAATCGGTACCAGGCCAAGCCCGGTATCAAGGCTCTTCTCAAGCCTGATTTGGATCTCGTGCCTGATTCCCGCTATTGCCGCACAGGCGGAGACGATCGTTATCTATGGTGCGACCGGCAATATCGGCTCGAAAATCGTTACTGAAGCGTTGGACCGCGGCCACGATGTCATCGGCGTAAGCCGTAATCCGGATAGCCTGATTGTGGATCACGCGAACTTCACCGCAGTGGGTGGCGATGCAAGCAGTCTGGAATCCATGCTCGAGATCATCGAAGGCGTCGACGCCGTTGTTATTTCGGTGAGAGGTTATGGACCGAATAACTATCCGGAGGAAACTCTCAACAATCGATCGTCGAAGACTTTCATTGCCGCTTCAAGAAGTCTGGGTGAAACGGCGCCCCGGGTTATCCAGCTAGGCGGCGGGTCCACGCTCTATTCCAACGGAGTCCTCGGGTTGGACGCACGGCCGGGGACGGAAGGGACGTCGCAGCACGGCCTGGTGTGGGGCCATTGGCTGGCCCTGCAAAACTATCGTGCAACCACTTCCGTCAAGTGGACCGTTATCTCGCCCTCCGGGCAATACGACCGGGACGGGCCTCGCACCGGGACTTATCAGCAGGGATGGGATGAGGTCCTGGTCGGAGAGGATGGTCGTGCCGGAGGGATATCGCACCGGGATATGGCGGCCGCGGTGATTGACGAGATCGAGAATCCCAAATCACTGAGACGCCGCATGACAGTCGGCTACTGATCAAGAGGTTGAGCGGTTGTGAGACTACCTACCCTGGTTGGCTGTGCGACAGCCATTTCACGTATGGGAGCAGAATCGAGATGAAAAATCTGTTTTTGGCCTTGTGTTTAGCCCTGTTCTTGCCCACTTCTGCATCTGCGCATCACAACTGGTCGGCGATCTACGACGTTGAAGGCGATATAGAAATCGAGGGCGTGATCAGCGAGATAGAGTTTGTGAATCCACATGTCCGGATGAGCTTTACCGTTGATGGGGGCACTGAAAACGAAAAAGTCTATACGACCGAGAGTAACTCGGTGGCGTCCCTCACGCGCATGGGCGTAACCGAGGACCTCGTTGCCGTCGGTACCAGCGTGCGCGTTGCCGGCTACCCCTCACGTACACGCGATGACGACATCTTCATGAATCACCTGTTGCTGGTGGATGAGCATCGTGAAATCGTCTTTCTGCGAACTGCCGAAGCCCGGTGGCCGGTACAAGCAGAACGCATTGGCAACACCGACGTGGCTCATGGCCATGTCGTAGAAGAGGACTTTTCAAAACGACCCACATCGGTATTCGGCGTCTGGTCAACCATTTATGGAGCCGAAGGCAGTCATCGCGCTCTTGGCGCCACTGTCGAATGGACAGAATATGGTGAGCAGAACCGTAGTCGTGAGCGGGGGGACCCCACAAGCTGTGCCCCCCGGGATATTTTCGCTGCGCTGGGAGCGCCTTATCCGATTCAAATCATCGATAACAATGATGGCACCCTCACGATTCACGCGGAGTTCTACGACACGTATCGAACGGTGCACATGAACGATATGCCCGAAAACCCGAATGTTCCCCATGAATTCAACGGTCACTACTCCGCAGGGCGTCTTGTGGGCGATACCCTGATTGTCGACACCCTGCAGTACCGGGAAGGCGGAATGGATGGCGACGACTACATGCAAGTGCATGAGACATTCACGCTCAGCGCGGACCACAACCGACTGCTGTATTCGAGAGTAACGGTCGATCCCCTGTTCAGAGCAATGCCAACCATGGCCAAGAAGTGGTGGCAGTATGTGCCCGGTTCATTTGTTCAACCCTACGATTGCAATTATTGATAGGACTTTAGACCTGGAGACAACGATGAGAGCGACTCAATTTGCTTTGCGGCGTATTCTGATGGCGATTTCCGCGATCGGAGTCTGTCTTGGATATTCCTTTTCGGCGCTGGCCGCGTCTGCGGAGGTCGAAGCCAACAAGGCCGTGGCGCAGCAATATATCGAAGCCAAGGGGACGGCAGAATTCGCGGCTATCGCCGCTGCCACGGAAGCAGAGAACCACAGGCAGCTTCGGCACGAATTCGAGAATCTGAAGTACAACGCCGACGACCCGGTTCTGGCTGTGGCGATGCAGCCGGACCTTGAGGCGATTACCGATCGATCGAATACGATTGTTCAACTTATGGGTGACGGCGATCTGGTGGCGGCCAGGCTTCAGATAACGGGCACCCACAGCGGCAACCTCTATGGCATCCCGGCCACGGGCAAACCCATCGACATCGCATCGGGCGCGATTCTCAAGCTGGAGAACGGCAAGATCGTGGAGAGCTGGTTCATGGCGGAGGAGGCTCGGCTGCTGCGCCAACTGGGCGCTCGCCTTCCTGAACGCCAGGACGGCAAGATCAACCTCGCGCCGGTGTACGACGATGTCCGCACGTTCGACGAAGCGCTGCAGGAACTGATGGCCAATCCCACGGACACGCCGGAGTACCGGCACAAGAGGCTCTTGTTGGCGTACAAGGCGCGCAACAAGCCCGAGGACTACGTTTCATGGGCCATGGGACAGCATGGGCGAACCACCGGAAGACCGTACGCGACCCGGGTTCGTGGTGGCATTGACAACATTGTCGAACGGGGCGCCGAGCTGGGTGTCGAAGGGTCGCACGGCCAGTCGATGAGTGGGCGTGAAGACATGATCGGAACCGTGGTGGCCGACGGTGACCTGGGGATGATCGCGTTTCGGCTGACAGCCGTGAACTCCGGGCCGCTCTACGGAATACCTCCGTCCGGCAACGATCTGCACGACTGGGAACTCGGCTTTGCCGAATTCGATGGCGACAAGTGGACCAATGCCTGGTGGATGGCGGATGAACTCGCTTTCCTGTTGACCATAGGGAACGAAGAAGCACTGAACTTCCTGGGCGGAGAATAGTCCTGAAGCTCGTCCGTTCCGTGAGTCCAGAGCGAATGCACTGGATTTGCGGAGCGGTACCTTTTGCCGTGCTTGCGCTGCTGGTTCTCGTCGGTTGTTCCGGCGGTTCCGGGCCTGGCGACGGCAATGCGCAAGGTAGTGGCGACACGCAAAGACCTCGCGATGTTCCTGCGGGCATGGAGAATGTGACCACCATGTCGCCTTCCGAGCATTGTGCCGCGGTGATTGCCTCGGTGATGGAAGCGGGATTTGAAGACGAAGCGCGGGTGACTTGCCACGCCGATCGCGCGCTCATTCACTCCGACAGCTACCCAAGCCACGAAATGATGACCGGCATCGTGGGCACGAACGAGCAAATTCCTCTGCCGGCCCCGGGATACCACGCGCCGGTTCACTTCAATTCGGCCTTTACCGGAACGCCTCAGACACGCGATTCCTCGTTGGCGATCGCGGTCAACGGCATACCGATCTTCGACTATACGGTCGGTGGAGAAATGAGCATCGACGATCTCTACCACCATCAACCGCATATCGATGCGCTCGGCCTTCAACAGATCGATATCTGCGGCGGACATACAGGAAGGGGCGACGACTACCACTACCACGAGTTGCCCCGCTGCATGATAGAGCAGATGGATAACAGGGGTGACAATCCCATCATTGCCTGGGGTTTCGACGGCTTCCCGATGTATGGGAACAACAACCCCGATGGCTCACCGATCGCTGCGGGGGTCCTCGACGTTTGCAACGGCCAGTTTGATCCGGTATTCGGCTATCGCTACCACACGTCCGAGGAACCGCCCTACATCATCCAGTGTCTGGTCGGGGAAGTGGGTGATCTGAGTGCGGTGCCAACCATAGGAATAAATCGTCCCGCTGCTTTGGGTATAGATCGCCCCGCCGGGAGACCCTTGCTCGTGGAGGATCTGGCCTTCACCCACGATGGCGCCGGTACCGGGCTCCTGACCTTTGACTACCAGGGCGTGTCCTACTATATCCAGTCCCGGACGACGGACGACGAGAGCTGCTTTGAGATTGAATGGAAGACCGTCACCAATGGCGGGGTCGCAGAGTCCGGCGAATATTGCCACTTCATCAGGACGGGCGGCGGAATGGGGGGACCTCCCGGTGGTGGAATGGGAGGGGCGCCTGGTGGTGGCATGGGTGCGCCATGAAAATCGAGACCAGGCAAAGCCCGGGATCGAGATGCCTCAGGCGAATACTCTCGAATAGACGTCTTCGTTGAATCCAACCAGCACGGTTGCGCCGACGCGGGCTGTCGGCGCCCGCAGGTTGCCAGTCCTTCCGAGCATGGCCTTCACGGCGTCATCCGACGACAGGCTGTCGCCGGAGAACTCGCTGACCTTTCTGCCCATGGAAACGATCAGGAGCGATGCGCTTTCGAGGATTGCTACGGCATCCGTTGCCAGCAGTTTCCTGCTCGCGGGCACCCGCTCGCCGATTTCGATGTGATTGGCTTCCAGAAACTTGGAAGCCCGGGTACAGCCGGTTCACCCGTTGCGGTGGTAGTACCAGTCAACCTTGGCGGTCATCTGCAACTTCTCCGTTTAGCCTAATCCCACTCTTTCACGACGCCGTCCGGAGTCGTCACGAAGCCAAGCAGGCAACCGGGCGAGCCGTCCCTGAGCGCGTGGCATTTCACGTGGATCTGGTCGCCGGGCTTGAGTTCGTCTTCGGAAATTCCGGCCCTGGTCAGCGTCGACGCACCTGCGGCCTCCATGGCCCACGTCACGGTCTCTCCGGCCTCGGTCTCGACATCCATGTAAAGCCAGGCATGCGGATTGATGAAGTAGAGGTCCGTCACCGTCCCGTCAAGCTCGGTGTATTGAGTCATTTCGTAGTTGCCGTGGGAGTGGTGAGCCCATCCGGTGAGTGTCACGGTCAGGGTCGCGATGAAGACAAGGGCTAGTCGCTTTGGTTGCATTGCTGGCTCCCGATTCCTTAATTCCTGAATTCCAATCCGTTAACCGCCCGGCCGCCATTCGCTGCCGAGCCTGACCTTTCGCACGTCGTGAAAGTTTGGGAACATGATCCTGACGCCGTTCTCGTCGAGGAACTCGAACGACTGCTGGAACATGCCGCCGGTCGGTGCGGTCGGCGCGATCGTCGCCTCGATGGCGTAAAGCTTGCTCTCGAGCAGGTACAGGGCCGCAAAGGTCCGCGAGCCGTCGGGATTGGTCGTATGAAGCTGGTGGCCATCGACCCGGCCGATGTAGTGGTAGTTGTCATACTCCACGGATTCGGCTCGCTCGCGGATCATCCTGGCGAAGTACGCCACGGACCCGCGTACGTCCACCTCGCCGTAGACATCGAGATAGATGCCGTCGAGTTCAGCGATTCGCTCCCTGTGCAGCGCCATGGAATCGATGTAGTCAACGACAGTCAGTGTGTACGTCCCGTAAGAGTCTTCCGCTGTGTGGATCTGTGCCGGCACAACGATTCCGTATTCGGTCTCGAAGTCGACGGTTTCGACTTCGAACTGGCCACCGGGCACCATGATCCGGTATTCGCCGTTCTCGCTCGTATACGGCGCCCACCTCTGGGCGAAGGCCGAACTGCTGAAGATCAGGATCGTCGTCAGTGACACCAGTCGCAGGGAGAACATGCCGAATCTCCTCGGATATCTTGGATCAACGGTTATTTTGCCAAAAAGTAGGGTTAGCTGCATACGGTTTGAAAGCGTCCATTTTGACAAGCCCGGTAAAAACGCCTGGCGGCAACGGGCCGACTGCCGCGATGGCTATTCAGCCCCCTTCGTCAGTGTTGCGCTCACTGGCGTAAACATGGCCACATCGCCGTTGGGGAACTCCATGCTTTTCAACCGTGTGGTGTTTTCTCTCGCAAGTCCGGGGACGCCGGGCCAGCCCGCGACAGCGGGCACGAGGTCGCCGGGGCTGAGCATGGACGCGTTGATACCCCCGCGCATGGTGAAGTTGGCGCTGGGCAGTTCCGCCTGCCACTGGACTTCGTTGCCGTTCTCGTCGGTTACGACGTAGACCAGCACACCATGCGGGTTGGCCACCAGGAATTCCACCACGGTGACATTCTCGTGCACGATTTCGGCGTTCATGTCGAAAAACATGGTGCTGTGGTGTGCAGCCGCCGGAGGGATGAACGCGGCAATCAGCACCATCACCGTCATCGCCAAAAAGTCTGTGCGCATGTCTGTCACGGGTCAGTCTCAATCATGAAGTCGCCAAAGCGCGGGTCGCATTCGTACGTCCAGATCTCGGCGTCGGGTACCAGGTCCCAGCCGAAATCGATCGCAAAGGGTTCTTCGTAGAAGGTTGGGTCATGCACTTGAGCTTCCATTATCAGCTCGTCTCCCGCCCGTGTGTAACGCTCGATGACAAAGGTGCGTTCGTCGCCTGAGAACGGGTGCCCCTGGATGTTCATGAAGTTCTCGGGGGACAGGTGCGTGGTCGTTACCACAAGCGTTTCGCCCTCCCAGCGGCCGGTGGAATAGCCGCTCATCGACAGCGGCCAGTTGTCCGGCGCCTCGCGGCCGTCCGTGTAGATTCTGCGAACCTGGTGAAAATACTCGCGCAACATCACGACCTGGTGCTCCTGCTGGATGATTTCCAGCAGGTAGGGGTCCGTGATGCCCCTGGGCACGCCGGGCATGATGCATCGGAACAATGGATCGTCCTGGGCATCGTAGCGCTCCCATTCGGCTTGTCCCGCCGGGGTCAGCCCCAGTTCGCTTGTGCTTCGCCCGAGTACACTCAGGGGCACGTTGAACACCCATATGCCTTCGAAGTCCGCCTGGGCTCGCGCAGCGGTGATCGGGCACACAAACCCGGCGATGGTGGCCAGTGCCAGTCCCGCGCACACAACCTTGGGGCAATCTCCCGATTTCCAGTTCATGAGCTGCATTCGATTATTTCCGCGTCGAGCGAGCGGCCCGGTTTGGCTGCCCAATTCGCTCCGTATCACGGTTCCTGCGTTCGTGCGTCGGGTTCATCGTGCCGGGGAAGCCACTCCTCAAGCTCGGCCTTGACTGCCGACAGGGTTGGATCCGCCGCGCGGTTGATCCATTCGTGCGGGTCGGTTTCAAGATCGTAGAGTTCCTCGGAGCCGTCGGAATAGACGATGTAGCGGTAGCGGTCGCTGCTGACTGCGTGGTTGCGGTATCTGAAGGTCGTCACGACGGCCGCTCGTTCCAATGTCGCCGCGGGATCCTCGAGCAGGGGCACGAGACTCACCCCCTCCACGTGCTCCGGCGTCGAAAGTCCCGCCAGTTCGGTGAGGGTGGGGTACAGATCCATCAGCGACACCGGCACGTCGGACCGGCTCCCCGGCTGCGTGATTCCGGGTGCGACCACGATCAGAGGCACTCTGGTGGATTCCCGCCACAGTGTCTGCTTGCGCCAGCGCGCCTTTTCGCCCAGGTGCCAGCCGTGATCCGAGAACATGACGATGATCGTATTGCCCTCCCGCCCGCTCTGTTCCAGAGCATCTAGCACTTGACCAAGCATCGCGTCGGCGAAGCTGACGCTGGCCAGATAGGCGCGCACTCCGTCCTTCCACACACCCGCCTCGAGCGCCCACTCGTGTATCCCCATGGGCGACATGGCGGCGGATTCCCCCTGCAGTTTGGCAATCTCGGAAATATCGTCGATATCGCCTTCCGATACGACCGGAAGTTCGACATCCTCCAGCGGGTACAGATCGAAGTACTTCTGCGGCAGGTACCAGGGCAGATGCGGACGATAGATGCCCACGGCGTCGAATCGCGGGTTGCCGGTCTCGGCGAGAAGCTGATGCACGGACCAGGCAACAACCTGACCGTCGCCCATGGCGCGGTCGTCGGCTGCGATCGCTGCCCAGTCCACATTCACTGAAAAGGGGGAGCCGTTGGCCGGACGCTCGTGGGGCCGGATTTCGTCGGGGATCTGCCGTTCAAGTGAAGGGTAGTAGGCATCCCAGGCGGTGGTGTCGTTGTAGCCGAAGTAGGCCCAGGCATTGAAGGTGCTGGAATGGAACATCTTGCCGGCGCCGTAGGTTCCGTATCCGGCGTCCCGGAAGTGTCCGGGCAGCGTGCGAATGCCCTCGAATATCTCAAGCGTACGCCAGTCCGGGGAGTTTACGTAGACGCCGGAGGTCGAAGGACTCAGCCCGGTCATGAGCGCGGTTCGGGCAGGATTGCACTGCGGGGCGGTCGTATGGGCGTTGGTAAACACCATCCCGCGTTCGGCGAGACGGTCCATGTTCGGGGTTATGGCTTGCGGATGCCCGTCAAGGGGGCCGACCCAATCATTGAGGTCGTCAATGGCAATGAACAGTATGTCCGGTTGAGCGCTTTGCTGCGCGAGTACGGACGCAGGCGCTACGGCCGCAAGCAACATCAGGATTCCGGTTAATCGTGTCATGCGTGGTCAGATTTCCATGGTGGCCGAGGCGCCCCGGCGGTTGTACGCGGTTCCCGATCACCCATTGTGAAAAAGCCGGGTGAAGCCGCGGATCAACGTCCGGATCAATGGATTATTTTGGTTGGCCGCGGTAGGGTGCCATAATCTCCCGGAGATTGTCGAAAAGCGGACCCGGAACATCGCCTTGAAATCCTTGCAGCGTGTCGACTCCGTCATTCCCGGCCTGGCCGTAGCCGTTATGCTGGGTTGTGCGTGGCCAGGCCCAGCGATGTCCCAGACCGGAGACGCCCGGCTTGAGGGGGAGCCTACCGCGGAGTTTCACTTCGCGCGGCTCGTCTACAGGAATTCGCCCAACAGTCGGCGCGGTGGCAGGGGCTGGGGCGGCGGCGGCTCCTGGAGCACGGACTACGCGGATGCCGAATACCACCTCATGCAGGGCGTCAATCGACTGACCCGGGTGGAAGGCGCGGCTGTCGACTACTACGGGGACGGCGGCCGGCTGATCACCCTGGACGACGAGCGCGTATTCGACTACCCGTGGCTGTACGCGGTGGAAGTCGGGCAGTGGGAACTCAATGATACGGAAGCCGCGTTGCTGAGGGAGTACCTGGACCGCGGCGGATTCCTCATGGTGGACGACTTCTGGGGGGAATACGAGTGGTACATTTTCAATGAATCCATGCGGCGCGTATTCCCCGACCGCCCGATTCTCGAACTGGCGGAAGATCATCCGCTGCTGCACGTTCTCTACGATCTCGACCAGCGCACCCAGATCCCCGGCCGGGGAGGTAATCGGCAAGGTACAGTCCCTCACTGGCGCGGCATCTTTGACGACGACGGACGATTGATGGTCGCCATCAACTTCAACATGGACATGGGCGATGCCTGGGAACACGCTGACGATCCCTGGTACCCGGAGCCCATGACAGCGCTGGCCTATCGGTTCGCCGTCAATTACCTGATCTATTCGATGACGCACTGAATCACCTCCACAGGCGCGGCGAGGCTAAATGTCAATAACGACAAAACATCTGGTCGGGGTGATGGCGCTTTGCGCTGTGTCCCTCGTGCGTGCTCAGGACCGCATGCCGGCCATCGACGCGGAGGATATGACCGCGGCGCAGACAGCCGCGGTAGCCGAGCTGGCCGAAGTGCGCGGCATCGTTCCTCGCGGGCCGTGGATCCCGCTGTTGCGCAGTCCCGAGGTGCTGAGCCGGGCGCGGGCCATGGGCGATTATCTTCGCTACGACACCAGCTTGCCGCCGCGGCTGAGCGAATTTCTGATTCTGCTCACCGCCAGGGAGTGGGACCAGCAGTACGAGTGGGCCGCGCACTATCCGATCGCCCTGGACGCAGGCATCGATCCGGATACGGTGAGCGCGATAGCGGAAGGCCGCGTTCCGGACGCCATGACCGATGACGAGGACATACTCTACGCGTTGTTTACGGAGCTCAACCGCACGAACAACGTGACCGACGAAACCTATGGGCGTGCGGTGGCGGCGTTCGGCGAGCGCGGCGTGGTCGACGCCGTGGGAATCATCGGCTACTACACACTGCTCGCAATGGTCATGAACACCGCCCGTACACCGGTGCCGGCGACGGCGGCTGACGTTCCGCCCCTGCCGGCGCGCTGATTTCGAGGTTGCCGGGCGTAGAATCGCGAACGCAATGGTGAACCCCGATCTCCGTTCGGCGGCGCGGCCGGAGCCCGACGCGGTACTCACGGCAATCGCCGACTACACAAGTGGCGAACTGCCGGACTCCCCTGCGGCATATTCCACCGCCCGCCAATGCCTCCTCGACGCGCTTGCGTGCGCGTTTCTGGCGTTGCGCTCGCCAGCGTGCACCAAACTGCTCGGCCCCCCGGTTCCCGGCGCCGATCTCCCCGGCGGCGCACGCGTTCCGGGAACCTCGTATGAACTCGATCCGGTCACTGCCGCCTTCAACATCGGCGCGATGGTTCGCTGGCTCGACTTCAACGACACCTGGCTCGCGGCCGAATGGGGGCACCCGTCTGACAATCTGGGCGCGATCCTCGCGGTGGCGGACTACCTGAACCGCGCGGGTGATCCGCGTGGCGGTTCGCCAATGACGGTGCGTGACGTGCTCAGCGCCATGATCAAGGCCTACGAAATCCAGGGCGTGCTGAGTCTTCAAAACAGCTTCAACCGGGTCGGGCTCGATCATGTGTTGCTGGTCCGGATCGCCTCCACGGCGGTGGCCACGAAACTGCTTGGCGGCACGCGGGAGCAGATCGTCGACAGCGTTTCCAATGCCTGGATCGACGGCGGCGCACTGCGAACCTACCGCCATGCGCCGAATACCGGTCCGCGCAAGAGCTGGGCGGCGGGCGACGCCACGAGCCGCGCGGTCCGGCTCGCGCTGCTGACGCTGTCTGGCGAGATGGGCTATCCGTCGGCGCTAAGCGCCCCCAAATGGGGGTTTTCCGACGTGCTTTTCGACGGTCAACCGATTCACCTGTCGCGACCGTTTGGCACCTACGTGATGGAGAACATCCTGTTCAAGATTTCCTGGCCCGCCGAGTTTCATGCGCAAACGGCGGTGGAAGCCGCCATCTCGCTGCATCCGGCGGTCAGGGACCGTGTTGACGATATCTCCGAGGTCTTGATCGAAACCCAGGAGCCGGCCGTTCGGATCATTGACAAGACCGGCCCCCTGCACAATCCGGCGGACCGCGACCACTGCCTCCAGTACATGGTCGCCGTGGCCCTGGTTTTCGGCAGGCTGAACGCGGATGACTACGAAGAGGCAATCGCGCGCGACCAGCGGATAGACGCGCTGCGGGACAAGATGAGCGTCCGGGAGAACCCGCAGTTCACTCGCGACTACTACGATCCCGACAGACGCTATATCGGCAACGCCTTGCAGGTCAGGTTCAGGGACGGGAGCATGACGGAAAGGGTCGAGATCTCGTGCCCTGCCGGTCATCGCGAGCGGCGGGAGTCGGCATTGCCGGTGTTGATGCAGAAGTTCGAAGACGGCGTCCGACCGTGGCTTTCAGCGGGTGCCTGGACACGGCTTGCCGAGATCGCGACGGATCAGGAGCGTTTCGAGCGCACCACCGTGGATGAGTTGATGACTCTGCTCGTGCGTCAGGGAGAGGTCGCTTCCTCGGAAGCCAGAAGCTCGGCGTAGGCACGCTTCAGTTCGTCGTAGTTGCGGCGTTCCGAGATGTTCAGCCCACCCAGGTCAAGCGGGTTGGTTTCGTGCGGATCGCCGGCCAGGTGGTAGAACTCCTCTGCATCCGAGTTCAGGTCGAGAATCAGCTTGTATTCCGCGTTTCGGATGAGGTCGTGGCTGCTCGGGCCGAGTGACTGCTCCGCGAACACCCAGGTACGGGGTCCCGCGGCGTCGTCTTCGAGCAGCACGCGCCTCAGGCTGACCGAATCCAGTCTCGTTTCCGCGGGCACCAAATCTGCGGGGGTTCCGCCGGCAAGTTCAATGATCGTCGCGAACAGGTCCACTGCATGGCCGAGGATGTGCTTCTCCTGGCCAGCGCGTATCCCGGGCCCCTTGACGATCAGCGGCACGTTGACTGCGCCTTCGTAGGGGGTGCCCTTGACCTTGTTCGGGTCACGCGGACTGGGTGGATCGTCCCAGATGACCGTGCCGTTGTCGCCGACAAGAATCACGTACGTGTTCTCAAGGGCATCCTGCGGAATTCGGCCGAGCAGACGGCCGATCAGGGTGTCCATAGCTTCGATCTGTGCAAGGAAGTAGGGCTGGGTGTTGTTTGTGGCAACCGCGCCGGGATCAAGGTTCCTGGCGTCGCTTGACAGCAGCTCGATGGGGGGCAGGTGAACCGGCGTATGCGGGTTTGCGAAGGACACCCAGGCGAACCAGGGATCGTCGTCCCGTGCGCTGATCCAGTTCGCTGCATCGTCCACCGTTCGTTGATCCGCATAGCCCCGGCTTTCGCTCAACTCGCCGTTCACGATGTGGTGCCAGACAAAGTAACTGCCTGGCCCGCCGAACAAGTAGCCGGAAAAGTGGTCGAACCCGGCCACATGGGGGTGTTCGCTCAGGCCGTTCGAGGGCGTGCCCAGGTGCCACTTGCCAAATGCTGCGGTGTTGTAAGGCGTTGGAAGGTCTTTCAGGGCCCTTGGCAACATGTACTCGTCGGGGCTCGGGCCTGCGGGCGATGGGGGCGCGTTGTCGCCTGAACCACCGGTGAGCTGTTGCAGGATCAGGTATTGGCCCGCGGGCAGCGGGCCTGCGGGCGAGAAGTCGACTTCGCTGGGTGCGGAAACTTCCTTCTGCAGGGGTTCGGTGATGCCGAGGTCGGCCCAGGCCGCCCTCAATGCCGTGCGCACACCCGTTCTGAAGGCGTATCGCCCGGTCATGATCGCCGCCCTAGTGGGCGAGCAGGTTGGTTGCGCCCAGAAATCGTGGATCAACAGGCCATCCCGGGCAAGTGCGTCGATATTGGGTGTGACGGCTGTCGGATTTCCGAAACCGTAGGCCGCGAGCGATTCCGTGCCAAGATCGTCGGCGACGAGCACCAGGATATTGGGCTGCTGCGCGGCAACGCTGGCGGCGAACGCTGAAATGGCGCAAAGAACAATCGAAACAGGCAGCCGGTGGCAAGCGCCCCGCTGCGTTCGGCTTGCGAAATTACTTCGAACGCTCAAATTTCAGATGGGTCCGGTGTTCCTCGCGTTGGCGCCTACGCGCTGCGATAAAGCTTCGTCATGACGAATTCATTATGTCCCAATGCCTCGGCCGCCGTGAGCCGGCCGTTGGCGGTCTGAAGGACCATGTCCATCAGCGCCTCGCCCGCCTGGGCGATGGTCATTTCCCTGCGCACGACGCCGGACACGTCAACATCGATGTGCTCACCCATGGTGCGCACCGTACGTGGGTTTCCGGTGATCTTGACGACCGGCATGATCGCGTTGCCGCAGATATTGCCCTGGCCCGTGGGGAAGCAGTGCACCACGTAGCCCGCTGCGGCCTGAATCGTGTTGCACTCCGCCGCCGCCGAGGAGGTGTCCATGAAATACAGTCCGGGCCCGCTGGACGGCGCCTCGGCCGGTTCCAGCACGTCGATGTAGCTGACGTTCTTGCCGATCTTCTCCAGGTTGCCCAGCGCCTTTTCTTCAATGGTGGTCAACCCGCCGGCGATATTGCCCTTGGTCGGCTGGCTGTCGGAAAGATCGGAGGTCTTGTAGGGTTCGACCACCTCGTCCTGGTAGGCCTGCCAGGTGCGTAGGAATTTCTCGCCGATTTCCGGGCTCACCGCCCGCGCCGCGCAGATGTGCTCGGCGCCGGTGATCTCCGTGGTCTCGCCGAAGCAGCCGTAGATCCCCTCCGGGATCCAGGTGTCGTACAGGTTGCCCACCGCCGGGCAGGACGCCAGGCCCGTGGTGGTGTCGGACTCGCCGCACTTGGCCGCGATCCACAGTTCCGAAACGTTACAAGGCTCGCGCTGCAGCCCCGAAGTCATGTGCACGAATTCCTTCGCCTGGCGGGATGCTGCGGCGATGATATTGATATCGCCATGCCGCTCGATGGAAAAGCTCGCCGTGGGCTTGCCGGTTGCGGCGATCCCGTCTGCAATTTCCCTGGTCCAGTCCGGCTCGATCCCGATCACCACGCAGGCGGCGATATTCGGATTTGATCCGGTTCCGATCATGGTCCGGAAGTGAAGGTCAAGGTCCTCGCCGAACTGCAGGCGGCCGTGCGCGTGGGGCAGGGCGATGGTGCCGTGAATATTGTTGGCAACCGCCTCGCAGGCCGCGTTGGAGATGTCGTCCACTGGCAGGATCGCCACGTGGTTGCGTATGCCGACGCGCCCGTTTTCCCGCCGATACCCAAAGAATGTGCCATTAGCCGTCATGTCAGCACCTACCATCGTTTGGTTTTCAAGTTGTGTGTGTGGACGTGTTCGCCCTTGCTTGTGTTCGCGACAATGAGGCCGACGTCCACCCCGTACTTGATCGCGGTATCGCCTTCTGCCAGGTCGGTCAGCGCAATCTTGTGGCCGATGGGTACGTCGTGCCGGGTCGTGATAGTGAAATCGCTGTCATCTTCGGTCACCACGGCCAGCAATTCCATGCCCGCCTGGACACCTTCCACCACGACCACCCCGACGTTGTCGCGCCGGTCGTGTACCAGTAGATGCGGAATACTCACGCGTTAATCCTCCTTGTAGTTCAACTGGTTCGCCCCACTGCGAGCGAGGGCGCAATAGTTTACGATATTGCGCCCTTCAGGTACCCGGAAACGGACAGGAGAATCGTGAAATGAGTGTTAGGCCGGTCAAGGTGGGAATAGTCGGACTGGGTCGCTGGTCCAGGGTGCTTACCCGTGCCGCGCTTAAATCGGCGCGCCTTGAAATTGTCGCCGGTTACAGCCGTTCCGAGGAAAAACGAGACGCCTACGAGCGGGAATTTGGCATCTCGACAGTGTCCGATCTGTCGGAAATGCTCCAGGACCCTGGCATCGCGGGTGTCATCCTCACGGTGCCCAACGAACATCATCTGCCCGTGGCCGAGCAGGTCGCCCGGGCCGGCAAGCAGGTCTACACGGAAAAGCCCATCGCCAATACCCTGGAATCGGGTCTTGCGATCGAGGCACTGCAGCAGCGCTACGGCGTGCAGGTGATGGTGGGGCACAGCGCGCGGCTCCTGAAGGGTGTGCGGCTGATCCGCGAGGCCATGGACGCCGGCGAACTGGGCCGGGTGGTCTTCATGGAGGCGAATTTCTCCAACGAGCGTGCGCTGGAGATCACCCCGGACACGTGGCGCTGGTACCGTGACAAGGCACCGGGCGGCCCGCTGTCCCAGTTGGCCATCCACCAGTTCGATACCTTGCACTACCTCGGAGGAGATATCGACTCGGTTTCGTCCGTCGCCTCCAAGCTGTCCCCAGTGGGAGCGGAGGTGGACGACCAGTCCATGACGGTACTGAAATTCGCCGATGGGAAGCTCGGCTACGTGGGCACGAGCTGGACATCGCCGGGAATCTTCTGCGTCAGGGTGTTCGGCCAGAAGGGATTGATGCACTATGAACTGGATTTCGGAACCTGGGATACACCCGAGAAGCTCCACGAAACATCGCTTCTGTATATTCAGCGCGGCAAGGATGGATACGCCCGGCGCGAGGTGATCGATCTGCCCGCCGGTGACATGTTTCAGGACGAGTTGGAGATGTTTGCCGATGTTTGCGCGACGGGTGAACCGGCCGAATTAACCGCCCGCAGTGGCAATGTCGCGCTGGCCGTGGTCAACGCGGCGCTGGTTTCGGTTGAGCGGGGCGGCGGTCTCATCAGGCTCGAAGATGTCCTGGATGCGTCCCGAGCCCGGCTTGCGGCGGCCTGATGAGGCCGGAAATCGAGGTGTATCAGGAGGGATTATCGGAATGAGCAGCCTGCCAACGCGATACTTCATCGATCTCACGCAGCCCGAGATTGCCGCGCAATTGAGGCGCAACCCGCTGGTGATTTTTCCGGCCGGCAGCGTCGAACAGCACGGCCCGCACCTGCCCACGGGGACGGACATATATGCCGCCAATGTCATTGCCCACGCGGTGGCCGACCGAATGGACGGACTCGTGTTGCCCGGAGGTCCGCTGGGGGTCACCCCGATGCACGCACCCTTCGAAGGCACGATTACGTTGACGCCGGAGACGTACATGCAGGTGGTCACCGAAACATGCGTTAGCACGGCGCGGCACGGCGCGCGGCGCTGCCTGATTCTCAACTGGCACGAGGGCAACATCCCTTCGCTCTCCATCGCCGCCGACGCGCTGCATCGGGAGCATGGCATGTCGGTGGTGACCGTTCAGGCCTGCTACGTCGCGGAGGAATTGTTCGGAGAGGACTATGGAGGGCTGACCCACGGCGGTGAGATCGAAGCCCTGGCCGTGCTGGCCTACCGGCCGGAACTGGTCCACCTGGACCGCATGGACTATTCCTCCAACGAGGAACGCGGGCAGGAGATGGACCGGCTGCGCCGCACTCGCAGCTTCCAGCCGGTGTTGACCGACATTCGCTCCATCGCGCCCACCGGTTGGTACGGTTCGCCCGAACACGCCACGGTCGAGAAGGCACGGCGCATGCTGGACCGTGTCGCCGACGCCATCTCCGGGGAGAGTGAGGCAATTTTCACGCGCCTGGATGCAGTCCAGGGCGGGACGGCCGAAGTGCGAAGGTTGCATAAGGTCGGTTGACGGGTGCTCCAGCCAACTGATAATGACGCACCAATTGAAGGGTGCACCAGGATCGTTCGATGGCTCTGATCATTGCAGCGGGAGAGGCGAAGGCGCTTGATCTGCCCGGAAGGGTGTCCCGGGAGATCGTGTCCGGCGCCACGGGATCGCGCGCGGTGACGTTTCGGCACGTCGAGATTCCGGTGGAAATCGACAGCGGCCCGGGACGCAGGCACCACGCGCATCCGGACTGCGAAGAATGTATCCATGTTCTTTCGGGAACCGGACTGTTCTGCACGGAGGAGGAGGAACGACCGCTGGGTCCGGGCGATACCGTGTTGGTGCCGCCGGGGGAGCGACACTACACGCGCAATACGGGCCGGCAACCGCTCGAGTTGCTGTGTTTCTTTCCGGTCGGGGAACTGACTACTGCGGAGCGCCGTGAACGGCGTTGAACGGCGTGGCAAATCTTGACGTACTGTGCCTGCGGCCCGAAGCAGACTTTCTGCGAGTCGGCGTCACACCCCCGCGCGAACTGGACATCGCCTTCGTTTCGCCGGATGACCGGTCGATTCCGTCACGCCTCAGGCACGCCGGCGCGGTGGTGATCCCCGCCGTCGGCCCGCGGATTCCCGGGTCGTGGTTCGAAGGCAGTTCGGTCCGGCTGGCGCAGGTCACCGGCGCGGGCGTGGACCGGTTGGACGAGGCGGCGATGAAGGCGCAGGGCATCCCCGTTGCCAACGTGCCGGGGGGTTCCAATTCGGCCCTGGCGGAGTATGCGATGGCCTGTGCGCTGGTGCTTCTTCGACGCATCCGCTGGGCGGACCGGCACGTTCGTGGAGGCGAATATGCCGCAGCCCGGGCCCGCATGTTGGCAACAAACGTGACGGGGCTGGAAGGCCTTACCGTCGGTGTCGTCGGCCTTGGCAATGTCGGAATGGCCGTTGCGGGCGCTTTCAAGCGGATGGGCAGCAGGATCGTGTATTGTGACCCCGGTGTCGCCGACCCTGTGGGCGCGGCCGAACTTGGAGCCAAACCCTTGCCCCTGTTCGAACTGCTCTCCGACGCTGATGTCGTCACACTGCACGTACCGCTGGTCACGGCAACCAGAAACATGATCGGCGCCGCTGAACTGGCGGTCATGAAGCGTAGCGCCGTATTGATCAATGCGGCTCGGGGCGGAGTTGTAGACGAGAACGCACTGGCGGATGGCCTCATGCGCGGCGAGATCGGCGGGGCCGCGGTGGACGTCTATTCCGAGGAGCCGCCACGGGAGACGCACCCGCTGCTGTCGCTTCAGGGGGAGGCAGCGGAAAAGCTGCTCCTCACGCCTCACATCGCCGGCGTGACTCGCCAGGCCTCGGCGTATCTCTTCAGCAGTGCATGGGACAACGTGGTACGCGTCGTGGTGCGCGGTGAGGCGCCCATGAACCGGGTATATTAGCGTCCCGGATCATGGGAGGAACTGAATGTCGATCCATAAGATGTCGATCCATAAACTGACACGGTGTTTCGCAAACCTGTGCCGATTCCGAACCATTCGCAGCCGGCTTGCGGCCTGTCTGACCGCCATGTTCGTCCTCGCACCCGCGAGCCTGACCGCGCATCACAGCGTGCGCGGCACCTTTGATACGGACACCGTTGTCGAGAAGGCCGGCGTGGTGACCGAAGTCCGCTGGCAGAACCCTCACGTGCGCTTTACGGTGGCTGTGGCCGATGAAGACGGTGAGCTGTGGGAAATCGAAACCACTTCACTGAGCACGTTACGGCGGCGGCAACTCACCGCGGACTTTCTCTCCCCCGGCGACGAGGTGCGCATCGCCGGAAGCCCGGCGATCAACGGCGACCGCGAACTGTACGTGCGCAACATCCTTCTCCCCAACGGAGAGGAGGTCTTGCTGCAAAACGCCGTGACGCCGCGCTGGTCGCAACAAGTCCTGGGGGCCGCCCAGGACGATCGGCAGGAGGGCGACCGGTCGGCGCCCGAGCTGGGGATTTTTCGCGTCTGGAGCACCCCCGTCAGGAATTCACCGATCTGGAAGGCCGAATATCCGCTGACGGCCGCCGCACAAGCCAGCGTGGCCGCGTTCGACCCGGCGGTGGACAGTCCGACGCTCAATTGCGCGCCCAAGGGCATGCCGACCATCATGGAGCAACCCTACCCGATGGAGTTCAGGGACGATGGCGGTCGAATCCTGTTCCTGATGGAGGAATACAACACCGTACGCCCCATTCACCTCACCGATGAGTCGGGCACGGCAGTCCCGGTCGCTTCGCGGCTAGGCCATTCGACCGGCCGCTGGGAAGGACAGACTCTCATTGTCGATACCACGGCAATCGACTGGGACCACTTCGACCGGGACGGAATACCGCTCGGCTCCGATGCCCGGATCCTCGAGCGCTTTACGTTGGCCGAGGAGGGCAGCCGCCTCAACTACGAAATGACGGTGATCGACCCCGATACATTCACCGAGCCCGTTGTCATGGAAAAGTTCTGGCTCTGGTTCCCCGAGGTTGTCGTGGAGCGCTACGATTGTGTCGCGGACGAATGACGCATCGCTGCCGCGAGCCCCTGCCGCACTCGCCCGGGTTCAAGGAGGAATGACGTGAGGAAACGCGAAATTTCTGACGGTTGCGCGCTCCTCTGGCGTCTGAGCCTCCTGGTGACGGCCGGTCTCGCCATGGGCTCGTCCGGCCACGCGCAGGAATCGGAGCCCTACTATCAGGGCAAGACGGTCACCGTCTACGTGGGCCGTACGCCGGGCAGCGGTGCGGATCTCGCAGCGCGTGTCTTTGCCCGCTTCTGGTCGGATTACATTCCCGGCGAACCCACCATCGTGGTGCGAAATCTGCCGGGAGGCGGAGGCACACGGGTGTGGAACTACGGTGCGGAAGTGGCTGCGCCGGATGGATTGCACGTGATCTTCTCGCCGACCAACGGTGCTGCAGCCGTGTTGAAGGAGCCCGGATTGCGGGCCGACTTCTCCACCATGCCCTTCGTCGGCGGCCTGCTGAGCCCCAACATGGCCTATGTGCGCACCGACAGGGTGAATAGTCCGGAGGAGTTGCTGACCACGGATGGATTGAGGTTCGGCGGTCAGAGTCCGGCGCTTCGCTTCGATCTGCTGGGCCGGCTTGCCCTGGACGCCCTGGGTGCCGAATATCGCTACATCACGGGCTTTCAGGGAGCCGCCGATGTTTTCAACGCCGTGCGCCGCGGCGAAGTGGACATCCAGGTGGCCTCCCTGGGACTGTACCGGTTTTCCATCGAACCCACGCTGGTTGCCGAAGGCCTGGCCATCCCCCTGTGGCATAACCCGTCCGCCGACACCGCAGGCAACGTGACGCCCCTGGAAGTGGCGGCGGACATTCCCAGCTACATGGACTTCTACCGACAGGTGACCGGCGCCGAACCCTCCGGCGAATACTACGAGTTGTACAAGTGGATCCTGCCGCGCGTGAACAATATCGTTTACGCGGCGCTGTTGCCGCCGGGTACACCGGAAGCGCAGGTGAATATTCTGCGTGACAGCTTCGTACAGGTGACGCGCGACCCCGGGTACCAGGCGGAAGAACAGACGATGTACGGGTTCAGCCTGCCGCTGATCGGCGCCGAAGAGGGCACCGAGATCCTCAGAAGCCTGTACGACGTTCCCGAAGACATTGCGGAATTTCTGGCCGGCTATGTCGACGCCGTTCGGTGATACTTCGTTATAAGGGTTGCACCGCAATGCCATACATGGCGCGGTTTCCAGGTTGTCCGAACGTGCGCGGTGAACCGAGACTGACGACACCGGCCGATGGAACGTCGCGCTTCCACACCTGGTAGGTCACGTACAGGCCACCATCGGCATGCGGCGCCATGCCTTCGACGATGCCCACTTCCCGCCAGGGACCGGTGCGGACCTGCAGACCCGTGTCGCTAAAGTCCCGACGCAGCCAGTCGGCCACCGGATTTCGGGCATCGAACATCACGTAGACGGTGCATGGCTGGGCGATCTCAAGGGCTATCTCCAGGTCCCAGCGGTCGCGATCGTCGTGAAACGTACGCACGGTATCGGCACCGAGTAACTCCGCAGGGAACTCCTGGCCGGCGAGGGGTCGCCAGCGAGCGCGGCCGATCGTCGTATAGGCCAGTGCATTGTTCCGCATACCGCCGGGAACCAGTCCATAGAAACGCCGATAGTCCGGATCCGTCACATTGTCCGAAACGCCGGTGACGACGCCGGGCTGTTCGGCACGACCCAATCGAGTGACCCGGGGTTCCATCGCCACCGCGGTCAACCGGCGGGTCATATTGGAAGCGGCGACAGTCAATGCGTCGCCGGCCATCAGATTCCCGTAAGCAGACGTTCGGTCCGACCCGAGCGGTTCGCGCACCTCGATTTCTCCCTCCAGGACCACCACGTCCGTCTCGCCCGTTTCTCCGACGTTGACGGCGAAGCGGGTACCGAGGTCCACCACGCGGGCCGCTGTGGTGTCGACGATGAATCCTGTCGCCTGATTACCGACATCCACTGTTACATCACCCCCGTGCACGTGCACGTGCATGCCGTTGATGACTTCGACGTCCGCGGGCGCGGAGAGATCGAGTGTCGGGCCGTCATCCAGTTGCAGGGTTACCCGGCCCCGATCGATGGAGACGCTCGGTTCGCCCAGCAACTGGCCGGGCGAGTAGTCGCTACCCTGGGAAGATTCGACCACCTCGATTCGAGTGACTGTATCCGGCGATAGTGACAGCGGGCGCAGAAGGAGCACCAATACCGCCACCCCCACCGCCGCACAGGCGGCGACAGCGAGCCGGGCAGCCCGTGGCACAAGCCCCGCGGCATTCGACCGACGACGCAGTCGGCGCGGCTGAACCCGGGCAGGGACTTCGGCAGCATCGTCGGCGAGGCTCGCCAACTCGCCCAGCGCGCCGTCGACATTGAGATGTTCGAGGAACAGGCGCCTGAAATCAGCGTCAGTGCGGAGAAAGCCCTCGAGCCGCCGGATATCGTCCGCGGACGCGCGCCCGTCAAGATAGGCGCCAATCAGATCGAACCTCGGATCTCGATGATTCATCAGACACTCCCTTCGGCCAGGACTCGCCGTGTACAGTCGACAAGGAATGTGCGGATTCGGTGCAATTCCTTGTAGACGGACATCGGCGTTCGCCCGATGCTCACGGCAAGGGCGTTGATTCGCACCGCGGGCCCATAGGCTCGAAGCACCAGCTTGCGACGCCGCGCCGGCAGCTGCTTCAGACAGGTTTCAAGCGCGTTGCGCTGTTCCTCCATGTCGTCGGCGGCATGGTCGCTCAGGTCCGCGAGCAACTCGATGATGTCGCTGCGGAACACGTGACGATCCCGCGCCTTGTCGCGCCTCCACGCCAGCACCTGGAGTCGGGCGACGCCAAACGCCCAGCGGCGGAAATCGTCCACGTCGACAGTGGTGAACTTGCGCCACAATACGACGGCGACGTCCTGCATGACGTCGGACGCGTCTTCCCGGGTCGGTACGAGCGATCGTACAAATCCCCGAATTGCGGGTCCGTTCGCCGTATACAGCCGAATGAACAGTTCCTGGCGTTCTTCAAGGGTGGCCATACACGAATACTCCCGATGCCGTCCGGATTTGCCTCGGTTGATCAGATTTCTCCTGGGCGATTCTACCTGCCGCCATGCCGGCGAAACTACATCGAAACGGTGCACGAATCAGCCGCAGTCTCGGCAAAATTTGATCCTCGGTGGAGTGTAACCGTGGAAACTCTGGAGAGCACAATGATGTTTCGCGGAATGCCGATCGCTTTCTTGCGTGCGCGCCGGTATCTGGCGCTGCTGGCACTGACGGCTTCATCGGCCGTGATTGCGCAGGAACATATAGCCGAACTGGCTGCACGGGGCGAAGCGCTGTTCTTCGAGCGAGTCTCGTGCTGGATCTGCCACGGCGAAAACGCCGAAGGGCTGATCGGACCGTCCCTGCTGCATGGGCCAACGCCGATGGATATCCAGGAGCAACTGGATTCGAATCCGCAGATGGCAGTCATTGTCGCAGAGCTGAATCCTGACGCGGACGACCTGGTCGCACTGGCCTCCTACATTCGTAGCCTGTCCGATATCGGCGTCAGCGCCGGCGAGGTTGAGGGCTGGTATACACAGTTAGCTACCATGGCGGCCGCTCGCGCACCGGAAACCGATTTCGTCATTACGGAGCGCGACCGCCTTGTGATGCAGATTCAATCGTTCGCTACGGTGCTCAATGACTGGCAGCGGCGCGCCCGGTCCGGCAGCCTGAAGGGGAACTACGCAGTCCGGACCATGGCCACGTTCGACGCCGGCGAGCCGGTATTTCATCCCGAACCCGGCGGACTGTACTTTTACGAGAATACCGGCGGTACGGCCGGAGGAAGACTACCGTACGACGGTCCGCGCAACGGGGCGTCCCAGGTAGTCGTTGGAGATGCCGTCACCAAGGAGATTCTCGTTTCCGGACAACTGCCCGTCGAATTTCGCGGGTCGGTCCATACCACTGTTCTCTCGCCCGATGCGCGCTTCGTCTACATTATCGGCCCGCCCTCGGCCGCCGGTGGCACGGCACAAGGGGGTATGGCACAAGGGGGTATGGCACAAGGTGGCGGTAACGATCTCCGTTCGTCCGCGACGTTACTGAAGGTCGACGCGCTCACGCTCAAGCCGGTCAAGCAATTGGACATCGGGGGGCGACTCCACCATGGACAGATTTTTCAGGACAAGTATCTCCTGATGGATACATTCGTCAGCGATCCGGATGGCCTCGACATATTTTTGCTGGATCCGGAGACGGACCAGATACTCGGCGGAGTTCGTGGTGCCGACCTCGGCGGCCGGAACTACACGTCGTTCACGGACAACGAATTCATTTATGTCCTGATGCAGCCCGGCGCCTTCGAGGCTGGACCGCCCGGTCCCCCTCCGGGACCCGGAGGGCAGACATTCAATACAGTCAATCGGCCCTACTGGGTCGCGAAAATCGATCCCGGGACCTGGGAGGTTGTCGCCGAATATCCCTACCCCGGCTATCGCGGCGACTGGATCGTCATCGACTCCAGGAGCGAGTACATGTATGTGCCTGCCGCAAGATCAACCAACGTAAGCAAGATCAATATCGCCACAGGCGCGATCGAATGGTTCGCGCCCACGGGCGTGGGGCCGTACGGTGCGGCGCTGAACGCGGACGAGTCGGAGCTGTGGGTTTCGGACAAGGGCGAATCCAATGGTCAGTTCGGCCGCACCATCACGGTGATTGATGCCGATAGCGGCCGCTCGCTGCATACGCTGTTCTCGGGCTATCAGGGCGACCACGTCCTTCTGTCGCCCGATGGGAAGGAGATGTGGTCCACGAGCAACGGCGAGGGCCGAATTTACGTTTTTGACGCTTCCACTCACGAACAAACTCACGTCATCGACATGCCGTATCGCGGCTCGCCTCACGGCTTGGTCTGGGTGCATTACGACACTTCGGGCAATGGCAGGGTCGTCAGGGACCAGGGCGGCTTTCACAACGGGGTTCATCCTTCAAGAGGTGCCCCGCTTGATGGGACCGAAGCCAGGTGAATTCTGCAACAGGGTGTCCTGGCCGGCGTTGGTGCGCGATCGAAGCTCGCAGGCCGCGGACGCCGCTTCAAACCAGTCGGCAGGCGGCTCTAACCCATTCCCATGCCACCGCCTCGGGGACGATTGATGAATTCTTCCTCGGATACCGTGCCGCTGCCATCCGTATCCCAGGCCTCCAGCCGCTGCGGGGCCTGGTTCTCGTTGAAGTTGGGTGAGGCCAACAATTCCGCGAGTGTGAGTTCGCCGTTGCCGTCGGTGTCCATCGCGGCGAAATTCTGAGCGTCCATTCCGCCCATTCCCTGTGCCAATGCGAACTGCGCCGCGAAGGCGATCGCCGCCCCCGCCAATTCAAATGTCGTGTTTTTCATCGGGATACTTCCTTCCGTTTGCATTGCGCCCATCATTTGTCGGCATTTTATTCAACACTCCGGCAGTCCCTGTCATTTGCCCACCATGAACCGGCAAATTGCTGCGATACGTGGAGTGGTATTGCGAAGAGTTCCGTTTTGTTCAGGGGGTCGTCTTATGTACATCAAGTCCAGCGTTGCCGTATTCGCCGTATCTCTGATAATGCCTGCGCTCGGTCAGGGGCAGCAAGCAGGCGTACCGGGCCTTGACTTACTCGAGGAAGTGATCGTCACGGCTCGAAAACGGGAAGAAAATCTCAAGGACGTACCCGTGTCCATTTCCGTGTTGACGGCGGACGTGCTCGACGCGGCGGGCATCATCGAGGTTGGAGACCTTTTCAATCTGCTGCCCGGGATGGATTACAACATCAGCACCAGCGGCGAACGCACCGCCGCGAGACCCTCGATTCGCGGAGTTCAGGCGGACAATGGCGGGACCAACGTCCAGAAAGTGAATACGTTTGTGGATGGACTGCCGACGCTCGCCAGTCAGGGCACGCAGCAATTCCTGGGCATTCAACGAGTCGAAACGTACCGCGGGCCCCAAAGCGCGGCATTCGGTCGTTCGACCTTTGCCGGCGCCATAAACTATGTCACGGCAGATCCCACCGAGGAGTTCGAGAGCACTTTCGAGCTGACTGCATCGGACCTGAATCGAAGGGGTTTCAAGACATCGCTCTCCGGGCCCATCTCCGAGACGCTCGGCTATACGTTCAATCTCAATCGGACAGATTTCCTGGGGCCGGATGATTGGGTCACCACCGAGGAAAACACGATCGGCGGTGCGCGGGACGCCTATGTGAGCGGCAAGCTTAAATGGACACCCAACAATCGATTCGATGCCGAATTCAGGCTCTCACATCTGGAGACGTTTGACGACAGTGCGGCGAGGTGGAGATTCAACAGCTTCCCCTACATTGATGCAGACGGAAATGTCGTCGATGATGTCAATGGCAATGGCATCCTCGATCACACCGAGGGTACGGGAAACGAGATCACGGCTTCCACGGGCAGCACCGAGTGGTATGCCACCACACCGTGGGCACAATGCGCGAACTGGCTGTCGCCCCTGGGTACCTGGTACATCCGCGGCGAGTGGAATTGCGACGAGCGATATGGGGACGTGCCCGATGGGGGTGTTCCGGCCAATACGGTTCCGAGCAATCAACCCATAGCAGAAGGCCTGACTTTCGACGATGTCCATCCTTACGACATCATCGACCCGGGCGTCACACAGCAAAACGATCGCTTCCAGTCGCAGATCAACGTCGAGTTCGCTTCGGGCTCGTTGGAGGTACTGACGCTCTATGCGCTGAGCGAATCCCTGAACTGGCGGGACAACGACATCACCGACATGCCGATCATCAATGCCTGCAGCACGATGATGATGGTGACGACGTGCGGAATCCAAATCGCCAATACGGTGACCCAGGCGAACATCAGCGAATCGCAAGAGCAGATGATCGAAGCACGCTGGGTCTCTCCGGGCGAGAACAGTCTTCGATACGTCGTGGGCGCGTCGTACTACGCTTATGACTACGAGAGTTCCCAGAAGCGGGAGTACATCCGGGAAATCGAGGGAACCGGCCCGGCAGACCTGCGATCGCAAACCAGCGATCTGGCGGACAACTCGGGGATCTTCGGCAATGTGTCCTATGACCTCACCGACAGGCTCACGGGGTCGCTGGAGGCGCGTTGGCAACGCGACGAAGTGGAGAACCGGAATCTTCTCGTGCCGGGTTTGATATTCAACTTTGTCACCGAGACATTTCAGCCGCGCCTGGCCTTGAATTACACCGCCAATGAGTCGGTATCCATGTACGCGCAGATCGCACAGGGGGTCAACCCGGCGGGCGGAGTCGCGGATACCCAGACGCCCATCAAGAGAGAAATTGCGGAGTTCGCCCGAGAGGTCGGGCTGATCGGGTATTCCATCGATGACTACCTGCACTTTCCCGAGGAGACCATTACCAACTATGAAGTCGGCTTCAAGGCAAACCTGGCCGGCGGCCGCGTCTCGATCGCCAGCGCACTCTATGTGATGGACTGGGAGCACTACAATCAGAGCCAAAATGTCAATTTCGTACCGCTGAATCTGGCCGAAGACCTGTTTGCGGTAGGCGGCTCGGTGCCTGGCTCCGAGTGGGATCCGGCGGGTCCCGACGGGGATTCGGATCCGGACACGGGACCGAACAACGCCTATGAGAACGTCGCTTTCTGGTGGGATGGGACCGGCGGCGCTTACGGCGCCAATAGCACTGGCGCCTTGCTTGAGAACAACGACGCCATGATCATGGGGTCGCGCCTTGATCTGGGCACCGTTGAAGTCTATGGACTCGAGGTCGATGCGGTCTGGGCCATTAGCGACAGTTGGCGCCTGCGCGGTTCGTTGACGTTGCAGAACACCGAGTTCCAGAACTTCTGTTCCGCGGATGCGATCAGGAATTTTGGGCTGGACGCGGACCCCGAGTTTGCAGACAGAGCCATGACCGTTGCCGAGGACGGTGTTCCATTCGACTGTATCGATGCAACCGGCAACTCATTGCTCCAGCAGCCCGATCGCCAGGCAGCCGTGAGCTTGCGCTATGACAACACGCTTGGGTCGAGCGAATGGCGCCTCCAGAGCAACCTGGCCTGGGCGCACAAGGGCCCCTATTTCATGGATGAAATGAACTTCCTGACGATGCCGGAGCTCAATGTCGTCAATGCCAGTATCGGCTTGCGGAATCCCGCAGGCAACCTGCGTATCACGCTGAGCGGAAGAAACATGCTGAACGATCGCACCCCCAGGGGCTGGAGGATTGATGGCAACCGGTTTGTCGGCAATGCGAGGGAGCCCAGTCTCATCCCGCAAGTACCGCGTGAAATTTCGTTGATCCTGAGATACGACCTTTGATGGTTTGCACGGCGCATCGATTGCAAGAAGGCCGAATTTCACTCTGCGAGAGTGCGAATGCCCATCAAGTCCACGAGTGTCACGCTCGAAAAGGAGTTTAGTCACATGCCAAGAATTATTCCTGTCCTCGTCTCCGCCGCGCTCGCTACACTGAGCCTCGCGGCCGAAGCCCAGCAGAACCAGGGAGCAATGGCCGGTATGGGAGGCATGGGCGGTAGCCGCCTCGGCGGGTATACCGAGCCGCCACCGGCTGGAAGGGTCCCCGACCATCCGCTGGACATCGTGCTCGGCCGGCCTACCGATGATTCCGTGACCGTCAGCGCGCTCGTCTACGACGATCGCGAGGCTTACGTCGCTTACGGCTCGCAGAGCGGCGACTACGATCGGCGGACGGATCCCGTGCAACTGGCTGCCGGTGAGCCGTTGGAGCTGGCGCTTACCGGTCTTGCGGGCAATACGCGCTACTATTATCGGCTTCGCCATCGTGGCGCGGGCGAAGAATCGTACGAGAGCACCGGGGAGTACAGCTTCCACACGCAACGGCAGGCGGGAGACTCGTTCGTGTTCACGATCCAGTCCGATTCGCACCTGGACGAGAACACCGACGGTGCGGTCTACGCCAATACATTGACCAACGCGCTGGCGGATCGTCCGGATTTTCATGTCGCGATGGGCGACGCGTTCATGACCGGCAAGTACATTGACTACAGGAACTCCGAAGCCGCCTATCTTGCCCAGCGATATTACTTCGGGCTGTTGTCGCACTCGGCGCCGCTGTTCTTCGCTCTCGGTAACCACGACGGCGAGCGGGGCAACCAGAACCCCGACATGGTGCTGTGGTCCGCGAACGTTCGAAAGAAGTATTTTCCCAATCCGTTTCCCGATGGCTTCTACTCCGGCAACGAGGTCGAAGAGCCCGGCATCGGTCTCGTCGAGGACTACTACACCTGGGAGTGGGGCAACAGCCTGTTCGTGGTTCTCGATCCGTTTCGCTACGAGTTGCCGCGTTCCGACGGCAATTGGTGGGTGACCCTGGGTTCGGACCAGTACGAGTGGTTGCGGCAGACGCTCGCCGGTTCCGACGCGACATTCAAGTTCGTGTTCATCCACCACCTCGTCGGTGGCATCGAGTCCAATCGCGGCGGCGCCGAGGCTTCGCAGTATTTCGAATGGGGCGGCAAGGATTTCGACGGTAGCGACCGGTTCGCGCAGGAGCGCCCGGGCTGGGAGATGCCGATCCACGACTTGCTGGTCCGCCATGATGTCTCGATCGTCTTCCACGGCCACGATCACATGTACATCCAACAGGAGCGCGAGGGCATCGTCTATCAGCTCATGCCGCAGCCCGGGCATCCCAGAGGCAGCATCAACAGCGCGGAGTCCTATGGGTACCTGAGCGGTACGGCCGTCGCGGGGTCCGGGCACGTGCGTGTCGCCGTGGCCGAGGACGAGGTAAGGGTCGACTATATCCGGTCGGCGCTGCCCGGCAACGCGCTCGGGCCGAATCGGGAGATCGTGCATTCGTACACGCTTGACGCGCGCTGAAGACATGCACGGCGCGCCACAATACGGCCGTGGTAACGCAAGTTCTGGAGGTGAAGGGAACCCTTGACTACAGAGCGGTGGCCAGGGATGTCTTTTCGCCGGACCACCAGGTGCTTCGGGCGGAATTTGAGAGGATCTCATGAAATCAGTACAGTTCTTTGCCTCCGTGGCCGGGCTTGTCTTGTCGAATGCCGCGCTCGCCCATCATAGCGACGCCGGACTCGACGACACGACGGTCGTTGTTCTGGACGGAACGATAACCGAGTTCAGTTGGCGTCAGCCGCACGTCTATTTTTCGGTCGAGATCATCGAGAACGGCGAACCCGTGGTCTGGGATATCCAGATGGCCGGGGTCAACAGTCTGGCGAGGCGAGGCTGGAGCGCCGACTCTCTGGCGCCGGGCGACGAGGTGCTTGTCAGGACGAATCCAGCGACGAACGGCAGGCCGTACGGCAAGATTTCTTCCATCGAAAGAGCAGACGGCACACCGGTTGCCGTTGAGCCGGATGCAACGGAAATGAGTTCTGCCCGTACCGATTCCCTGGCCGGAAGATGGACCAGCAGACGTCCCGGCGGTGCGCCCCGGCCGCAACCTCAGCCTGAGAACGACCCCGATGCTCCTCCACCGTGCAACACGGGTTTCGACTGCTTCTTCCGTACCAACCTGGTCTTGACCGAAGCCGGCAAGGCCGCGGCGGAGGCATTCGATCCGCTCTCGACCGAAAATCCCGAAGCGACCTGCGTCGGGCGCCCGACACCGTCCGCGCTTGTCTCGGCCGGGGGGTATCTGCTGGAGTTCGATCTGAGCGATGAGGACGAGATGATACTCATCCGCAGCGAATGGTTTAACGAGGAGCGCACGATCTGGATGGATGGAAGGCCTCATCCGGATCCGTCCGACACAATGGCGACGGGCCACTCGATCGGGCACTGGGAAGGCGATACGCTCGTGATCGACACGCGAAACTTCGATTTCCACCGCTCGCCTTATCAGATCGGCGTTCCGTCCGGATCGCACAAACACGTAGTGGAACGGTATCGGTTGAACGATGATGGCCGCTCGATGCAGGCGGAGTTCACGTTGCAAGACCCGGAATACATCGCGCAGCCTTTCACGAACAGGAAAACCCTGTACTACGTGCCGCATATGCAGATGTACGCCACCGATTGTGATATCCGTAACACGAGCCGGTTTCTGGAAAATTAAGAGGAGTGGCATGGCCAGTCACTAAGTACTACGAGACCGCTAACACCGCCAGCGGATGAGGCCGCTGGCGAAGAACAACGAGAGGGCATTTGCAATGAGATCGTCGGGTGTAGTTCTGATTCTCTTTTCGCTGATCGGATCCAACGTTATCGCTCAGGTCGCCGCGGAATTCGACGGCGACGTCATTCTTGGCCGCCCCACGGATACGAGCATTTCCGTCAGCGTCATGAGTTACTCCGATCAGTACCTGTATGTCGAATACGGCGATCAGCGCGGTGAATTCGAGGCGAGAACCGTAACGATGCACCTCTCGCCCGAGGATCCCCATGTATTCGAACTCTCCGGCCTCGATCCCGATACCGGGTACTTCTACCGGCTGCGGTTCAGGCAGCCTGAAGCGGACGTGTTCCGGGCTTCCGCCGAACATGACTTCTACACGCAGCGACGCCGCGGGTCGTCGTTCAACTTCGCGGTGCAGGCCGATCCGCACATGGGAGCGCGGACAAGATTCCAGAAATGGTGCGGTGATCGCTGCAATCGCGAGAGCGCAAACGATGTGAGTTTCAACACGACCGTCGCGAACATTCTCGCGAGGAATCCGGATTTCCTGGTCGATCTCGGCGACACGTTCATGACGAGCCAGAATCACGGCAACGGCATGTTCGAGATTCAGAACCGGCAGCGTGGGGCTCCGATCCGCGAAGCCGAGGTGATCAGCGACTACGTTTATCTCCGCAACGTACTGTCGCGAGCCGCGTCTACCACGGCGTTGTTTCTCGTTCCCGGCAATCACGACACGGAAAGACAGACGCGCCTGGACGGGACGCCGAACAATCTCTCCGTCTGGGCGAACAATGCTCGCAAGACCTACTATCCGACGCCCACCGACAACGGCTTCTACACAGGCAGCACGTCGGAGTTCGATTTCATCGGCCGTCACGACGGCCACTACGCATGGGAGTGGGGCGACGCCCTGTTTATCGGGCTCGACGTATTCTGGTACGCGCCCGGCGGCAACAGCACACCGTGGGACCGAACGCTGGGTTTCGAGCAGTACAGTTGGCTGCGCGATACACTCGAAGGAAGCGATGCGACGTTCAAGTTCGTATTTCTGCATCACCTGATCGGCGGTCTGGACAATTCTTTCGGCAGCTCGCGCGGCGGCCACCTGTACGCTGATTATTTCGAGTGGGGAGGGCGCACGCCCTTCGATTACGAGAACTGGTCGCGCGAGAACATCGTGCCCTTCGAGGCGAGCCCGCGTTCGCGGCCCGAAGCAGGGGCGCCGCCGATGCGGACCGTCGACCCTCTGACCGAAGACTACGAGTTCGATCGATACCGTGAAGACTGGGGTGAGCCGATCCACCAGATGCTTGTCGACAATGGCGTGAACATCGTGTTTCACGGGCACGACCATATGTATGTGAAGGAAGTGCATCGGGACGGCATCGTTTACCAGGAAACACCGACGCCCGGAGGCACCGGGGAACCCGGTGACGTGATGCTCGGCGCAGCGCGGATGGGCTACGACACCGAGAACGGCGTCATCTTCTCGAGCTCCGGGTTTCTCAACGTCTCGGTGTCGCCCGATGAAGTCACGGTCGAGTACGTCAAGAACATCTATGACTGCGATAGCGATTGCGGCGAGATCGTGGACAGCTACACGATCCCCGCGGGACGTTGATCAATCGGGAGCTGTCAGGAATGAACCGGCAACTGCGGCGACCGGTCGCACCAAACTGGGGCGATACGCTGGTTGTTACGACGACTCGCATCGACTGGCCGAACGTGATGGACTGCTCGGATAATGCCTATCTGTAGTAGCTCGTAGTTGCCCGTGCTGGCGCCGTGTCTGCGGCCCGTCGTCCGACGCTCCAGACGCGCACCGCCGCGTTGGCGGATTGCGGCCTCAGGCGTTCGGCGCGAGTGGCAGCTTGCAGTCGACCTCAATGAATTCGTACGGCTCCGCTGTGTAGATTTTGCGCCACCGAATTGTCCACGGCTCGGTCAGGTGGCCGGGGTCGGTGACTTCCATGCTCATCTCGAACATGGGCCCGAGCTCAGGATCATCGACGCGTCGGTAGGTCTCGACCGTCGTGGTCTGTTCGCTGAGCGCGTTACCCCCGCCGCTCGCGAGATTCCCGAGCAACTGGCTCGACTCGATGACCAGCGTGTCTCCTTCATAGCGAGCGACGTGATGGCCGAAGCGAGAGTGCTCGCTCGTCTCCGGTCCGCGCCCGTCCAGATAAATCTCCCGGCGACCGCCGTGCTCCTCATACTCGAAGACGATTCGGTCGTCGTACTGAATGATCCTCATCGGGTGCGGCGTGAACGCGACCTGGCGCACAAGGCCCGGGTCCGAGCAGGTTGCGAATGCGGGATCGTTGAGCGCATCGAATTCGGCCTGCAGGGCCGCGCCCACTTCGTTGAACGGCGGCGATGGTCTGCGGTCACGCGGTCCGCCGAGCCAGGTGCCCGTGAGGTTGAGCCGGCCGTCATCGAGCGTCAACGGCAGAGAAGCCAGCGCGGCTGGTTCGGCGGCTTCGGCGACGTCACCGACGATCGCGCGGACGACCGAGCCATCCGACGGGTCGAGCTCGAGGAAGCTGCCGGCCTGAATGTCGTCGCCGACCATCACGATCATGGGCGCGCCCGTGCGGCTCGTTCTGCCTCGGAGTCGAACGTACTGACCGACTTCGACGGTGCTCTCCGACCAGCCCCAACGGCGAAACGGCGGTGCTGCCGGACCGGTGGCCATCCACTCGGTCTCCACTCCGTCTTCGCCGGTCACAGACAACATGATGTTGACGTGCGGATTCTTGAAGTTGTACTCGGTCACATAGCCTTCGATCTCGGTGTACTCGCCAGTGAATACGGCCGCCCAGGCATGGTGTGCATGGGCCGGCGCTGCGCAGACAAGGACGCTGACACATGCGGCCAGAAATCTGTAACTGGTCATTTCCCCCCTCCGGATCGCTCGTCACGCGACGGCAAAGCAATAAAACAAACCCGCCCCGCCGCTGGCGTCGCTGAGCGACGGAGACTCGACACTAGTCTGCCGAAATCGAATAGCTGTCCGCTATGTAGCTGCAATCCTCTACGGCGCAGTCCTCGACGGTTTTGACGTACTCCACCGTGGCTTGTTGGGGTGAAATCGAGATGTTGAGGAAGCCGGGGCTGCTGTGGATGACGCCATTCTCAACATCGTAGCCCTCCCGTTCCGCCATGGTGATAACGTCTCCGCCAGCCTTTCGGGAGGGCTGGGCAACCGCCTGATAGATGATCCCGTCGCGATGAACTTCCTTCACGTAGACGTGATCGTGCCCGTGAAAGACGACGTTGACGCCATTGTCCACGAGCATCCGGTGGATCGGAACGCCCCAACCCGGGCGATGCTCGTCGAAGTCGTAGGACTCCGTCTCCGGATCGACTCTCGGTCGCGGCTCCCAGTTTTCTGCCGCTTCGGGACCGCGCGGTGCGCTCCAGTTCTCGATGTCGAATGGCGTGCGGCCGCCCCATTCGAAGTACTCCGCGTAGATGTGCCCGCCACGCGAGCCGCCGAAGGGATTGTCGAGCCCGCCGACGAGATGATGAATGAACACGAACTTGAACGACGCGTTGCTCGACTCCAGGGTCTCCCTGAGCCAGTCGTACTGCTCGCGTCCCAGCGTCCTGCCCCACGGCCCCCCGCTGCGCGTGTTCCAGAAGGGATCAAGGCCCACGAACAGCGCGTCGCCCCACTCCCACGAGTACCAGCCGTCGTGACGGCCGATATGGGGAACTTCCTCGACGCTTCCTGCATAAAACCCGTTGGCGGTCGGCACCGGGAAGTAGTGTTTGCGGGCATTGTTGGCCCAGACCGCGATGTTGTCGGGCGTGCCATCCAGGCGGCTTTGCCTTTCCGTATCGTGGTTTCCAAGCATCAGGAACAACGGTACGTCGTATCCCGACTGGCCCAGGTATCCGCGCAGCAAGAGAAAGTCGCCGATGACATCGATTTCCCGAATCGGCGCACCGCGCTGGCGGTTCTGAATCTCGAACAACCCGTTGCCGAAGTTCTGGCTGGTCATGAACGTATCGCCGAGATCGACGAGAAAGTCGGGGTTGTACTTGACGATATTGATCATGGTATTGGCGAACGTGATGTCGTCGGCGAGTTCACGTCCGCAGGTCGGGCACCATTCCTGATGCCGGGTCATGGCGCCCATGTGCGAGTCCGCCTGAACGGCGAACGTGTATGCGGACCCCCTTGCGCGTTGCGTATGGAAATCGGCCGGTGCGGCGTCGAGGAACTCCCCGTCGCCGGGGTTCCGAAACCGCAGCCGATAGGAATAACCAGCATCCGGCTCAAGCCCGGTCAACTCGAACACGTGAGGTTCGTTGGCGCGAAGTGTCGCCGCCGGCGTCGTGGCGTCGTAGTCTCCCGGCTGCGAACCGTATTCAACGTAGACTTCCTGGTCCGAGAGGCTCAATACGTTGACGGAAATCGACGTGTTCGTCGGGCGGCCCAGCACGATATTGCCGTCGAATGCCTCGACGGCCTGAACCGAGGGGACGAACGCCAGGCAGATGGCCGCGGCAAGTAGTATCTGTCGGGTCATGGTTGCTCCTGTTGCTGGACTAAGCATTCATTATCATGTTGACATACAGGAACACTTCCGCAGCCGTCGATTTTTGCCGCGGTCTCGGCTGATTGAGGCACCCCGTGGAGTTTGATGACGTTTGAGCGCGAGAATATCATCCTGAGATCTTGCAACGAATTCGGAAAACATGACCGTGACCAGAATTGATTTGCTGGTTGGCGTCGCGTGCGCAGTCGGCGCATCGACAGCCTCAGGACACCATGCCCCGATCATCTTCGATCAGGACAGCGTGGTCAGTATTCAGGGGACGATCAGTCGTTTCGACTGGAGCAACCCGCACGTCTATGTGTTCGTCGAGGGGGTCGGCCCGACGGGCGATGCACTCGAGTGGCAACTGGAGACCGATGCAACACCGATCCTGTTGCGTAACGGGTGGACGCGCGAGTCGCTACGGCCCGGAGACCGGGTTTCGGCAAGAGCCCATCCCGACCGGGTATCGGAGCGAGCCCACGGGTTGCTGATCGAGATCGAGCAAGCGGACGGCAGGATATTGAGCCCCACCGCCGGGCTACCGGGAGGAGTGCGGCCTGACTCCGCGGCGACGAGCCTGGACGGCTACTGGGAGCAGCGCTTCGAGACATTTGCCCGACTCAATGCAATAGTGCCTGGGATAGCAGTGACGGAGAAGGGCGCCGCCGCAAAGGCCGCGTACGATATTCGCACCGAGAATCCCATGGCCCGGTGTATTCCTTACCCACCGCCGGTCGTCGTTGGCCTGCCCCAGTACGTCAATGAGATCGAAGTCCTCGACGACCGGGTGATATTCCGCCTGGAGTTCTACGGTGTGGAGCGCGTTGTGTACACGGATGGAAGGAGCCACCCCGCGTCCGGTGAACGGACTGTCCAGGGCCATTCCATCGGCCGCTGGGAGGCCGACAACGTGCTCGTCGTGGACACCACGCTGTTCGCGGATCACCGATCCACGTTTCCCGGATCCGGTCTCCCCTCGGGCGCCGACAAACACCTGGTGGAAAGGTACGCGCTGAGCGAGGACGGAACTCGAATCTCAATTGAATTTACACTGGAAGACCCGGAGTTCCTGGCGGAACCCTTCGCGGGCACGCTGGAATGGAACCATGCGCCGCACCTGGACTTCACTCCGTTCGGCTGCGATCCACAGCAAGCCACGCGCTTCATGCGGGAGCCGGATCCGGATCCGGACTAACCCGAGGGTCTGGTCGGGTGTCTGTGGCTAATCGGCGCGCCCGGCGGAGTGTTAACGTGGCAGGGTGCAATTGCAGGGAGTCGTGAAGTGATCAAATTCAGCCATTGTTTATTCGGAGCAGTATCATTCTGCGCGGCGGTAGCGGTCGCCCAGGAGCAGTACAGGGATCCCCGCAGCTTTGCCTTTGAAGAAGCCGTGACTGAGGTCGAAGAGGTCGTGCAGACTGCAAGGTCGACCGTCATGTACACCGATCATCCGCGGGGCACGAACGACCCGCTCTTCATTGCCCAGGAACTGCTGGGGCGCCCGACGGATACCGCCGTGACGGTCAATGCGGCCGCATTGAGTGATCTGGAGGCGTACTACGAATTCGGTACCGAGCCCGGATCCTACGAGGGCGTGACGGCCCCGGTGCGGCTTCCAGCGGGCGAGCCCGTTAACGTTCTCATTGATGGTCTTGAGCCGAACACCCGGTACTACTACCGCATGCGCTACAGGGAACCTGGTGCGGAGAGCTTCGCTGAGCGTCCCGAGCGCACCTTCCACACGGCGCGGCCACCCGGCAGCACGTTCACCTTCGTGGTGGAGTTCGACCCGCACATGATGGAGACGAACGACCCGGAAGCCTTCAAGTTGAGCCTCGCGAAGATGCTCGCGGACAATCCCGATTTCATGCTCGATATGGGCGACACGTTCTTCATCGACCGGTACCTGCGGCTTGGGTCGATCACGGCGGAGCAGATCGAAGGCCGCGTTCAGCTCCTGCGTTCCTATTTCGACCTGATCAACCACTCGGTGCCCTTGTTCCTTGTCATGGGCAACCACGAAGGGGAATGGGGCCGGCGGCTGGACGGAACCGCGGACAACATCGCGGTCCTCGGAACGCTGGGGCGCAAGGCGTACTTCCCCAATCCGGAGCGGAACGGCTTCTACACGGGCAGCAGCCGGGAGGAACCCTTCGTCGGGCTGCGCCAGTCCTGGTATGCGTTCGAGTGGGGAGATGCGCTGTTCATCGCGCTAGACCCGTACTGGTACGAGCCCGAACCGCCGGAGCAGGCGGGAGACTGGAGTCTGACCCTGGGGCGAGCGCAGTACGAATGGCTCAAGGCGACGCTTGAGGCCAGCACGGCCACGTTCAAGTTCGTCTTCTCGCACAACCTGGTCGGCGGGCTGAACATGCGGGGGCAGATGCGCGGCGGGATTGAAGCCGTGAAGTATCTGGAGATGGGCGGCTACAACCTGGACGGCACCTGGGGATTCGATGAGGCCCGGCCCGGCTGGGCCATGCCGATTCACCAGCTAATGGTCGCTCACAACGCAACGATCTTTTTCCAGGGGCACGACCATCTCTACGCCAAGCAGGATCTCGACGGCATCGTTTACCAGACAGGGCCCGTCCCGGCGCGCAGCGGACTGTACGATGCGACCGCTTCGGCCAGGAACTTCAATTACAATCACGGCACCGTGCTGGGGGGCAGCGGTTACCTTCGGCTGCGGGTGTCGCCGGAAGAGGTGAACGTGGATTACGTCCAGACGTACCTGCCCGGTGAAGAAGACGAGACGCACCGGGACGGAATGGTGGCCGACAGCTACACCATACGGGCCACGCCCTAGTGATTCCGCTACCGGAGGCTTGTCCCGCACGATGTGGACGCTGCCTTCACGACAGGAGGTCAACATGAATTATCTGAGAATCCTTGGTCCCGTCGCACTGCTGGCAATCGCGGCTCCTGCGGCGACGTTGGCACAGCACGGAATGCCGGGCGGCACCCCGATGACGTTTTTCGTCACCAGCGAGTACATCGGCAACGGCGGGAATCTGGGCGGGCTGGCCGGCGCCGATGCGCACTGCCAGAATCTCGCCGAAGCCGTCGGCGCCGGAGACAGGACCTGGCATGCCTATCTCAGCACACAGGCTCGCCCCGGCCAGCCGGCCATCAACGCCCGCGACCGCATCGGCACGGGCCCGTGGTACAACTACGACGGCGTGATGATCGCCCGCGATGTCGCACACCTGCACGGCGATACGCTGGAGCTTGCCCGGCTCGGCAACAATCTTCACAAGCGTTCGGGCCTGACCGAGAAAGGCCAGATCGTCCCCGGGTTGAACGACTACAAGCATCCCGAGGATGATGTCTGGGAATACGTAAGGACGACGCCCTACACCAACCGGCACGAGATGCTGACCGGCTCGCAGCCCGACGGCCGGGCTTATCCCCCGGACCTGGATTACACGTGCAACAACTGGACCAGCAACGCCGATCCCGAGGAAGGCCTGAACGCGGGCGGGATGGGTATGGGCATGGGACTCTATCCGGGCCGCCCGAATGCACAGATCGGATTCCCCGACCGTAACGGCGGCGGCGACGGTTCCTGGAATTCATCCCACGGCACGCGCGGCTGCAGTCAGACCGCCCTGGCCATAACGCATGGGGTCGGGATGTTTTACTGCTTTGCGATCGACTAGGAATCCTCGCGCAGAACGTTCCCGTCGACCAGAATCAAATGATCTGCGCCGCAATGGCGATTACAAACGCGCAAGCAAGGACGTACGTCGCGGAAGTGCGCTGAGTCCGGCTACTGCTGCGTGGCCCTGCGGACCCGCTCGCGCCGCTCGGCCTCGATGGCCAGTGCGTCTTCTTCAGCGGGGTCCCAGTATTCGGTTCCGTCGGGCTTGACGATTCGTACCAGCCACATGGCATTGCCGCCCGACCACGCCGGATGTCCGACGGCGGTCAGCGTCTCGCCCGGGGAAAACAGCGTGTCCGTCCAGCCGCGGCGCGCCAGCGAGAGTTTGCCGGGAGCCTCGATCGTCCATTCTTCCGCCTCACCGCTTTCGTCCGTCACGCTGATACGGACCCAGGTGTGCGGATTGACCAATTCGAGGCCGGTAAATTCGCCTTCAACGATCATTGTCGCCGAGGAATCGTAGACCGCGCCCGAGGCGTGGTGCGCCACTGTGCCCAACGGTGACGTAGTCGTGACGATAGCAACGATAACGGCCGGGAGCGATCGGGCCATGCACGATCGGAATATGCGATTGGGCATAGGCACTATACTTTGCCCGCGTCCCGTGCGCCGCCGGGAGAGAACGCCTGCTCGCGCCTACGGCGCACGCGCCTTGATCTGCACTGCGACAAGTTTTCTCGGGAATGGCTAGTTCCCGTCCTCCTCCAGAAAACTCTCGAATTCGCCGAAGTCCAGGTAATCTCCGGAGCAACTGATCTCGCTGAGTTCCCAGTGGGCGGGCGCCAGGCGATAGTAGAGGGTCTCCGCCACCCACGGTTCGGCCAACGCCACCGGGTCTTCCATTGTGATGTCGATCTCGAGGTTCAGGTTGCTGACCCGGCGGAATACCTCGGTGACCCTCAACTGGTCGCTGTGCTGGTAGCCGGAACGGTCGAGCCAGGTACGCTCGTCGATGCCGACCGTGGTGA
>LXNI01000108.1_pt1 | contig 99322 bp, 98 predicted proteins | sample 809091 | NCBI WGS metagenome assembly LXNI01 (sample SAMN04870527, study PRJNA318959) | sponge metagenome | biome: 01000161; feature: marine sponge reef; material: water | host: Sarcotragus foetidus | place: Greece: Milos, Mediterranean Sea | collected 2013-05-29 | depth 5-7 m | reverse complement strand
TTACATCATTTATGCTAAAATTACCCGGCATGGATGGCCATCACCCTGTGATTCCTCGGGACCTTGGGCCCCGGTTGACCGATGCTGCTCGGAAATGGCCAGCCATCGTGCTCACCGGTCCACGCCAGAGCGGGAAGACCACATTGTGCCGCATGCTGTTTCCCGACCGTCCCTATGTCTCGCTCGAACCTCTCGACCGACATGCCAGTGCAACTGAAGATCCTCGATCTTTCCTTGCTCAACTCCCGGACGGCGGCATTATCGATGAAGTGCAGCGGGCACCCGACCTGCTCTCCTACCTGCAGGAAGACATCGACCTGCATCCGGAGCCGGGTCGCTGGGTCCTGACCGGTTCGCAGAACCTTCTGCTGCTTGAGTCCGTCAGCCAATCCCTGGCCGGGCGGGCCGCCATCCACCACCTGCTGCCGCTTGCCCGAGGGGAAGTCAAGCGCTTTGACTTGTCGCCCGAGAACCTTAACGAGACGCTCTATGCCGGCTCATACCCCCGCGTGTTCAACCTCGGGCTGAATGCAACAGCCTGGTACGCAACGTACGTCGCCAGTTACATTGAGCGAGACGTACGAACGCTTCGCAATATCGGGGACCTGCAGGTGTTCCAACAATTTCTCAAACTTTGTGCGGGACGTACGGCTCAACTCCTGAACATCAAGTCCCTGGCCGGAGACTGCGGCATTTCACAACCCACTGCCAAAGCTTGGCTCAGCATCCTGGAGGCCAGTTTCATCACATTCCGGCTCCCCGCCTATCACTCCAACCTCCGCAAGCGGTTGGTCAAGATGCCGAAACTTCATTTCTACGATACCGGCCTGGTCTGTTACCTTCTAGACATCGATTCACCTGGACAGCTGCAAGCACATCCACTTCGCGGCCCAATCTTCGAGACCTGGGTCGCCTCGGAGATTTTCAAGCGACAAATCAACCAGGGCCGACGGAGCAACCTATCGTTCTATCGGGAAGACAACGGCGTAGAGACAGATCTCGTTATCGACACCCCTGACGGAATCATGCTGATCGAAGCCAAGTCCGCGCAAACCCCATCCCTGTCCCTGTTCAGTCCGCTGCGGCAAGTTCGCAGGCTCCTCAGGGAATCCCCGCAACCGTGCAGCGGCGCCGCAGTCTACGGCGGGGAGGAGTCGATCCGGCACACGGAGGGGCACCTGATTTCCTGGAGGAAACTCCACCGCTCCTTCCCCGTGCGCGTGTCCAGCCAAGGGCAGCCGGTGGCGAACGTGCAACTCCTTGCTCTCTTCCCCAACAAAACCTCGAAACAGGCCATGACCGACAGCGGCGGTACAGCCTGGCTTGAGTTGCACCGATCCGACCTGCCAATGACCGTATTTGCGGCAGCCGAGGGCTTTGCCGCCCGCCTCGAATCCGACTGGAAGCCTGCGGAGAGCCTGCTCATCATCGAACTCGACGAACTGCCCGACGGCGGTGCCGCGATTTTCCCGAAAGGAACCGGCTACCTTCCCGTCGTGAAAGGACGTCTCAACCCCATACTGGACAATCTCGAACGAACCTATCTGTATGCCGACAACATCGCCATCAATGGAGGACGCCAACAACCGGTGGATTTTTCATTCGGCGAAGAACTGCAGCTGGCCGATGCCGACGGGAAAGAGGCCCGTGTTCAAATCGTCGGCATAAGGGACCGGGCCGCGCTCGTGCAGTACCAGACTTGATCTGTCACCACCCGGCTTCGCCGACCTTGCGTTAACATACACGCGACAGTTTCACTCGGACCTCCCATGAGTCTCCAGTCCATCATCGAGCAAGCGTTCGAAGAGCGCGCGCAACTGACCCCGGACTCCGCTCCCGAGCCCGTCCGCGACGCCGTGCAGGAAGCCCTGCAGGGTCTCAACGACGGCCGCCTGAGGGTCGCCGAACCCGGCGACGGCGGCTGGATCGTGCACGAGTGGCTCAAGAAGGCCGTGCTCCTCTCGTTCTGCATCACCGACAACGAGATCATCGACGGCGGGCATACCCGCTATCGCGACAAGGTGGCGGGCCGCTTCGCCCTGGGCAGCACAAAGGAACTGGACCGCGGCGGGGTCCGCATCGTGCCTCCGGCGACCGCGCGCTTCGGCAGCTTCATCGCCCCCGGCGTGGTGCTGATGCCGAGCTTCGTGAACATCGGGGCCTACGTCGACTCCGGGGCCATGGTGGACACCTGGGCGACGGTCGGCTCGTGCGCCCAGATCGGCAAGAACGTGCACCTCTCCGGCGGCGTCGGCATCGGCGGCGTACTGGAACCGCTGCAGGCCGCCCCCACCATCATCGAGGACGACTGCTTCATCGGCGCCCGCTCGGAAATCGTCGAGGGCGTGATCGTCGAGCAGGGCGCGGTCATCTCCATGGGCGTGTTCATCGGACAAAGCACCCGCATCTACGACCGCACGCGGGACGAAGTCTCCTACGGGCGGGTTCCCGCCGGCGCCGTAGTCGTACCAGGCTCCCTGCCCGCCGCCGACGGGCGCTACAGCCTGGCCTGCGCGGTCATCGTCAAGCAGGTCGACCAGAAGACCCGCAGCAAGGTCGGCATCAACGCCCTCCTGCGCGAAGCCGCTGGCGGTTGATCATGGTGACCGTCTATGGCATCCCCAACTGCGACCGGGTCCGGGCAGCACGCAAGTGGCTGGACCGGCAGGCCGTCGACTACCGCTTTCACGACACCCGGGCGGACGGGCTGACGCGCGCCCAGCTGGAGGGCTGGATCGCCCGGCTCGGCACGGACACGCTGCTGAACCGCCGTTCCACGACCTGGCGGCAATTGCCGGAGGGTCAGCGCACCGGCCTGACCGACACGACCGCCGTCGATCTCCTCCTGGCCCATCCGACCCTGCTGAAGCGTCCGCTGCTCGACAGCGGTGGCACACTGAGCGCGGGTTTCGACGAGGCGGCGTGGGCGCAAGCGTTGGAGCCATAGCATGTCGGATGTCCTCGACCTCGTCTGCGCGCTGATCGAACGCCCCTCGATCACCCCGGAAGATGCAGGCTGCCAGGCGCTCGTCGCCGAACACCTGGCGCCTCACGGGTTCAGCGCCGAACCCATGCCGTCCGCAGACGTTGAGAACCTGTGGCTGCGCCACGGCGAAGGCGAACCGCTGCTGATGTTCGCCGGGCACACCGACGTCGTGCCGACCGGCCCGCTCGAGCAGTGGAGCAGCGACCCCTTCAGCCCGACCCTCCGCGACGGGCTCCTGTACGGCCGCGGCGCGGCCGACATGAAAGGCGGCGTCGCCGCGATGGCCGTCGCCTGCGCCCGCTACGTCGCCAAGCGGCCCGATCACAACGGCTCCCTCGGCCTGCTGCTGACCAGCGACGAGGAAGGCCCGGCCGTGCACGGCACCCGGGTCGCGATCGAACGGCTGTGCGAACGCGGGGAAGTGCCCGCCTGGTGCGTCGTCGGCGAGCCGAGCTGCCGCGAACGATTCGGCGACGTCATCAAGAACGGCCGTCGCGGCTCACTGTCCGGGCGGTTGACGGTACGCGGCATCCAGGGCCACATCGCCTACCCGGCCCTGTGCGACAACCCGATCCATCGCTTCGCGCCCGCCCTGCTGGAGCTGACCGGCGTCACCTGGGACGAAGGCAACGAGGACTTCCAGCCCACCCAGTTCCAGGTCTCCAACCTCAACAGCGGCTGCGGCGCCGCCAACGTCGTCCCGGGCGAGTTGACCGCGGACTTCAACCTGCGCTATTCGACGAAAGTCACCGCCGAACAGCTGCGCGAGCGGATCACCGGAATCCTCGAGAGCGCCGGCCTCGACTACCAGGTCGAATGGCAGGGAGCGAGCCTGCCCTACCGTACGCCGCCCGGCACCCTGAGCCAGGCCTGCCAGGACGCCGTGTCGGAAGTCCTGGGGACGGATGCGGAACTCAGCACCGAGGGCGGCACCTCGGACGGACGGTTCATCCGCCCGACCGGTGCCGAAGTGGTCGAGTTCGGGCCGATCAACCGCAGCATCCACAAGATCGACGAGCACGTCGCCGTCGAGGACCTCGACCGGCTGGCCGAGGTCTATCTCGCCATCATCGAAAAACTGCTGGACTGACGCCTAGCTGACCGGATCGCCCGCGCGGTCCCACCGCGCCAGGAAATCGCGGAAATGATCCTTGTCCTCCTCCTCCAGGTAGGACTGCAACTGGTCGCATAGCTCGATGTACTCTTCCCGCATCAGGTTGCCACGAAAGAATTCGAAGCGCAGGAACACCAGGTAGGTGCTGAGCGCGTCGGTCTCGCAGTACTCGCGGATCTCGGCCAGCCGCCCCTCCCGGTAGGCCGGCCACACCTCGCCGCCCGACATCCCTTCCGGCTTGCCGGGGAAGCCCAGCATGGTCGCGAAATCGTCCAACCCGGCCGAGGCGCGAGGGTTGTAGCGCGACATCACGTCCATCAGGTCCAGGTGCCGCTCGTGGTAGCGGCTGATGTAGTTGTTGTAGCGGAACTCCCGCTCGTTGTCCCCCGTCTCCCAGTAGCGTGGCGCGGAGATCCCGTGGTACATGGCCCGGTAGTTCAGCACCGCGAGGTCGAAGCCGTTGCCGTTCCAGGTCACCAGCCGCGGAGCCGCGCGGTCGATGCCGTCGAAGAAGTTGCGGATGATCGTGCGCTCGTCCGCCTCGATGTCCTCCAGGGACTTCGCGACCAGCACCGACTCCGTGTGGTACACCACCGAGATGCAGACGACCTTCTGCAGGTAAAGCGGCTGGAACAGGTGCCCGCCGGTCTTCTGCATGCGCAGCTGCTCCATGGCGCGCACGACGTCCTCGTCGGGAATATCGTCGGTCAGGCCGTGGATCCGCCGGCCCAACTCCGCATCCGGAATGGTCTCGATGTCGAACGCCAGCACGTCTCCGATCATGACGGGTACACCCCCGAGGACAGGTACCGGTCGCCGCGGTCGCACACGATGACGACGATCACCGACCCCGGCGCGGCCGCCGCCGCGACCTGCAATCCCACGTGCATGCAGCCGCCCGACGAGATCCCGGCGAAGATCCCCTCCCGCTTGGCCATCTCGCGCATGGTGTCTTCCGCATCCGCGCGCGTGACGTCGATCTCCCGGTCGACCACCTCCCGCTCCAAGATCTTCGGCACGTACTCCTCCGCCCAGCGGCGGATGCCCGGGATGGCGGAGCCGTCCGCCGGCTGCACGCCGATCACCTCGATCTCGGGGTTCTGCTCCTTCAGGTAGCGCCCGGCCCCGCTGATGGTTCCGGTGGTGCCCATGGAAGAAAGGAAATGCGTCAGTTCGCCGCCGGTCTCCCGCCACAGCTCCGGGCCGGTGCCCCGGTAGTGAGACTCCGAGTTGTCCGGGTTGTCGAACTGGTTCAGGATGTACGCCTCGCCTGCACGGTTCATCTCCAGCGCCCGGTCGCGCGCACCCTCCATGCCCTCGGCCTCGGTGACCAGGATCAGCTCGGCACCGTACGCCGCCATGGTCTGGCGCCGCTCCAGGCTCATGTTCTCCGGCATGACCAGGATCATCCGGTAGCCGCGGATCGCCGCCGCCAGCGCCAGCGCGATCCCGGTGTTGCCGCTGGTGGCCTCGACCAGGGTGTCACCGGGATGGATGTCCCCGCGCGCCTCGGCGGCGTTGATCATGTTGATCGCAGGGCGGTCCTTGACCGAGCCGGCCGGGTTGTCCCCCTCCAGCTTGGCCAACACCGTGACCTCCTCGGGCGCCATGCGCTGCAGGCGGACCAGCGACGTGTTGCCGATGCAGGATTCGATGGTCGGGTATTCCCTCATGTTGTCTCCATGGCCTCGCGCACCTCGCGCACGGCCGCTTCCAGGCCCACCATCACCGCCCGGCAGACGATGGCGTGGCCGATGTTGAGTTCGTTCATCCCCGGGATCGACGCGACCGGGCCGACATTGCCGCGGTGCAGGCCGTGGCCGGCATTGACCGTCAGCCGCTCGCGCGCGTACTGGGTGACGGAGGCGAGCCGTTCGAGTTCCGCCTCGCGCGCCTCCGGCTCCGCCGCGTTGGCGTAGGGGCCGGTGTGCAACTCCACGATGGACGCGCCCAACTCGACCGCCGCGTCCATGACCTCACGCGCCGGCTCGACGAACAGCGACACCCGGATTCCCGCCTTCTTCAGCCGCGTGCAGGCTTCCCGGATCCGGTCCGCGCCCCCCACGACGTCTAGTCCTCCTTCGGTGGTGAGCTCCTCGCGCCGCTCGGGCACGAGGCAGCAGTAGTCCGGGCGGATGCGCTCCGCGATGTCCAGCATCTCCTCGGTCGCGGCCATTTCCAGGTTCAGGGTCCCGCGCACCTGCCGGCGCGCCTGTTCCACGTCCTCCAGCTGGACATGCCGCCGATCCTCGCGCAAGTGCATGGTGATGCCGTCCGCCCCGGCCGCCTCCGCCCGGTGGATCGCCTCGTTCAGGTCCGGGTAGTCCGTATGGCGCTGCTGGCGCAGGGTCGCTATGTGGTCAATATTCACGCCTAGTCGTACGTTCGTCACGATATTACGGAATAGTTTTTGCTACGAACACTCTACCACGTTAAACGTTCCTGGGAACTCCCCGGATTGCCGCAGTTCTGGAACCGCGCGAATGTCTCGGAAAGTCAGCCCGCCAGCGCCTGCATGATGCTCCGCGACCGGATTACGCGCGGCGCAATGTAGTAGTCCAGCACCTGCCGCATCAGGCGGCGCGCCTCGCGCCGCGTGCGCTCGTCCATCTCTGCGCGTCCCTGCAGGGCCAGCAGGGTCTGCCCGCTGATCCCGTCGGTCGTCTCGCCCTCCGGCAACTCCACCGGCCCGGCTCCCGGATGGTAGCGATAGTGTCGGCCCGGCTCGACCTTCCTCTGTTCGGTGTGATCCAACTGCAGCGGATGCCCGGCCAGTTGCAGCAAATCCATCTCGACGCCGCGCAGTACGAACTCCGGGTCCGGGGCATCGTCCAAGCGGCCCAGCGCCTCGTGATACAGCGGGTAGATCTCGTCCGAATAGCGATCGTCCGGCAACAGGTAGCTGATGATCTCGTTGACGTACAGGGCATAGACCTGCCGTTGCGGGTCCCGCACCGCCATCGTGCCGCTCACCTCGGCATGGCGCAGGGTGTACAGGCTGCCGCGCCCGCCCCAGGACACCCGCACTGGAGTCAGCGTCGGCAACGGCCGGTCGCGGCGGCTGTTGCGCGCCCCTCGATGGATCAGGCTGATCCGGCCATGATGGTGCGCAATCACCTTGTACAGCAGGCTGGTCTCGCGCCAGGGGCGAGCCTGGATCACGTACGCCGGGACCATCTCGTCCTGCCGCATCAAATGCCCCCGCGGTAGCTGGCCAGGATGTTCGGGTCCCGCTGCCAGTTCGGCTGCACCTTGACATGCAGTTTCAGGACCACCGGCAGATCCAGGAGCTCGCCCATGCGCAGTCGCGCCGCCTGCCCGACGGCACCGATACGCGAACCGTTCTTCCCCAGCAGGATCTTGCGCTGCGATTCGCGCTCCACCAGGATCTGCGCCGAGATGTGCACCCGCTCTCCCTGGTGCTGGAAGTCGGTCACCTGGACGTGCATGGCATAGGGCAGCTCCTTGTCCAGCTGGACCAGCAACTGCTCTCGGATCAACTCCTCCGCGAAAAACCGCTCGTGGCGGTCCGTCAGCGCGTCCGCCTCGAACAGGTGCTCCCGCTTCGGGATGTACTTCGCCAGGTTTTCCTTGAGAACCGCGCAGCCTTCCCCGGAGCGCGCGCTGACCGGGAGGTATTCAAGGAACTCGTGTTCGGCCAGTTGCGAAAAATACGGCAGGATCAGCGCCTGGTCGGGAAGCCGGTCGATCTTGTTGGCGCACAGCATGACGGGAATCTTCGCGTCGCGCAATTCCTCCAGGACTTTCTCGTCGCGCGCGTTCCAGACCCCGACCTCCACCACCAGCATCGCCACATCCACCTGGCTCATCGCGTCGAAGGCGTTGGCGTTGAGCAACTTCGAAAGCGCCCGGGTCCGGCCGGAATGGATGCCGGGCGTGTCCACGAACACGAACTGGTTGCTCTGCTCGGTCAGGATGCCCTTGATGTTGTGCCGGGTCGTCTGCGGCTTGCCGGTGGCGGCGGACAGCGGCCGCTCCAGCAGGCGGTTGAACAGCGTCGACTTGCCGACGTTGGGCTTGCCGCAAAATGCCACGAAGCCGCAGCGGGTCACAGTGTCCATTCGGGCCTCTGTCTCCGGATCTCGGCGAGGGCGGCCTCCGCCGCGTTCTGCTCCGCCTCGCGGATGCGCTCGCCCGTCCCCCGGACCTGCACCTCGGGATCCTTCACTTCGCACAGCACCTCGAAGCGCGGAGACTCTTGCGGGCGTTCCTGCAACACCGTGTAGCGGGCGCGCTCGCGGCCCCTTGCCTGCAGCAGTTCCTGCAGGGAGTTCTTGGCGCTGCGCAGGGATTCCGGGGACGGCAACTCCTCCAGGATCCGGCCATACAGGCGGTGGATGAACGTGCGCGCTTCCTCGATGCCGCATATTTCGTAGACCGCCGCGATCACCGCCTCCAGTGCGTTCCCTTCCATTGCGCGCCGGGCGCGCGGGCGGGTCAACGCCGAGGCTTCCGTGATCAGCACCTGGCCCAGTTCGGCCGACTCCGCCAACCGGGCCAGCATGGTCCGGCAGACCAGATGCGCACGCAAACGGGTCAGGTCCCCCTCTGGAAGGTCCGGGAAGCGCCGGTACAGGAACTCCGAGATCACCAGGTCGAGCAGCGCGTCCCCCAGGAATTCCTGCCGCTCGTTGTGCGGCGAACCGGCGCTGCGGTGCGTACAGGCGGTCCGGTATTCGGGGCTGTCCAGCACCGCCTTCGACAGCCAGTCCTCGATCTGCGCCATTCAGCGATTCACTTGATCTTGCCGAGACGGGAGAGCAGCGAGACCTCCGAGTGAATCAGCGACGCCACCAGGAAGTCGATGTTCATCCAGACCAGGAACGCCCGCCCCACCAGGTGGTCCTCCGGCACGAACCCCCAGACCCGGCTGTCGCTGCTGTGGTCGCGGTTGTCTCCCATCACCAGGTAATGGCCCGGCGGCACCGTGAAGGTGCGGGCGACGCCCTCGTACAGGGCGTCGCGGAGGATTTCGTGCCGGCGCCCGTGGATGCTTTCCGTGTACTGCGTGTGATGCGGGCGCGGCAGGCCGCTGAGTTCGTCGAGGAACGGGCGCGGGTTCTCCTGGGGATAGACCTCCCCGTTCACCCTCAGCTGCTTCCCGGTGTAGACCACCTCGTCTTCCGGCAGCGCCACCACCCGCTTGATGTAGTCCAGGCTGGGATTCTTCGGAAAGCGGAACACCGCCACGTCGCCCCGTTCGGGCTGGCCGACCTCTATGACGCGGGTATGCCACACCGGAAGCCGGAGGCCGTAGCTGTACTTGTTGACCAGGATCAGGTCGCCGATCAGCAGCGTCGGCATCATGGAGCCGGAGGGAATCCGGAACGGCTCGACCACGAAGGTGCGCAGCACCAGCACCAGCACCAGCACCGGGAACAGCGCGTGCGACCATTCGGCGAGCCAGAACCGGCGTACCGGCGGCGCCTGGCGACGCAGGCGGTACCAGAGGGAATGTCCGTAATGGATCAGGCCGGTGACGGCGGTGGCCACCACCAGGATCAGTTCCAGGTCCCAGGACATGGTCAGGCCAACATCGGGTCTTCACGGCCGGACTGGTCGGGGTGAGAGGATTCGAACCTCCGACCCCCGCAACCCCATTGCGGTGCGCTACCAGACTGCGCCACACCCCGTCCCATATCCGTATGCCGCGGGAGTTCGCTCCCGCCCGACCTTGTCAACACCTACGCTACTCCTTGAGCATCTCGACGACCCGCTCGAGTTCCGACACCGCCTGCCGAATGGCTTGGGTCTGCGGCGTGTCCTGCGGAACCGAAGATCGCCCTTGGAGCTTCTGCCGGGCTCCTTCCAGCGTGTACCCTTCCTGCATCAGGGCCCGAATCTCACGGATCAGGTACACATCCTCGCGTTGATAGTAACGCCGTCCTCGCCGGCGTTTCGGGTTCAGCGCCGGGATCTCTTTCTCCCAGTAACGCAGCACATGGTCCTTGACCTGGCACAGGTCGCTGACTTCCCCGATCGTGAAATACCGCTTGTTCGGCAGGACGGCTAGATCGCCCCGGCCGTTTTCATTCATGGCCTTCCACTTGCTTGCGCAATTTCTGCCCGGGGCGGAAGGTCACCACGCGCCGGGGAACGATGAGCGTCTCCTCGCCGTTGCGCGGGTTGCGGCCTGGCCGGGCCGCCTTGTCGCGCAGGATGAAATTGCCGAAGCCCCACAGGCGAACGTCCTCGCCGGCACACAGCGCCGCACTGATCTCGTTCAGCAAGGCATCCACCAGTTCGCGGGACTCCGCCCGGTTGAGGCCTATCTGATCGACCAGGCGGGCAGCCAGATCGATTTTGGTCAGGGTTTTGCCCATTGCCGAGTCTCTGCCCCTAAAAGTTTCGCGAGTTGCGAGATCACCTGTTCAAGGTATCCGTCAACCTCTCCATCCTTTAATGTACCTGAGAAACTCTGGAATATCAAATGCAATGCGAAACTTTTATGCTTCGGTTCCAGCCCTTTCCCGCGATACACGTCGAACACGGTCACCTCTTGCAGCGACTCGATGTCCAGCGATCGCACGCAGTCCTCCACCGCCGATGCGGGTGTGTCCTCGGCCACGACCACGTTCAGATCACGCGCCACCGTCGGGTACTCCGACCAGGGCGAGAAATGCGGTCTCGGGAATTCTCCCCAGTCCTCCAGCTCCAGTTCGAACACGAACGCCGGGTCTCCGAGATCGAACTCGGCATGCAGGCTCGGATGCAAGGCACCGAGGATCCCGATCTTCTTCTCACCCAGGCTCACGCAGGCGGTCTGTCCCGGATGCAGCGCCGGATGATCCGCCGGCGAGAATTCCAGCGAGTCGGACCAGCCCTGCAACAGGCTTTCCAGGTCGCCCTTGACGTCGTAGAAATCCACCGGGTGCGCCGTTGCGCCCCACTGCAGCGGATGCGCCATCCCGCAGGCCACGCCGCCAAGCACCCAGGTCTCGCGCATGTCCTCGCCATTCCGGGCGAACACCTTGGCCGTCTCGAACAGCCGGACGCTGGCCTGTTGCCGGTTGAGGTTGTATTGCGCCGCCCGCAGCAGGCTCGGAACCAACGTCGAGCGCATGACCGCCTGATCCTCTGAAATCGGGTTGAGCAGACGCCACGGCTTGGACTTGGGCGCAAAGATCTGTTCCAGTTTCTCTTCGGTGAAGCTGTAGGTCACGGCTTCCGAATAGCCGCACTCCACCAGCCGCGTCTGGCAGTGCTCGAGTTGCCTCGACCCCGGCTGCGACGGGGTCGCCCAGCCCCCCGGCAGCGGAACCCGGGCCGGCTCGATCCGGTCGTAGCCGTACACGCGCGCGATTTCCTCGATCAGGTCCTCTTCGATCGCCAGGTCGAAGCGCCAGCTCGGCGCGGACACCTCCCATTGCCCGGAGCCCTGTTTGACCCGGCAGCCGAGCGCCTGCAGGATCCGGTCTACCTCCGCCTCTTCCACCTCGACCGCCAGGCACTTCGCCAGACGCGACGCGCGCAGGCGAATCCGGTCCGGCCGGTATTCCGGGGCCAACTGCCCCGCATGCGCCACTTCGGACGCCTGCCCCCCGGCGTACTTGAGGATGAGTTCGGTGGCCCGATGGGTCGCTTGCAGCGCAAGGCACGGGTCCACGCCGCGCTCGAAGCGGCGCGAGGACTCCGTATGCAGTTTCAGCCGGCGGGCGCGCCCCGTGATCGCCTCCGGCGCGAAGTGCGCCGACTCCAGGAGAATCCGGGTGGTCTGCTCGCTCACCGCAGAGGCGGCACCGCCGATAATCCCGGCCACGGCGATTGGTTGCTCATCCACCGCGATCACCAGCATGTCCGGATCCAGCATCAGTTGCGTGTCGTCCAGCGCACGGATCATTTCCTGCGCCTGCGCCCAGCGCACCGAGATGTCGCCGGACACGGCGTCCGCATCGAAGGCATGCAGCGGCTGGCCCAGTTCCAGCATGACGTAGTTGGTGACATCCACCAACAGGTGGTGCGCCCGGATACCGGAACGCTCCAGCCGGTCCAACATCCACTTCGGCGTCTTCGCCTGCGGGTCGATCCCCTCGATCAGGCGCAGGCTGTAGTAGGGGCAGGCGTCGGCATCGATCGTGCCGAGACTCGGCTTGCCCGCTGATGTGCCAGGAGTCTCCTCGGGAGCGAAAGGCTCCTGCAGTTCCGTGCCGGTCAGCGCCGAGACTTCGCGGGCCAGGCCGCGGATGCTCAGACAGTCGCCGCGGTTCGGCGTCAACTCCAGTTCCAGAACCTGGTCGCGTTGGTCGTCCACCTCCAGTCCGGCCATGGTCAACAACCGCGCCAAGTCTTCGGCGGGCGGCAGCCCCACCACCCACTTGGACAGCCAAGCCAGGTCGCATTTCATTGGGCGGTTCCCCCGAACTGGCTCAGGAAGTTCAGGTCGTTGGCAAACATGACCCGCAGGTCGTCAATCCCGTAATAGAGCATCGCCAACCGCTCCACGCCCATGCCGAACGCGAAGCCGGTATACAGCTCCGGATCGATGCCGCCCTCCTTCAGCACCGCCGGGTGCACCATGCCGCACCCCAGCACCTCCAGCCAATCGCCGCCTGCGCGGCGGACATCCACCTCCGCCGACGGTTCGGTGAACGGGAAGTAGGAAGTCCGGAACCGGGTCTCGATCTCGCTGTCTTCGAAGAAGGCCTTGAGGAACGCCGTGAGCGCACCCTTCAGGTCGGCCATGCTGACATTCTCCTCGATGCACAGGCCCTCGACCTGATGGAACATGGGGCTGTGGGTCGGGTCCGAGTCGCAACGGTACACGCGGCCGGGCGCGATGACCCGGATCGGCGGCTTGCTGACACTCATGGTGCGGACCTGCACCGGAGAGGTGTGCGTGCGCAGCAGTCGGCCGTCACCGAAATAAAACGTGTCGTGCATGGCGCGCGCCGGATGCAGCGGCGGGATGTTGAGCGCTTCGAAGTTGTGATAGTCGTCCTCGATTTCCGGGCCGTAATTGACGCCGTAGCCGAAGCGCATGAACCAGTCGCAGATGCGCTGCAGGGTCAGGATGGTGGGATGTCGGGCTCCGGGCGGGAGCGTGCGCCCGGCCAGGGTGACGTCCAGTTGTTCGGCCGCGACCTGGGCCTGCGTCTCGGCTTCGGCCAGTGCCTCGCCGCGGGCGGCAAGAACCTGCTCGATGTGGGTGCGGACCGCCTGGATCTCGGCACCGGCCGCCGGGCGCTGGTCGTCGGGAAGGTCCTTGAGCCCGCGCAAGGCGACGGTGACCCGCCCCTTGCGGCCCAGGTAGGCAACCCTCAGGCGTTCCAGTTCGGAGGTATCGGACGCCGCACCGATGGCGGCATCGGCTTCACGTTGCAGGGAATCGAATTGCGGCATGGACGGGCCCGTCCCGCAATCGTATCAGGAACTTGCGGACAACCGGGCCTTGGCCTGATCCGCCAGCTGCGCAAAGGTATCGAACTCGTTCATCGCGAGGTCTGCCAGCATCTTGCGGTCGATCTCGATTTCCGCCTGAGCCAGACCGTGCATCAGGCGGCTATACGACAGGCCGCACATCCGGGCTGCCGCGTTGATACGCACGATCCACAACCGGCGAAAGTCCTGCTTCCGCGCCCGGCGGTCACGGTAGGCGTACTGTCCGGCACGAATCACCGCCTGGTTGGCGGAACGGAACGTCCGGTTGCGCGCACCGTAATAGCCGCGCGCCTGCTTGCGCACCTTGCGGTGGCGGGCATGCGTGGTAACGCCGCGTTTCACTCGAGGCATGGTCGGTCAGGCGTAGGGCAGCATTCGCCGCGCCAAGGCGGTGTCTGCAGCGTCGAGATGGTCCGGCGAGCGCAGGGCGCGCTTGCGCTTGGTGCTCTTCTTGGTCAGGATGTGACTGCGGTGCGACTGGCGGCACTTGAACTTGCCACTGGCCGTCTTGCGGAACCGCTTGGCTGCACCCCGGTTGGTCTTGAGCTTGGGCATGATCGTTGTTCGTTGAGTAGTGGCTGAATCAGCGGCGGCGAGGTGCTAGCACCATCACCATCTGGCGGCCTTCCATTTTCGGATGCTGCTCGATTTCGCCGTATTCCTGAAGATCTTCCTCGATTCGGCTGAGCTTGCGCTCGCCCAGTTCCCGGTGGTGCAATTCCCGTCCGCGGAAGCGAATCGTCACCTTGGCCTTGTCTCCATCGGTCAGGAACCGTACCAGGTTGCGAAGCTTGACCTGATAGTCCCCTTCCTCGGTGCCAGGCCGGAATTTGACTTCCTTGATCTGAATCTGCTTCTGCTTCTTGCGGGCCTGTTGCGCCTTCTTCTTGCGTTCGAAGCAAAATTTCCCATAATCCATGACCTTGCACACGGGGGGCTCGGTGTTGGGGGAAATCTCGACCAGGTCCATTTCGGCATCGGCGGCCAGTTGACGGGCCTCGTGCAGACCTATGACGCCCCGGTTGACGCCGCCATGGTCGATCAACCGCACGCGCGGCACGTTGATGTCCTCATTGAGGCGAATCTCTTTCTCTGCGCTGATACTCAATCCTCCATCAGATTTGATCGGCGAGCGCGAATTGTAACAGCAAACCGCTCAGCCAGTTCATCCAGCGGCACCGGGCCGAGGTCCGCGCCATCCCGCGCACGCACCGCAACTTCCCGGTTTTCCCGCTCCCGATCGCCCACTACCAGCAGGTACGGGACGTGCGCGAGCGTGTGCTCGCGTATTTTAAAAGAGATTTTCTCGTTCCTCAGGTCACTGTGCACCCGCACTCCGGCGGCCTGCAACCGTGCCACCACCTCCCCGGCATAGTCGGCCTGGGCGTCGGTGATATTCAGCACCATCGCCTGGCAGGGCGCCAGCCACAACGGCAGGTCTCCGGCGTAGTGTTCGACCAGGATTCCGATGAATCGCTCCAGCGAACCGAAGATGGCGCGGTGGATCATGACCGGCACCACCTTCTCGCTGTGCTCGTCCACGTACCGCGCACCCAGCCGGTCCGGCATGGAGAAATCCAACTGGATCGTGCCGCACTGCCACTCGCGCCCGATGCAATCGGTCAGGGTGAACTCGATCTTCGGCCCGTAGAACGCGCCTTCGCCCGGATGCACGGCGAACTCCAGGCCGGTGGCGGTCAGCGCCTCGTCCAACGCCTCTTCGGCCCGGTCCCACAGGGCATCCTCGCCGATCCTCCGATCCGGCCGGGTCGACAGGCCCAGGATGATGTCTTCGAACCCGAAGTCGCGGTAGGTCGTGCGCGTCAGTTCGATCAGGTCCGCAATCTCACCCTGCAATTGCGATGGCGTGCAGAAGATATGCGCGTCGTCCTGCACGAAGCGGCGCGCCCGCATCAGCCCGTGCAGGGTGCCGGACGGCTCGTTGCGGTGCACGGTGCCGAATTCGGCCATGCGCAGCGGCAGGTCCCGGTAACTCTTGAGTCCCTGGTTGAACAACTGCACGTGGCCCGGGCAGTTCATCGGCTTGACCGCGTACTCGCGGTTCTCGGACTCGGTGGTGAAAATCATCTCGCCGAACTTGTCCCAGTGCCCGGATTGCTCCCACAGGGTGCGGTCCAGGATCTGCGGCGTGTGCACTTCCTGGTAGCCTGCCTGGTCCAGACGTTCGCGGATGTAGCTCTCCAACTGGCGGTACAGGGTCCAGCCGTTGGCATGCCAGAACACCATGCCCGGCGCTTCTTCCTGGAAATGGCACAGGTCCATCGCACGCACGAGCTTGCGGTGATCGCGCTTCTGCGCCTCCTCCAGCCGGTGGAGGTAGGCCCGCAGCTGCTTGGCATCCGCCCAGGCGGTGCCGTAGATGCGCTGCAGCATTTCGTTGCGGGAGTCGCCCCGCCAGTAGGCGCCCGCCAGCTTGGTCAGCTTGAACGCCCGCAGGTGGCGGGTGTTCGGAACGTGCGGGCCGCGGCACATGTCCACGTATTCCTGGTGGTGGTACAGCGCGATCTCCTCGCCTTCCGGGATCTCGTCGACGATCTGCACCTTGTAGGTCTCGCCGCGTTCCTCGAACACCTCGCGGGCGCGCTCGCGGGTCACCACCTCGCGCAACACGTCGTAGTCCTGCGCGATCAGTTCCTGCACCTTGGCCTCGATTTTCTCGAGGTCTTCCTCGGTGAAGGATTCCTCACGGGCAATGTCGTAGTAGAACCCGTCCTTGATTACCGGGCCGACCGCCATCCGGGCGTCCGGGTACAACTGCTTGACCGCCTGGCCCAGCATGTGCGCCAGCGAGTGCCGCAGGATCTCGACACCCTCTTCGTCGCGGCTGGTGATGATGGAAACTTCGGCATCTTGGTCTACTTCAACGCAGGCATCCACCAACCGCCCGTCGACCCGGCCGGCCAATGCCGCCTTGGCGAGGCCCGGCCCTATGTCCTCGGCGATCTGCATCACCGTGACCGGCTGAGCAAACTCGCGGGCGGAACCGTCAGGGAGTGTAACGACAGGCACTGAAAAACCGTATAGCTAAAGAGGCGCGGAAAGTATAGCGTATGGGTTGCAAGATTAGGGGAAATTGTAAAATTAACTTATGTAAGTGCCCTACAATACTTCCGCCCAGTATGTTTGCCAACACACTTGATGAGGGAAGCCATCATGACAACTATTGCCGAAGAAATCGAACGCATAAAGTCCATGGACACATCTAAACTGAGCGAGCGTGACATCCAGAATGCAATCGTAATGCCCATGTTTCGCGCCCTAGGATGGAACACTACAGACCCTAGCGAAGTGCGCATGGAATATAAGGTGGGGAAACATCGGACGAGGCATGCTGATGTCGCTTTACTAGTAGGAAACATCCCATCCGTCTTGATCGAAACAAAACCTCCGAGTGATTCACTTGAAACCGAGAAATACAAGAGCCAAGTAGTTGAGTATTGCTTACTCGAACAAGTCCGCATGGGAGTTTTAACGAACGGACTAGAATGGAGAATTTATTATCGTCAAGCAGAAGCAAACAAAAACTTCTCTCTCTCAGAAATCATTAATCTCGTCCATGGGGAAACTGAAGACTCTGAAAAAAAGATTAAGGGAATCTTAAGCAAAGAAACAGTTTCGGACAGCAGCGCCCTCGCTCACGCCAAACAATTATGGCATGACAGAATGCTATCCGGTCTGTGGAAAGACTTGCTAGTGCAGGGGGATAAATCTTTGGTGTGGCGCCTGAGGAAGGAGGCGAAAGATAAATATGGGATGGATATCCGCTTCGATGATGTAAGAAAGTTTGTTGTATCCCGGTCAGATCTGCCTGACACAGTCACAGGAGCCTCCACTTCTTTGATGGCCACTTCACAAAATAACCAAGAAACAACTCTACCTTCGCCTAAGCCTAAGCCTAAAAAGTCATTCCGTGTACGCGTCAGAATGTTCGGAGTTGAATCTGAGTTTAAGTCACTCAGAGAAACCCTAATCAATTTTGCTCTGCAAGCATGTCATCAGAATAAGGAAGAATTGGGAAAATTGGCACGGTGTCTTGAGACCGATGGAAAGAGGTTGCTAATGATCCACAGCAATGAACGCCCCCCAACCCTCAGAGATCCGCGAAGAATCGGAGAAACTAACTATTGGCTAGAAACCCATTTTTCCAAAGCTGACATTAAAAGAGCATGCAATAGAATCCAGCAAGCACTGTCGCTGCCCGAAGATGTGCTTGTTTGGTTGGATTAATCATGCTTTATATCTACCCATCTGAGTGAGGCGCCGATTTTCTCGAAATTCACTCAACCGATGATGTTGGCCTCGCTGGCAATTCGTATGGCAAACAATCTATATCCTGCGCCAATTTATCTTGAAGAGATAAAAGCCCCAAGATTCCATATAGAACTTCAGTTCATAAAAACGTTTAAACACGGAAGCCGCCTTTCCGCATAGCTTTCTTATACTCCCTATCTAACGTCTCATAGGCTGCATCTAGTTCCTTAAAATCCTTATTATGCTGAGCTATGGTCTCATCCAGTTCACGATATCTTTCCTTTAGCAGTTTAACATCCGCCCAAGGCTGTTTTGCACATCTTTCCAAGTATTCCTTCCTGCCATTGAAATATTCAGCATTCTCGTTCAATTTCTCCGCCCACTCATCCAGTTTTTGTCGTTCAGATATGTAAAACCCGTAAATTTTCTCAGCAATTTTTTGCTTCTCATTTGTGTAGTGCTCTCTTATTAAACGCCTAGCGCCCCCAAGCGCGAGCATAAACCCAGGAAACATAATCTATCTACATTACACTGCTCTATCGGATAATCATCTTATCCCAGCCTTCGAACTTGTACAACCAATATACGGGCTCTTGTCAAAGAGAACAAGGGAATTATAAGTACCCACTGTTTTACAACATTTTTTTGCGGATTTTCGAGTGGGTGAATCTAATCGACCGTCTACTCAAGCTGCTTCAAACGTACCCGTATCCCCCGGACAATCGAATCGACCAATGGCTCCGAGGAATCTTTCGGCAAGGAGCCTAGCACTTCTTCGATCGCGCACTCGGAGGAATCCATCACTTCCGCACAGATTTCCTCGACCACCGTCGCCTCCATACCATTGCCCTTCGCCGTCTGCATAAAATGGTGCGGCAGGATCGTATCCATAACGTAATGCCGATTATCGCCAACCGCAAGCGCGAATTTGTACTGGTTCTTTCTGATCTTTCCTGCATCCACGGCGGGCTGTGCCGACATCACGTCATAAAGCGGAGTCAGGCTGAACCGCGACCCGGACCTCAGGAAAACGGAGAAATTCTTGGCGTGCCCGTCAGTCGCACCGAGCAGCCAGAACACGACCTGGGTCTTCAAAAACAGTCGCCGGTCCGCCGATGGCGTGTCGCTGCCTTTCAGCAGATCGAGAAGATCGGACATTCCGGGGCCGCCGTCGGCATCGTATTTCAAGGATGACGGCACCGAGAGCGCCTGGCAACAGTCTTCCTGCGGCAACCGCAGCAATCGCCCCTCCCGGTCCCAGCGCCGGTCGAAGCGCTCGATCGTCAATACGCGGACATCGTCGAAGTCCACGATTTCCGTGCGGGCGCTGGGCAGACCGAACGCGGCAGTCAGCTTCAGGCACAGGTGTTCATTCTCGACGCTTTGCGTGAGATCGATCCCGCCCGGCAATACGCCGATCTGGGGCTTCATGATGTGGGTCGTCGCCGTCGTGCCGTGCGGGAGGTACCACTCCCCTTTCCAGTGGAGGAAAGCGGTCTTCTCCTGCATGCCCGCAATCGAGATCCGGAATGCTTCCTCCTCGTCGATGCCCAGCGGAGTCATGGCAAGGCTGCGAATCCTCTGGGCGATCTCGTCATCAGGAATCCTGCGTCCCTCCACCACACCCACCGAATCGGGCTCATACCCTTCAGGCAGGAATTGCAAGGCCCCCACGCAATCCCTTCCGATCTTCGACAGGAGATCGTAGACGCTATGGCTCTCGGCCTTGATCCGTTCCGCAATCCGGCGACGAACCGTCTCGTCATCGGGAAGAAGGTTGTCCAGGACCGTAATGACGGCGTCACCCGAATAACGATCCTCGCGCAGCGGAAGCGAGAGCGAAACCGGCAGGGCGCCCTCCCAATTCAGCCAGCTCTCGTCATACCGGAATTCAACCGCCCCACCCACCGACCGATGTAACCGACCGACAAGACGGGCATTAAGATAGACGTCGAGAGGAGTGTGGGTTCGCCGACGTGCCATCAGAATAATTCCTCGATGCTCTTGGGAGCCTTGGAACGCCCCTGAATCACTATCTCAAGTTCGAGTGCGGCCATGACATCGACCAGCGTGCGTAAACGCGTCCCAGGTTCTCCGCTCTCCAGTGTCGATATCGTCGCCTGGCGTAGGCCCGCTTTTGATCCGAGGTCACTCTGGCTCCACCCCAAGGTACGACGATGACGGCGCACCGCCACACCGATCTGCTTCGCGGTTCGGGCAATCTGATTCATTGTCGGCTCCTGTTCCATTGACGCAAAAACACGCTTTCACGTATAATTACATTATATACGGAATAGAGTATTCTTTCTACTCAATAAGCCGCCATACTGGAGAAACCTAAAATCTAAGGCGATATCCAATATGGCTTGGCCAGCGATCTCCGTGAAACGAAACAGGAAATATTTGAAACGATTATATTACTGATATACAACGTATTTTCATAATTTTCAAAGTATCGTTTCATTGATATTGAAACGATAATTCGAGGGCTTCCCGTTCGCAGACAAAGTCGGGAAAGTGGTTCGGAGAATACTCGACGAGATACGGCGCATTATGCCTCCAGAATCGTCGCCCAGCCTTCCATGTCATCCAGAATTCGCTGCGCTTCCGGGTCACCTCCGTTCTCTATCCGCAATCGGGCGATGCACTCGAAGTATTCTCCCAACGTCATGCTCTCTCCATTTTCACCCTGCAGGCGAGAGCGACAAAAGTCTCCCCACCGCCGCTTCTCACCGCCGGACAGGGTCTCCGGCCAATTCCTGGCACGGTAGCGGAACAGTAGTTCAGGCAAGCGCTCATCGTCGAAATCAAAACGTGTTTGCGCAAGTTCCTGTGGAGAGGCATCCCGCACCTTGACTAAGAGTGGACGATCCGCATCTCTGATGAAACCGTCATACAGTGCAGCCTCCACATCTTCGGCAGGGTCGAATTGCCGACCGCTGTAGGCCACTACGACTCGCTGCATGAAATCCTCATTCGTGCGTATCACTTCCCAATGACGGGCGCAGGCATCGCGGTCGATTGCGATTCGCTCCGCGACCGACTCATCCAGCAGGCCCTCCGGCGCCAAAGCCGGACATTTATTAATCTTTACGGACTTCACAGGCAGCCGGTCTCTCCCCTCCGGCAAGTCTTCGTTCCGGACGAACAGGAGACCTCGCAGACCTTCTATGTCCAGATCCAAAAACGGAGCCGGATCCTGACGCAGGTCATAGACCAGCACACCGTTCCTGTTCCCCGCCTCGGCAACCAGCGGCATGACCAGCGTCGTGCAGCCCCTCTCCGGCGCATACACGCGCGAGGTATGCAACACAGGCTGATGCCCGTCCAAATCCAACTGCCCAATTGCCTTTTTCTTGTTTCTCAGTTGGTACAGCCAGTCATAAAGGCGCGGCTGCCGTTCTCGAATCAGACGGGCCAGATCAATGGTGGCGCGGACATCGGACAAAGCGTCATGGGCCGATTCGTGACCTATGCCGTTGGCCGCAGCCAAGTCCCGAAGCCGAAAACTGGGCCGACCATCGTCATGCCTGGGCCAGGCCATTCCTTCCGGCCGGAGGGCGTAGGCCATCTGCACCAGACCGAATAGGTCCCACCGCGAATTGCCATGCTGCCATTCGCGGGCATAGGGGTCGTAGAAGTTGCGGTACAAGGCATGGCGGGTCACCTCGTCGTCGAATCGCAGCGTGTTGTAGCCCACCCCGCAAGTGCCCGGCTGCGCCAGTTCGTCGTGGACCCGGGCAATGAACTCCGGTTCCGGAACTCCCCGCTCAGACGCAAGCTGAGGTGTGATCCCGGTCAGAAGGCAAGCCTCCGGATGAGGAAGCGTGTCCCGCGCCGGCTGGCAATAGATGACCAGCGGTTCGCCCACCACATTGAGCGCTTCGTCGGTACGCAATCCGGCAAACTGAGCAGGGCGGTCCCGCTTGGGGTCGAGACCGAAGGTCTCATAATCGTGCCAGTAGAGAGTCGTGGGCATAAGCGGAAAGATTCTTGTTATGGAGCCTGCACTGATATGAAAGTCGGTGCTCGTTTCATTGCCGATATCCGGAAAACCTGGCTCACGTCCATTATGCGATATTGCCAGACACTGGGCTCAACCGCCTCAAACGCGCCCGCAGACTTCAGACAACCGAATCGGCCGACGGATGCAGAGACATTCGATGGGCTCGGCCCGCATCCGGCGCACGCTCAACTGGGTCGATAAGACCTGTCCAACCAAACGAATGCTCACCCGAGAAAACTTGCAGGGCTACCCCATGCCTAAAGGACCTTTAGTCCGAGATGTTCTTCAATCGGGACAAAGTCCCGGTCGGAGTGAAGCAAGACATATCCATTTTCTATACAAAAGGTCGCTATTAGCACGTCGATGGTCTTTCGCACGGTAATACCTTTGCCGCGAAGTGCCCGGTAATTTGCGGCACTGGCCAAAGCAATGCTGCGGCCCAGCATAGGTTCAAATAATAGGGTGTCCAGCACCATACGCGCCCTGCGGACGTCGCGGTCAGCGTGGAAACCTTGCAGGACCTCCACCAGAATAAGATCGCCCACCATAACCGGCTCCAGGCCGAGGAGCCCGTCAAGCAGTGCGGTTTCCCGGGTATCCGTACCGTTGAAGTAGTCAATCCAGACGGAGGAGTCGACGACGGTCACCGGTCACGCCGCATTTCATCGAGCGAACCCTCCCAGCGCAGCTTCCCGCGCAATTTCCGGATTCGTCCCTGTAATCGAGTTTGCACAAGCAGGCGCAATCCTTCCTCTACCGTCGCCTTTTTGGTCTCGAATCCGCCCGCTTTCATGGCCTCTGCCATCAAACTGTCATTGATCTCGATATTGGTGCGCATGACAACTCCATATGTGTATAACCATAGAAATTATACACATCGTTTCTATGCTTCTTTTTCCAGGTCAAATTTCGGCAAATGCAGCCGGTCATCCAGCAAGACAAGCTGCCCGGAGTCTTCGTCGCCCCAGTCCCAGAGCACTAGGTTGACATGGTCTAAGGTTAGGTTGCTCACGTAACTGCGCACACGCATTCCTGCGTAACCCGCGGCAACCAAACGATTGGCCAGAGCCTGAGAGTCGGATAGTTTTTTTTCACGCATATCCTTTCTCCAGGTCAAACAGCTTAATTCAGATTCAGTCACTCCTTCAGCCTCGCACATCTCTGGGTCCAAAGCATCGAATATGTTCTCGACGTCTACCTGATAGACCGCCAATACGACTGTAGGCTGCAAACGCCCGAGAGGGTCGTTTTCGAGCAGTGCCGTCAAAGGTGATAAAGACAAGTACAAAGCTTTGATGCCGCGGGCGTTGAACCGTCCGCCACGGCGGCGTGCGCCCTCACCGGGCGTGGCATTCCAAGCCCACCGGGCATCGTGCGCTCGGTACGCGATGCCTTGGTATCGCATAGTTGAACTTGGAAAACCTGAAGTCAGGCCCAATCAAGCGTAGCCGCCAGCCTGTTTATGGTCAAAATATTCATGTACCCAATCCGCGTGTCCATCGCGCACCAGACTGCTGGCGGTGTGGCCCCCGAACCCGACGATCGGCTCTGAGCGATACCAGGCATACGCCGCGAGAAGCGAGTCCGTGAATTGATTGGCCCGGATGAGTACCTCCAGCATCTCGCGCAACCGGGTCTGCGTCTTTTTCGCCCGGAGCCTTTCGACACGGGAAAATACATCTTGGGCGAGACCCAAGGTCTTGGCGATCTCGGATTTGGTCGTCAGAAGCTCATCCGAAATCAATTTCGGGGAAAAGAACCCGTCTTCTATGAAAGCCTGTATTTTCATTAGGAATCCAATAAATCAATAATTATCACTAAAAATTATAGCATAATTCTTGAAATTTGTCTGGAATCCATCCCGTCGCCAGAAACATGCAGGGGATAAACATAGGGATTCATATACAAGATGATCCTAAAGAAAGACCCCCATGACAGTGCTGGGGGTCTTGGGAAATGCCGCACACGGCGGCTTTGCTACTGTCAACCGTGTGCGAATGCTAGATGGGATCATCTAGTGTGTAGTTCCCTAAACATATAATTCTCAGCACTTCTGGAGTGTCTCCATGGCCAAGCGATCAACAGGCGAAGAATCGGACAGTCGGGTTGCCCCGCACCGGGCCCGGGCTGTCGCTGCGACACCTGTGCAGCCAGCACGAACTGGTGCGGAATTAATGGACTTTCTCCGCTCCTCCCCGCTTGTCGGGGAAGGTCTCGTGATTGAGCGGGGTCGCTCTACCGGCCGCCGGGTCGATCTCACTTAAGGTTTTTCAGCTCAAAATACCCTCAAGCCGGTTACTTGCTCCGGCCACGCCCCAGGAACAATTCCGTGACCGTCCCCCCAACCACCTCGCTGGCCTGCGCCAAGGTCTCGGAGAATGTCGGGTGCGGATGGATCGTCCCGGCAATGTCTTCCGCTTCGCAACCGGTCTCGATCGCCAACGCCGCCTCCGCAATCAACTCCCCGGCATGCACGCCCACCACGGCCGCCCCGATGAGACGTTTCGTCTCCGAATCGAATAGCAGCTTGGTCATGCCCTCGACGCGTGAGATTCCTATCGCCCTTCCGCTTGCCGCCCACGGAAAGATGCCGCGCTCGTACGCAATGCCCTGAGCCTTGGCCTCGCGTTCAGTCAGTCCCACCCAAGCGACCTCCGGGTCGGTGTAAGCCACCGAGGGAATCACCCTCGCCTCGTAGGCGGATTTCATGCCCGCCGTGACTTCCGCCGCAAGCCGGCCTTGATAAGAAGCCCGATGCGCCAGCATCGGCGCACCCGTCACGTCGCCGATGGCGAAGATATGGGGAATGTTGGTCCGCTGCTGGTGGTTGACCGGAATCACCCCGGATTCGCCAACTGCAACCCCGGCATTTTCAAGTCCCAGATTCTCGCTGTTCGCCGCCCGCCCCACCGCGACCAGCACCGAGTCGAACGACTCCTCCCACTGGCGGTCCGCACCTTCAAATTGCACCGCGATTCCATTATCCTTCGCTTCGGCCTTCTGCACCTGGGTTCCCGTATACACAGCGGCAAACCGCCCTGTATTACGCTTCAGATACGCCCGCGCCACATCCTTGTCGGCCTCTCCCATCACCTGGTCCAACGCTTCCACCACGGTCACCTGCGATCCCAGGGCACGGAACACCGTGGCCAACTCCAGGCCCAGGACACCGCCCCCCACGACCAGCAACCGCTCTGGAATCTCCGTCAGGTCCAACGCGGAGGTGGAGTCCAGAATTCGCGCGTCATCCGGAAACAGGCTGAGCTTGATCGGCCGGGACCCCGTTGCAATGACCGCTTGCCCGAAGCGCACCTCTTCTCTCCCTTCCTCGGTCTCGACCGCCAAGGTATGTGCGGACACGAACTCTCCCCGACCGGTCACCACCTCGACTTCACGGCGCTTGGCGAGCGCACCGAGGCCGTCGGCCAGTTGCGACACGCCTTGCTCCTTCCAGGCACGCAATGCCTCCAGGTCGATCTTGGGCGGGTCGAACACCACGCCCCGGTCCCGCCATTCGGCCGCATCCTCGATCAGGCCGGCCGCATACAACAAAGTCTTGGACGGGATGCAGCCGACGTTCAGGCACACGCCGCCGAGTCGCGAAAAGCGCTCCACCAGCATCACCTTCATGCCCAGGTCCGACGCGCGGAACGCGGCGCTGTAGCCGCCGGGGCCGCCGCCGATCACCACCAGATCGATCGTCTTCACAGGCTTATCCCTCACCCCAGTCCAACTGGTCGGGATCTTCCAGCAGCGAGGCCAGCGCCATCACGAACCGGGCTCCTTCCACGCCGTCGATGACGCGGTGGTCGTAGGACAGCGACAGCGGCATCATCAATCGGGATTCGACCTGGTCTTCGATGCAGACGGGCTCGCGCACCGCGCGCGAGATGCCCAGCACCGCCACCTGGGGCAGGTTGATGACGGGCGTGAAGTGCCCGCCCCCGATGCCGCCTAGATTTGACAGGGTAAATCCGCCGCCCTGCATGTCTTCGGCCGTCAGTTGCTGGGTCCGCGCGCGTTCGGCCAGGGCGGCAATCTCTCCGGCAAGGACGGAAATCGGTTTCTGGTCGGCATCGCGGATCACCGGGACCACCAGTCCCGCGTCGGTGTTCGCCGCAAACCCAATATGAATGTATTCGCGCACTACCAACTCGCGCCCGTCTTCGCTCAGCGAGGCATTGACGCGGGGGAACTGCCCCAGCACCTGGGCGCAGGCCTGGAGCACGCAAGCCGTAACCGTCAGCGACTCGAATCCCTTCTGCCCGCGCAACTCCCGCTGGCGCCGATCCAGTTCCGTGATGTCGGCCTTGTGGTGCTGGGTGACATGCGGGGCCAGCTGCCAGTTGCGCTGCAGGTTGGTTCCGGAGCGTCTCTGGATTCGGGTCAGCGGCTCGGTCCGGGTCGGGCCGAAGCGCTCAGCATCCACCGGCGGGCCGGACGGGCGGGCAGCGGGCACCGGCTCCTGCTGCCGGGTCAGGATCGCCTTGACGTAGAGCTGAACGTCCTCGCGCGTAATCCGGCCTTTGCGCCCGGTGCCGGAGACCTGCTCCAGGTCCACGCCGAGTTCGCGCGCGAAACGTCGCACGGCCGGCCCGGCATGAGGCAATGCGCCAAGACGGCGGGGCTCCGGGGCCACCGGCGGCGGGGCCGGGCTGACGGCCGGTTCGGAGGGCGCCTCGGCAGCCGGTTCAGGAGACGGTGCGGATTCGGCCTCGGGCTCCTCCGGCTTCGGGGCGGAGTCCTCCGGCCGGTCGGTCAGGGTCGCGACCAGCGAGCCCTCCGACACCATGTCCCCGACCTTGACGTGTACCGCTTCCACCATACCGCCGAACGGCGACGGCAGGTCCATGGCGGCCTTGTCCGATTCCAGGGTGATCAACGGCTCGTCCGCGGAAACCGACTGCCCGGCCTGCACAAAGGCCTCGATCACCTCCGCTTCTTCGACGTCCCCCATGTCGGGGACCCGGACTTCCCGGCTCATGAGACGAGCGGATCCGGCCGGTCGGGGTCCACCGCGCATTCGGCCGCAATCTTCTGCGCCGTCGCCGCATCAATCTGTCCCGTCGCCTCGAGCGCCTGCGCCACGGTGTGCAGGATGTGGTCGGCATTGACCTCGAAGAACTCGCGCAGCTTTTCGCGCGTGTCGCTGCGCCCGAAGCCGTCGGTGCCAAGCACCCGGTAGTCGCGCCCGGCAGGCAGGCACGAACGAATCTGTTCGGCGTGCATGCGCACGTAGTCGCTGGCCGCAACGATCGGGCCGGGACGGTCGGCCAGGCATTGTTCGACCCACGAGGTCTGCGGGCTTTCGGGATGCAGGCGGTTGTGCCGCGCCACCCGGGCTCCATCACGTGCCAGGAGCACGAAGCTGGTCACGCTCCACACGTCCGACTCCACCCCGTAGGCACGCAATCGCTCGGCGGCCGCCAGAGTTTCGCGCAGGATGGCGCCGGAACCCAGCAGTTGCACCCGGGGGGCGTCCGGGTCCTGCGCCGGCGCGATCGGGTGGAGGCCCGCCAGGATCCCCTCCCGCGCGGATTCGGGCATGGGGGGATGCACGTAGTTCTCGTTCTCGACCGTCAGGTAGTAGAAACGGTTCTCCTGCTGCTCGTACATGCGCCGCAGGCCGTCCTCGACAATCACCGCCACCTCGTAGGCATAGGCCACGTCGTACGGGTAGCAGTTCGGAACGCCGGCGGCCGCGAGATGGCTGTGACCGTCCTGGTGCTGCAGCCCCTCCCCGGGCAACGTGGTGCGCCCGGCAGTGCCGCCGATCAGGAAGCCCCGGGCCTGCAGGTCGCCCGCCGACCAGATCAGGTCGCCCACCCGCTGGAAGCCGAACATCGAGTAGAAGACGTAGAACGGGATCATCTGCAGGCCGTGCGTGCTGTAGGAAGTCCCGGCCGCCACGAACGAACTCATCGCGCCCGCCTCGTTGATGCCTTCCTCCAGCACCTGTCCGGTCTTCTCCTCGCGGTAGTAGGCCAGTTTGCCGGCATCCTCCGGCTCGTACAGCTGCCCGAACGGCGCGTAGATGCCGAGCTGGCGGAACATGCCCTCCATACCGAAGGTCCGGGATTCGTCCGGCACGATCGGCACCACCCGCGGACCCAGTTCCGGGTCGCGCAGCAGGCGGGTCAGCACCCGCACCAGCGCCATGGTGGTGGAGATCTCGTGATCGTCCGTGCCGGCACACATCTTGTCGAAGATTCCGTCCGGGATGTGCAACGGCGACGCGGTGGTGCGCCGCACCGGGAGGTAGCCGCCCAAAGCCTCGCGCCGGGCCTTCAGGTAGCAGATTTCCGGGCTGTCCTCGGCCGGGCGGTAGAACGGGATCCGGTCCTCGATCTCGTCGTCGCTGATCGGAATCTTGAAGCGGTCGCGAAACGCCTTCAGGTCGTCGATGTCCAGTTTCTTCTGCTGGTGCGTGATGTTGAGCCCCTCTCCGGCCGTCCCCATCCCGTAGCCCTTGATGGTCTTGGCCAGGATGACCGTCGGCTGGTCCTGGTGTGCACTGGCAGTGCGATAAGCGGTGTACACCTTGTGCGGGTCATGCCCGCCGCGGTTCAGGCGCCACAGGTCCTGGTTGGCCATGTTGGCGACCATCGCCTCGAGTTCCGGGTACTTGCCGAAGAAGTGCTCACGGATGTAGGCGCCGTCACGCGCACTGTAGGTCTGGAAGTCCCCGTCCACGCACTCTTCCATCCGCTTGAGCAGGATGCCCTGGGTGTCGCGGGCCAGGAGCGGATCCCAGTAGGAACCCCAGATCAGCTTGATGACGTTCCAGCCGGCCCCCCGGAACACGCCTTCGAGCTCCTGGATGATCTTGCCGTTCCCGCGCACCGGGCCGTCCAGGCGCTGCAGGTTGCAGTTGACCACGAAGACCAGGTTGTCGAGCCGTTCGCGGCCGGCCACCGACAATGCGCCGAGCGATTCCGGCTCGTCCATCTCGCCGTCGCCGACGAACACCCAGACCTTGCGGTCGCCCGCGTCCAGCAGGCCGCGGTTGTCCAGGTACTTCATGAAGCGCGCCTGATAGATCCCCTGGATCGGGCCCAGGCCCATGGAGACGGTCGGGAACTGCCAGAAGTCCGGCATCAGGTACGGGTGGGGATACGAGGACAGGCCGCCGCCTTCGGTCTCGCGGCGGAAGCGGTGCAGGTGATCCTTGTCGAGCCGCCCTTCCAGGTAGGCGCGGGCGTAGACGCCGGGCGCCGAATGGCCCTGGAAGAACACCAGGTCCCCGCCGTGCTCTTCGCTCGGCGCACGCCAGAAATAGTTGAAGCCCACGTCGTACAGGGTCGCCACCGACGCGAACGTGGCCACGTGCCCGCCGAGGCCGGGGTGATCCTGGTTGGCCCGCACCACCATCGCCATCGCGTTCCAGCGGATCAGCGAACGAATCCGCCACTCCAGGGCGGCATCCCCCGGGCAGCTTTCCTCCTGCGCCGCGGGAATCGTGTTGAGGTAGGCCGTGGCCGCGCTGTAGGGAATGGTCAGGCCGGAGCGCCGCGCCCGGTCCAGCAGGCGTTCGATCAGGTAGTGGGCGCGCGCCGGGCCCTCCTCCTTGAAGACCGAGTCCAACGCCTCCAGCCACTCCTGGGTTTCCAGCGGGTCGACATCCTGTTGTTCGGGGCGCGGAAGAGTCATGGAACTAATTTTGTAGGGGCTAATCCAGATTATTCTGTTCCCTAGTTTACGGAATAATTTTCCCACGTAGCAGACCAATCGAATTTCCCGATCGGAATCGTAATAAAAACAACAGAATTTATAGAAATTAACACTGTTAATTCAATATAAAAGAATATTTATTACTATATCTAACAAATTTGTTATATATGGTAATATAATGGTATGAAATTGTATCAGCGAGAGCAATTGGCCGATATCCTGACATTATTGCGCATGGGGCCTCGGCACATAATATTCATCACTGGCCCCCGGCAAGCAGGAAAAACCACGCTTGCACGGCAAGCCTTGGCCCAGGCCGGGATCCCACACCAATATGTGCCACTGGACGACCCCGAGGCGCAAATCCTCTCTCCTTCACACGACCGTATCCAGCAGGAAACCTTCACAAGCCGCACAGATTCTCCCGCAAAAGCCCGAGACATAAGCTGGATAGTTCGTCTGTGGGAAAACGCGCGAACCCAAGCCCTCAATTCGGAGTCTGGCTTCATTCTGGTTCTCGACGAGATCCAGCAAGTCCCGGACTGGTCCCCGACCGTCAAGGGACTCTGGGACATGGACCGTATCAACGAAATTCCCCTTCACGTAATTCTGCTCGGTTCCGCCCCTCTGCTGATGCAGAAGGGGATGAACAAGGAAAGCATGTTGGGACGATACATCACCGTTCCAGTCCCCCACTGGTCGTTTGTGGAAATGCGGGATGCATTTGGCTTCAGCCTCGAACAATATATCTTTTTCGGCGGATATCCGGGCAGCGCCGCCCTCATCGCCGATGAAGTGGAATGGCAGAGATTTATCGCGGATGCGATCATCGGGCCGAATATCGAGAGAGACATCCTGGCCATGGAACGGATTGACAACCCCGCCCTGCTCAAGCGACTATTCGAGTTTGGCTCCGAGTGCTCCGGAGAGATCTTGTCCTACCGGAAGCTGCTCGGAAAAACCCAAGGCAAGGGCAACCCAGAAACCCTGATACGCTACCTTGATCTGCTGTCGAAGGCAGGCTTGGTTTCCGGACTGGATAAATACGGAAGCAACCTCTACCGTCAAAAAACCTCCAGCCCGAAACTGAACGTACACAATACCGCGCTTATGTCGGCCCGCTCCGGGCACAAATTTGAGGAGGCAGTCGCCAACAAATCTCTTTGGGGCCGCTTGACCGAGAGTGCGGTCGGCATGCATCTCCTCAACACGAAAGGCCACATGGCTAAACTCTTTTACTGGAGGGAAGACGACTTTGAGGTCGACTTCGTTCTGGAACGAGGTCCCCACCTCATCGCGATTGAAGCCAAAAGTGGACGGCAGCGGTCTTATCCGCTTGCATTTACAAAGTTCAAAGCACGCTTCAAACACGCCACACCTGTTTTGGTTGGCTCGGGTGGAATGCCGGTCTCGGAGTTCTTGTCAATTCCCGCTCGTGATCTGCCTGAAGGACTATGATCCATCCGGTCTCCCGTAGGTGCATTGAAATTGGAGAGGACAATCTCTCCCCACCTTCCCGCTCTCTGGCCGACTTCAGGGATGTCTCCGCCTACGTCCTGCTCGGTGAACCTGGAGCAGGAAAAACGACGGTATTCAAACGAGAAAAAGAAGAGACTAACAGCCACTATGTTACGGCGCGCGATTTCATCACATTTGACGACAAGCCGGAGTGGCATGAAAGGACATTGTTTATCGATGGACTGGATGAAATTCGTGCCGGGGCAGTCGATCAACTGACTCCGCTTGATGAAATCCGTTCCAAACTTTACCAACTCGGAACACCCAAATTTCGCCTATCCTGCCGGATTGTCGACTGGCTCGGAGCCAGCGACCAAAACTCTCTCCAGAGACTTTTGGAGAATGATGAATCTGTCAAGGTGTTGCGCCTGGAGCCGTTGTCCCTGGGAAACATCGAGGAGATTCTGGCGAGACAACCGGGCATCACGGACACAGAAGAATTCATTGAAACGATTCGACAAGAGGGGCTCGATGCCCTCCTAGATAACCCTCTGAGCTTGGAAATGCTGGCGCTAGCGCTCAATGGACCGGAAGAAGACCGTCCTCACGATAGAACGCAAATATTTAACCTTGCCTGTAGCAAACTACTTGAAGGAAGAATCCTGGAGAGAAAAAGCAAGCGGCTGCGCTCTGCTGGCGAACCCGACCTCCTCATGTTGGCAGGAAAACTCTTCGCCATTCAGCTCCTGACGGGCCATACGGGATATCGCTTAAATGGCACTGAGAACGGTGACGGATATCTGCCACTAAACCGATTGCCTGGAAAGATAGACAAATTTTATGACATTCTCGATAGTCGGCTGTTCCGGGCATCGCATGAGAGTCAGGATTGTGTGGAGCCGTATCACCGCTGTATCGCCGAGTTCCTTGGCGCAAAATACTTGGCACAACTGGTCTCGGAGGGATTGCCTGTTGCACGAATTCTCGCACTGACAACAGGATACGATGGTGGCGTTGTGCCAGAATTTCGTGGGCTTATAGCATGGCTCGCGACGCATAGCACAGCTGCTAGCAAAGAATTAATTGAGCGCGACCCTTACGGGGTGGTCGAGTACGGCTGTGTTCGGGAATTTTCTGCCGACGAGAAATACCGCATATTGAAAGGCCTTGAGCGTGAAACCCGAATGAACACATGGTTCGGATATGCGCTCTCGTACGATGGCCGGCTAGGTGATCTGGCCTCAACTGACATGAAGGAGAATTTTCTGGAATGCTTCAAGGCTTCAGAACCCGATGATGCCCAACAATCGTTCGCGTGCCTCTGCCTCCAAGCACTTGTCTCAAGAGACGACTTGTCCGGCATGTCGGACTTCGCCCTGAAAATAATCGAAAACCCAAAATGGGGGCTACCTGCAAGGCGCATCGCCCTAGACCTGTTTATCCAGCAAACGGCGGGCAGCGAACTGAGAGTGGATGAACTCACGAATCTGCTCGAAGCAGTGGAAGATGGAAGGATCTTCGACCCTTACGACGATCTGTGTGGCCGATTGCTAGAAACGGTGTATCCCGAAATTCTTTCGCCACCACAAGTGCTCCCATATCTGCGGCTCCCGAAGCGAACACATTACTTTGGGCCGTATTGCCGCTTCTGGACACGCTTGATCGTGGAACAATCGACAGACAAACAACTCGGCGAACTTCTCGATCTGCTTGCCGAGTCCTCTGCTCGTCCCTCCGAAGGGTTTTCGTGGGCCTCGGGCCCAGTTAACCCACTGCACGACCTCCCAACCGAATGGCTTGAGCATTATCTCGAAAACGTCCCGGAAGAACCCGATTCACGGCATCTGCTCCGCTGGCTGGAAACCGTCCGTGACACCCATATGGGTGCTTCTAGCAGAAAGATTGGAAATTGGTTGTCAAACCATCCCGAGACCTTGTTGGAAGTGTACGGCCTGGGAATAGATCAATGTGTCAATTCGGATCAGTTAAACCTCTGCATGTACAACGCGGGAAAGAGGCTTGCCAACGCCGTGTTCCCGAAAAATTTCGGGCTCTGGTGCCTTGAGCGGGCAAGCGAAACGACCAATACCGAAATCGCCCAATACCTGATTCGTTCATCCGCGAACTGCCTACGCCACCACGATTGCCATGACGGGCTGTCTCAAGAAGTTGCCAAGGACCGCTTGTCTGCAAAGCCCGACCTTCTTGAAGCCTTCACGAAACACTTGGAGCCGGAGGATGAGGGATCAAATGATGCTCCGGCGAAACAGTATCAGGCCAGGCGAAGAGCAGAGATCCTGGAACGCCAAAAGCAATGGCATGCCGAAGTCAAACCGATGCAGAAAGATCTGCGGGAGAATCGAGGCCACCCCAATGTACTGCACGACCTGGCCACCGCCTACTACGGTGGTTATAGGAATGTCGAGGGCAACACGCCCGAAGAACGACTGGAGAATCTGCTCGGCAAGGACAAAGAGTTGGTTCAATCTGTTTTGCAGGCATTTCGGATATCGATTGATCGGGAAGATTTACCAAGCGTAAAAGAAGTCTTTCGTCTTGGAACCAAAAGCCAGATGCATTTCCTTTCTTATCCGTACATGGCGGGACTGCACGAGATCAGTGAAACCTCTCCGGATAAGAGTCTCTCGATCAGCGAGGAGCAGGTACGCTTGGCTCTCGCTATTTACTACACCGTGCCCCTATGGCCCCTCTCTCCGGACACCAGAGATGAGACCCCTCAATGGTTCCCCTCACTCTTGCATTCTCAACCGCAGATCGTCGCGGAAATCCTGGTAGAGGCTGTTCGGACAAAACTCCATCGCAGGGCGAACTTCATTGGGGGTCTTCATAAATTGGCGCAGTCTCCGGAATACAAGGAAGTGGCACGCATGGCATCACTGCCCTTGTTGAGGGCTTTCCCCGTGCGGGGCCCAAGCCAACAGCTGCAAGACCTGATTTCTCTTTTCATCACAGCCGCCCTTTATTGTGAAAAAGATTCATTCCTAAAGGTTGTCGCCAAAAAACTTTCATGCCGAAGCATGCATGTAGGTCATCGTATTTGTTGGCTTGCGGCCGGACTTCTTGCAGACCCTGGCGAATACTTGGACGAACTGGAATCTTATGTCGGTGGGAATCAGCCCCGGATTCAATCTCTTGCAAAAATCATGACCGGCAAGTTTTGCGACACGCTGCTCGATTCCCCGAGTGTTCCGGTTCTATCCCGGCTCATCCGCCTGCTAGGAACTTCCTACCGTCCGCTCTCTTACGATGACTCATCGACAAATGCCCGCTTCATCACGCTTGATATGGGCGCCGCCCTCAACATCCAGTCCTTCTGCAAACGACTGGCTCAGATTCCCACCCGTGAAGCAACCCGGGAATTCGACTCGCTTCTGGAACAAGAAGAACTTGATGCATGGCATCCCGAGTTGACCCACTTGGCGTACCAACAAAAAATCCTCCGCCGTGAAACTGAATTTTGCCACGGCAATATCGAGGAAGTCTTTCAGGTCATTAAAAATGGCCGCCCGGCAAATCCCGCCGACCTCGCCGCCGTCGCGATGATGAAACTGGAGGAAGTCGCCAAGGACATCCGAGACGGACACACTTCTGGTTGGCAAGCCTACTGGACCAGCGATGCGGACAATCCTGAGCCGCGACACGAAAATTTCTGTCGAAACAGGCTTCTCGACAAACTGGAACCGTCATTGGAAGGCCTAGGTATCAACGTGGCTTCGGAAAGCCTCCATGCCAACGACACGCGCTCGGATATCTGTTTCTTATGTAATGGATCCAGCGTGCCTGCAGAAATCAAAAAAAGCAGAAGCCCTGATTTGTGGTCCGCAATAAGGAATCAGCTGATTCCGTACACCCGGAATCCGAGAGCCGACAGACACGGTATCTACATCGTGTTTTGGTTCGGCGAGGAATTCTGCACAGCCATAAAATCTGGCGCACGACCCCGGAGTACCAATCAACTTAAGCAGTGCCTGCATAAAACTCTTTCCGAGGAAGAGAAATGCAAGATCAAGATTTGTGTGATTGATGTCTCAAGGCAACCTTGACATTTTGGATATGATGGGCTTGTCGGAAGATTAGGGGTTCCATTATGACCAGAGCGGACAAGAAAGACCGGGGGGAAGCCTCAGCACCAAGCCAGCCTTCGGCTTTCGGCCTGCAATTCGTGGACTGGAAAGACTACTGGGCACGATCAACCCGACCCACAGAAGATTTCATGGAAACCGTGTTGGAGTCTCGATACCATTTGCCCTGCCGTAGCTTCCAGAGTAATATGGGCGAACCGGACAAACCAGCAACGTAGACCCGGATGGCTTACTCCGACCCCCTCCAGCACGGCGACAACCTGCACGACGAGCAAAGCTCGGCGGACACCCGGGCGATCCCGATCAACCAGGTCGGCATCAAGGACATCCTGCACCCGCTTGAGTTCGTCGACCGCAGCGGCGCACCACAGTCCACGGTCGCGCGCCTGACCATGACGGTCAACCTGCCGCCGGAGGTCAAGGGCACGCACATGTCACGTTTCGTGCACGTCCTGCAGGACCACAAGAAGGCGATCTCGCTGGAAAGTTTCGGAGGCCTGCTGCGCAGCATGGCGACGCGGCTCGACGCGGAGGAAGGCTTCATCGACATGACCTTCCCGTTTTTCATGAACAAGGCCGCGCCGGTGTCCGGCGTGCGCAGTTACCTGGACTACCAGATTCGCCTGCACGGGCGCTTCAACCGCGGCGACACGCGCCTGACCGCGTCCGTCGCGATCCCGGTCACCAGCCTGTGCCCCTGCTCCAAGAGCATCTCGGACTACGGCGCGCACAACCAGCGCTCCCGCATTACACTCACCGTGACCCTGGCCCGGCCGCTCTGGGTCGAGGATCTGATCGAGATGGCCGAGAAAGAGGCATCCTGCGAACTGTACGGGCTGCTCAAGCGCCCGGACGAGAAGTACGTCACCGAACGGGCCTACGACAACCCCAAGTTCGTGGAGGACATGGTTCGCGATCTCGCCATGCGGCTCAATGAGGACGACCGGGTCCGGGCCTACAAGGTGGAGTCGGAGAACTTCGAGTCCATCCACAACCACTCGGCCTACGCCTGCGTCGAGAAGGACAAGTCCCGGGACGTCATCTCGCGGCGCGACAACATCACCTACCTCGCCATGTCCCGGATGCAGTCCGGCATCACACCGCAAGACAAGGGCGAATAGCCGCGGATCGATCCCGCGGCCTCACACCATTTGAATTATTCCGACTGGGCCGTGGCCCGGGGCACCAGCGCGTATGCGGCCAGGATCGCGCGCAATACGTTGCGGGTCAACTCCTTGCCCGCGGGCTCGCTCGATTCGTGGCGGTGCACCGTCAGCAACGTCAGATTGCTTTCGCGCGCCAGCAGATGCACTTCCATCAGGATCTCCTCTCCGCCAGTGGCGGCCCGGTCCCCGTAGCGGAACACGTAGGTTCCCTGGTCGCGGTCCGAATCGACCACGTACAGTCCCGTCCGTTCCAGGGCGACGCCGACCTGGCGCCATACGCTGCTGAATTCGTCCTCCACCTTCAGCACCGGAATGCCGCCGATGTACTCCAGGTCGAGTCCGACGGTGGCCTCCACCTCTTCTTCTTCCAGGGTGGCGACGCCTTCCATCCTTGAGGCGCCCAGGTATTCCATCAGGCGGACCAGCATTTCGGCCTCGCGCTCCGGATCCGGTCGCCCGGCCTTCCAGATCACCGCATCGTTGACGTCCACGCCCGCCACTTCCAGCTTCTGCCGCGTGATGAACACGTTGGCGTAGGCGTTCGGCTCACGCTCCATGCGCAGCCGGAATTTTTCGCGCGACGCCGTGTAGTACGAAGCTCCGGATTCCGATTTCAGGCCCCGGACATCGTCCGCCTTCTCGCGCCACTGCGTCTCCAGGATGCCGATCAGCGGCGCCTCCTGGATCAGCTCGAATCCCTGGTCCTCCCAGAACGCGCGCAAGTGCGGCCACAGGGTGACCGGATCCGCGCCCACCTCGAGCCAGCGCACGTTGCCTTCCCGGCGCACCTTCATATCCAAGAAACCCGGCAGCACCGCGGCCGAGCCTCGGCTCGTCTTCTTCGCGCTGATTCCGCCGAACTCCGGGATGACCATCTGTCCGCTGGTGTCCGGCAGGCTCAACTGCGGCGGCACTCTGAGCGCCTCGCCCGACTGACTGGCACCGTATTCCTCCTCGCCACCCCACCAGTCGGACTCGAACACGTCCGCCGCCTCGCCGACCAGTTCCTCGACGGTCAGGGGCTCGTCCCCGCAGCCCGCCAGCGGCAACGCCAGGCAAGCCGCCCACCACCCGCGCCTCACGCCAGCACCCCTGCCGTGCGCATGGCGGCATTCAAGATCTCGTGGTGTTCCTCCGAGAGCGGGGTCAGCGGCAGGCGGATCCCCTCCGGGATCAATCCCATCCGGTGCAGGCACCACTTCACCGGGATCGGATTCGATTCGACAAACAGGTCCCGGTGGAGGGGTTCCAGTTTCTGGTTGCAGGTCCGCGCCGTCTCGTCGTCGCCGGCCAGCGCCGCCTGGCACATCTCGTGCATCAACCTGGGGGCGACGTTGCCCGTCACCGTGATGACCCCTCGGCCTCCATTGAGTAAGGTTTCCATGGATGTTTCGTCGTCTCCGCTGATGATTATGAAGGCATCGTCGCATAACTCGCGCAGGCGCCGGATCCTCCCCAGGTCGCCAATCGCCTCCTTGATGCCGATGATCGGTTCCAGTTCGGCCAGCCGCGCCACCGTCTCCGGCAGCATGTCGCAGGCCGTCCGCCCCGGGACGTTGTACAGGATCTGCGGGATCTCCACCGCCCCGGCAATGGCCCGGTAATGCCGGTACAGACCCTCCTGGGTCGGCTTGTTGTAGTACGGGGTCACCAGCAGGCAGGCGTCGGCGCCGGCCTCCTGCGCGTAACGGGTCAGTTCGATGGCCTCGGTGGTGGCGTTGGCGCCGGTGCCCGCGATGACCGGGATCCGCCCCCTCACCTGCTCCACCACGCGGCGGATCACCTCATGGTGTTCGACGATGCTCAGGGTGGCCGATTCCCCCGTCGTGCCGACCGGAACCAGCGCATCGCTGCCCTGTTCCAGGTGGAAGTCCACCAGCGCGGACAGCGCCGCATAATCCACCTCCCCTGATACGCTCATGGGAGTGGCCATAGCAACCATGCTGCCTTGGAAACGGGTCATTCGAGAGTCTGTGGATACGCCGAACACAGTTTAACTTAACCCCGCAATACATCGCCTGAATACAAGACCCGAGGCTTGTATTTCGAACCCGCATCTATTATACTTATATATAACAATTGGAGGCATTCATGCACTCGACAAACCTGCGGAAAGTCGGCGGTTCCATCATGCTCGCAGTCCCGCCCGCCATCCTGGACCTCCTGAAACTTGGAACCGGGGCCAAGCTGAATATTGATGTTCAAGACGGTCGTCTGGTGATTGAGCCCGAGGCGCGCCCCCGCTACTCGCTTGATGATCTTCTGGCGCAATGCGACGAGACCGCTCCCACTTCCGCCGAAGACCGAGCCTGGGTTGATGCGAAGCCGGTCGGCCGCGAGTTGCTGTAGTGGAACGAGGCGACATCTGGCTCGTCAGCCTTGACCCCACCGCGGGCCATGAACAACAGGGAACGCGACCCGTCCTGATCGTCTCCCCCGCTCCCTTCAACCATCTCACCGGGGTGCCCGTCGTTCTGCCCATCACCACAGGCGGAGGGTTTGCGCGCAGGCGTGGCTTCGCGGTTCCCCTGGAAGACGCGGAGACCCGGACGACCGGAGTCATCCGCTGCGACCAGCCTCGTGCACTTGACCTCGGTGCCCGGAAAGGAAGACGCGTCGACACTGTTCCCGAATCCATCATGGACGATGTGCTTGCCCGTCTTGCCGCGATCCTAGAGTAGGCGGCAAGGCCGACCTAGGGGTAGCAGCCCCCGAAATCGCTGCCCCGCCCCTGTCGGGATGTACTCTCCAATATGCTATGCTTGAAGCCCCTTTTCTGAAGTCATACACAGAATATGACGCGGAAGTCAATCGCGGAAGGGAGCCCGGCTCCAGACTTTGATCTCATTGCGACAGGAGGCAAACCCCTGCGCCTGTCCGAACTCCAAGGCCGCCCCGTGGTGGTCTATTTCTATCCCAAGGACAACACGCCCGGCTGCACCGCCGAGGGCCAGGACTTCCGGGACCTGTACCCGCGCTTCCGCCGGCGACGGACCATCATCCTCGGCATCTCCCGCGACTCCCTCAAGGTGCACGAAAACTTCAAGGCCAAGCACAAGTTCCCGTTCCAGCTCCTCTCCGACCCCGACGAGGCCGCCTGCAAGAGCTACAACGTCATCAAGATGAAGAACATGTACGGGCGCAAGGTCCGCGGCATCGAGCGCAGCACGTTCCTGATCGATGCGGAAGGCGTCGTGCGCCGCGTCTGGCGCAAGGTCCGGGTGCCGGAGCACGCGGCGGAAGTTCTGGCGGCGGTCGCCGCCCTCGCGAAAAGCTGAACCCCTAGCCTGGCGAGGCGCGCGGCCAGCTGCGCAGCACCACGTCGATCAGCGACGCCAGGGGAATGGCGAACAGCACGCCCCATACCCCCCACAGCCCCCCGAAAATCAGGATCGCGGCCAGGATGGCGGCCGGATGGAGGTCCACCGCCTCCGAGAACAGCAACGGCACCAGCAGGTTGCCGTCCAGGAACTGGATCACTAGGTAGGTCAGCGTCAGGTAGGCGAATTCCGGGCTCAGGCCCCACTGGAAGGCGCCGACCAGCAGGACCGGCACCGTCACCACCACCGCGCCGACGTACGGGATGATCACCGACAGCCCGACCAGGAACGACAGCAGCAACGCGTACTGCAGGCCGAACAGCGCGAACGCGAAGAACGTCACGACCCAGACCACCCCGATCTCGATCAACTTGCCGCGAAGGTACTGGGACACCTTCAGGTCCATTTCGCGCCACACCCGGGAGCTGAGCGACTGGGGGGCCGGCAGGTAGGTCTTCGCCCAGTCCAGGATGCGCCGCTTGTCCTTGAGCAGGAAGAACACCAGGATCGGCACGACGACCGCGTACACCACCACCGACAGCACGTCCACCACCGTGTCCAGCGAAAAGCGGATGACTTCCTCCCCGAACGCCAGCACCTCCGTGCGCACCGCCGCCAGGATCTGCTCCACTTGGGTCGGGTTGACCAGTTCCGGGTAGAGTTCCGGGAGCGCCTCCACCCAGCGCTGCCCGACCGCCAGCATGCTCGGCAATCGCGCCGCGAGATCCACCACCTGTTCCGACAGCACCGGCACCAGGCGCAGCAGCGCCAGCAGCAGGCCGGTCACGAACAGGACATAGACCAGCAAGAATGCAAACAACCGCGGAACCCGCGCCCCCTCCAGCCCGCGGATCAGTCCTTCCAGGATGTAGGCCAGCAACACGCTGACCAGAAGCGGCGCCAGGATGTCGCCGACCAGCAGGGCCAATCCCAGCCCCAGCGCGATCAGCAGCAGCAGGATGATTTGCTGCGGGTCCGTGAAATGCCGCCCGTACCACTCCCGGAGCAACTCGATCATGCGGCCTCCTCCGGCGCGGCGGCGTAGAAGCCCATGGCGAAGTCGGACAGCGCTTCCACGGTCGGGGCGCGATGCGTCTGATGCAGGGTGACCAACGACAGCTTGCGGGTCAGCGCCGGGGTCAGGGAGGCGCAGCCCAATGTGTGCAGTTGCAACTCCTTGTGGATGGTCTCGCGCGAGAGAACCGACACGCCCATGCCGGACTCGACCGCCGCCTTGATCGCTTCCAGGCCGCCGAGCTCCATCACGATGTCGATGCGGTCGACCCCGATGCGCTGGTTCTGCAGGTAGTTCATGATGACCTCGCGGGTCCCGGAACCCTCCTCGCGCATGATGAACGGATGCTGCAGCACCTGGCTGATGCGGACCGGCGCGCTATGCAGGAGCGGGTGCCGGGGCGGGGCGATCGCCACCAGTTCGTCCATCTTGCACATCTCCACCTGCAGGGCCTTGCTGTTCACCGGCCCCTCCACGATGCCGAGGTCGGCACTGCCGCCCTCCACCATCGCCACCACTCCCTCGGTGTTGGAGACCTTCAGGCGCAGCACCATCTCCGGGTGCTGCGTTCGGAACTCGCGCAGCATGCGCGGCAACATGTACACCGCGATGGTGTTGCTGGCACCGACCGTGACCGGGCCGGTCAGGTCGCCGGCGATGCGGCTCATCTCGGCCTCCATCTCGTTGTAGAGATCGAAGATCTGGCGCGCGTATTCGTAGACCTTGGCGCCGGATTCGGTCAGCGTGATGCGGTTGTGCGTCCGGTCGAACAGGCGCGTCTTGTAGTAATCCTCCAGCTGCCGGATCTGGAAGGTGACCGCCGGCTGGGTCAGGTGCAGGACTTTGGCCGCCTTGGTAAAACTCAGCAGCCGGGCCACCGTGTAGAAGGCTTTCAGGCGCCGGTCGGACATCGCGGATTCGCGCTCATGATGATTGCTCAAGTATACACCGCGAATTTTGCCCGGGCGTGTCGCTGAAAAGGCGAAACAGGAAGCGCGCTCCTGCTCTAGAAAAGCCTCCCACCGGTTGCGGCGTATGGTGTGCCACGTCATAATGCGTCAGGAAGATCAAGCGCACAAGGCTCATGGGTAGAAACGATAGCAAACTCATCCGCCCGATGCTGAATCCGCCGCATCTGGGCGAACTGATTCGTGAAAACATGGAGGAAACCGGCTGGAATGTCACCGAGACGGCATCCCGCCTGCATTGCGAGCGGGGAACCTTGTCGCGCCTGTTGAACGGCAAGGCGGGATTGTCCGCCAACATGGCACTCGCGCTGGAAAACATCGGCTGGGGAACCGCCGACCACTGGATGCGCATGCGGGCGAGTTATGAACTGGCCCAGGCGCGCCGACAGCCTGCGGCGCATGGGCCACGGCATCGAGAAGCATTGGCGTGACCGGACTCCCGGCGGGCCCGAACCGAAGCCCTGCCTGCCCGGTGCCTTTGTTTCTGTATGATGGGCGCGCTTGACCGTCGACCATGCGCCTGTCCCGACTCCCCCTGACCACGCTCAAGGAAACCCCGGCCGACGCCGAGGTCGTCAGCCACCAATTGATGCTGCGCGCCGGCCTCATCAGGATGCTGGCCGCCGGGCTGTACAGCTGGATGCCCCTAGGTTTGAAGATCGCACGCAAGGTTGAAGCCGTCGTGCGCGAGGAGATGGACCGAAGCGGTGCCGTGGAGTTGCTGATGCCGGCCATTCAGCCCGCCGAACTCTGGCACGAATCCGGGCGCTGGGAACAGTACGGGCCGGAACTGCTGCGCCTCGCCGACCGCCACCAGCGGGAATTCTGCTTCGGCCCGACCCACGAGGAGGTGATCACCGACATCGCCCGGCGCGAGCTCAAGAGCTACCGCCAGCTGCCGGTGAACTACTACCAGATCCAGACCAAGTTCCGGGACGAGATCCGTCCCCGCTTCGGCGTGATGCGGGCTCGCGAATTCGTGATGAAGGACGCCTATTCGTTCCATCTCGACTCGGCCAGCCTGGACGAGACCTACGAGGCCATGCGCCTCGCCTACTGCCGAATCTTCGACCGCCTGGGGCTCGACTACCGCTATGTGCGGGCCGACTCGGGCGCGATCGGCGGCGCCCTGTCGCACGAGTTCCACGTGCTGGCGGATTCGGGCGAGGACGAGATCGTGTACTCGGAGCAGTCGGACTACGCGGCCAACGTGGAGCAGGCGCCCGCCCCGGCGCCGCAGTCCCCGCGCCCCGAACCGACCCAGGAAATGAAAGAGGTGGACACCCCGGGCCAGCACACCATCGAAGAAGTCTCGGAATTCCTCGGCACGCCGCCCGAGCAATCGGTCAAGACCCTGATTGTCCAGGGCGAGGAGGATGCGTCGCTGGTCGCGCTGGTCTTGCGAGGCGACCACCGCCTGAATGCGGTCAAGGCCGCCAAGCTCGACGGCGTCCGAAGCCCGTTGTGCTTCGCCGACGAGGCGGAGGTCCGCGAGAAACTCGGTTGTCCGGTTGGCTCGCTGGGGCCCGCCGGGCTCGACCTGCCCCTTTTCGTCGACGCCAGCGCCGCCGTGCTCTCGGACTTCGTATGCGGCGCCAACCGGGAAGGCGTGCACTGCACCGGGGTCAACTGGGAGCGCGACGCGAACCCGGACCAGGTCTGCGATATCCGAAACCTCGAAGACGGGGAGCCGAGCCCGGACGGCAGCGGCCCCGTACGCAGCGCACGGGGCATCGAGGTCGGGCACATCTTCCAGCTCGGCGACAAGTACAGCCAGGCCATGGACTGCTCCGTGCTGGATCCCGACGGCAAGCAGCAGGTCGTCACGATGGGCTGCTACGGCATCGGCATCACCCGCATCGTGGCCGCCGCCATCGAGCAGAACCACGATGAACACGGCATCATCTGGTCGGATGCGATGGCACCGTTCTCCGTCCTGCTGTGCCCGATCGGCGCCGACCGCGACGCGGCGGTCCGCGATACCGCCGAAGCCCTGTACCAACAGTGCCTGGAACTCGGCATTGAGACCCTGCTCGACGACCGTGACCTGCGCCCGGGCGTCATGTTCGCCGAGGCCGACCTGGTCGGGATCCCGCACCGGGTGGTGATCAGCCCGCGCACGCTCGAACAGAAGAAGCTTGAATACCGGCATCGCCGCAACCGCGACGAGTCCGAAGAAGTGCCGATCGACGGATTAACCGGGTTTTTGAGCGAGCGGATTACTCCGCGCTGAGGCGAAGCCCCTCGTCCCCACAGTCCACCCGGATTGTCTGCCCGGGCAGGAAATTCCCCTCCAGCAACGCCTGCGCCAGCGGGTTCTCCAAGTCGTTGCGCAACACCCGGCGCAGGGGCCGCGCGCCATAGTCCGGGTCGTAACCGGCATTGCCGATGAATTCGACCGCCTCGTCCGACAACTCCAACGTCAGGTTGCGCTCGGCCAGGCGCCGCTTCAACCGCTCGACCTGGATCCGGACGATCGTCTGGATTTGTTCGCGCTGCAGTGCCCGGAACACCAGCACTTCGTCGATCCGGTTGATGAATTCCGGGCGGAAGTGCTCCGTCAGCTGCTCCTGCAGCGCGAGCTTCAGGTTCTCGTGCGATTCGCGCGCCATCTTCCGCACGGTGTCGCTGCCGAGGTTGGAAGTCATCACCACCACCGCGTTGGCGAAGCTCACGGTGCGGCCGTGCCCGTCCGTCAGGCGGCCGTCGTCGAGCAACTGCAGCAGGACGTTGAACACGTCCGGATGCGCCTTCTCGATCTCGTCGAGCAGGATGACCGTGAACGGGCGGCGGCGCACCGCCTCGGTCAGCCGGCCTCCTTCCTCGTAGCCCACGTACCCGGGCGGCGCACCGATCAGCCGCGCCACGGAATGCTTTTCCATGAACTCCGACATGTCCACGCGCACCATCGCCGATTCCCGATCGAACAGGAATTCCGCGAGCGCCTTGCACAACTCGGTCTTGCCCACGCCGGTCGGACCCAGAAACAGGAAGGACCCGATCGGGCGGCCCGGGTCGGTCAGCCCGGAACGGGAACGGCGGATCGCATGGCAGACCGCGGTCACGGCCTCGTCCTGGCCGACCACCCTCCGGTGCAGCGCCTCCTCCATGCGCAGCAACCGCTCCTTCTCCCCTTCCAGCATCCGGGACACCGGAATGCCGGTCGCGCGCGCCATGACTTCGGCGACCTCCTCTTCGGTCACGATGTCCTGAAAGAGGGTCGCCTGCGGCTTCTCCGAGTCGTGCGCCCGCTCCAGCTGGCGCTCAAGGTCCGGGATGACCCCGTGCTGCAGCTCGGCCGCCCGCTCCAGGTCGTTCTCGCGCCGCGCCCGGTCCATCTCCAAGCGCGCCTGGTCCAGTTCCTTACTTAATCCGGGCGGTGTCACTGACCGCCGACTTCTCGGCCTTCCAGACCTCCTCCAGGTCGGCGTATTCCCGCTCCAGCCGGTCCAGTTCCTCCTCCAGCGTCTTCAGCCGCTCGCGGGATGCCGGGTCATCTTCCTTGCGCAGGGCCTGGCGCTCGATCTTGAGCTGAATCATGCGCCGGTCCAGGCGATCCATCTCCTCCGGCATGGACTCCACCTCCATGCGGATGCGCGAGGCTGCCTCGTCAATCAGGTCGATCGCCTTGTCCGGCAGACGGCGGTCCGGCAGGTAGCGTGCCGACAGGGTGGCGGCGGCAACCAGTGCCGGGTCCGTGATCTCGACCCCGTGGTGGACCTCGTAGCGTTCCTTGATCCCGCGCAGGATCCCGATGGTGTCCTCCACGCTCGGCTCATCGATCAGGATCTTCTGGAAGCGGCGTTCCAGTGCCGCGTCCTTCTCGAGGTTCTCGCGATACTCATCCAGGGTGGTGGCGCCGATGCAGTGCAGGTCGCCGCGCGCCAGCGCGGGCTTCAGCATGTTGCCGGCATCCATCGAGCCCTCCGCGCGCCCGGCGCCGACCATGGTGTGCAGCTCGTCGATGAACAGGATGACCTCGCCTCCCAACTGCGCCAGTTCCTTGAGGACCGCCTTGAGGCGTTCCTCGAATTCGCCGCGGAACTTGGTGCCGGCGATCAGCGCCGCCATGTCCAGCGCCAGCACCTTCCGGTTGCGCAGGCTCTCCGGGACTTCGTTGTTGACGATGCGCAGCGCCAGCCCCTCGACGATCGCGGTCTTGCCGACGCCGGCCTCCCCGATCAACACCGGGTTGTTCTTGGTGCGTCGCTGCAGGATCTGGATGGCGCGCCGGATTTCCTCGTCGCGCCCGATGATCGGATCGATTTTCCCCTGCTCGGCCCGGGCGGTCAGGTCATCGGTGTATTTTTCCAGCGCCTGGCGGTGCTGCTCGGCGTTCGGGTCCGTGACCGGCTCGCCGTTGCGGAGCCGGGCAACCGCCTGCATCAGGCGGTCGGCATCCAGGCCGACCTCGCGCAGCAGCTTTCCAAGGTCTCCCTTGTCTTGCTGCGCCGCAAGCAGGAACAACTCGGAAGCGATGTACTGGTCGCCGCGATCCTGCGCGAGCTTGTCGCAGACGTTGAGCAGGCGCTGCAGATCTGAAGAGAGCCGCACCTCTCCCTTCTCGCCGGTTACCCGCGGCAAGGTCTCGAGCCTCTCGCTCAGGCCATCGCGCAAGCGGTTCAGGTCCGCGCCCGCTTCGCGCAACAACGAGCCGGCCGCCGTGTCCGGCTGCTCAAGCAGGGCCGTCATCAGGTGCGCCGGGGTGATTTCCGGGCAGTCCCGGCCGACCGCCAGCGACTGCGCTTCCATCAGCGCCTGCTGAAACGGCTGGGTCAGCTTGTCCGATCTCATATCGTCAGTAGGTCGTCGAACCCATTATTAAATTGGGGTTCGGAAGGCCGGTTTCAATGCGGCGCGACACTGCACGGCAGATATCCGACGGAGACGCCACGGGGTTGGCCGAAGTACAGTTCAACCAGTACAATGATTTTCTTTTTTCACGGACGAACCGATGATCAAGCCCTATGCCAGCGAGCAACTGACCCCGCTCGTCGTTGAAGACGCCGAGCGCACGGCCGCGCTTCGGGATGAGGCCGAATCCCTGCCTTCCCTGCTGCTCAACTCCGCCGCCGTATCCAATGCCGTCATGATGGCCGGCGGGTACTTCACTCCACTGACCGGGTACATGAATGCCGCAGACGCCCTGCGCGTCGGGCGCGAAATGCACACCGAATCCGGCCTGTTCTGGCCCGTGCCGATCCTCAACCAGACCCAAGACGCCTCCGCCATCGCGGGCGCATCGCGCATCGCCCTGCGCGATTGCAACCGGGACGGTTATCCGGTGCTGGCCATCCAACAGGTCGAAGCCGTCGAGACCCTGTCCGAGACCGACTTCGATCGCCTGGCAGAACAGGTCTTCCAGACCACCGACCCCGAGCACCCCGGCGTCAAGACCTTCCTGGAGAACGGCCGCACCCTGGTCTCCGGGCCGATCGAGGTGCTGGACTACAGCTACTTCCCGGAGGAGTTCGCCGGCACGTTCCGCACCGCGGTGCAGATCCGTGAGGAAATCGGCAAGCTCGGCTGGAACCGCGTGGTGGCCTTCCAGACCCGCAACCCGATGCACCGCGCCCACGAGGAACTGTGCAAGATCGCCCAGGAGACGGTCGACGCCGACGGCGTGCTCATCCACATGCTGCTCGGACGCCTGAAGCCCGGCGACATCCCGGCCCATGTCCGCGATGCCGCCATCCGCAAGATGGTCGAACTCTACTTCCCGCCCAACACGGTGATGATCACCGGCTACGGCTTCGACATGCTGTACGCCGGCCCGCGCGAAGCCGTGCTGCACGCCATCTTCCGCCAGAACGCCGGCTGCACGCACCTGATCGTCGGGCGCGACCATGCCGGGGTCGGCGACTACTACGGAGCCTTCGACGCACAGACGATCTTCGACGGATCGGGCCCGCAGGACGCGCTGGACATCGAAATCTTCCGTGCCGACCACACCGCCTACTCCAAGAAGCTCGACAAGGTGGTCATGATGCGCGACGCGCCGGATCACCAGAAGGAGGACTTCGTCCTGCTGTCCGGCACCCGGGTGCGGGAAATGCTGTCCAACGGCGAGGACCTGCCGCCGGAATTCGCCCGCCCGGAGATCGCCCGGATCCTGATGGACTACTACCAGTCTCTATGACTTCGGCCCGCGCGTTCGCCTCTGAACTGGGCGTCCTGCGCATGGCGCTCCTGGCGCTGGCCGGCATCCTCGCACTGTCTGCAACCGACCCGGGTGTGCCGCTGAGCCTGCACGGCTGGGCCGTGATCCGCACCCTCGTCCTGCCGGCGGCGGCCCCGCTGGTCTTCTTCGTGCTGCTGTTCGACATCCTCATGTCGTCGGTCCGCCTTGCCGACGCCCTGCCCGACGCGCGCACGCGCTGGCGGCGGGTGCTGGCGGCCGAAGTCGTTTTCGTGCTGTGGCTGCTGTTGTCCTGGCTGCCCTTCTTCCGCGAAGTGCTGACCCCCATCGCGGAACGCTGACCCCACCCTGTCCGACGGCGCGCCGCTATCCTCTCTTCCTGCCGTCCAGCGACTCAACCTCGACGATTGATCCCTGCGCATAGTGGTAACGCAGGTAACGCCAGTGAATCGCATCTGAAAGAGCCTTGGCCCGCATCACTCCGAAGCATTCGCCGTCTGCCCTGACGCTTTGATAGTGAATGCCATGACTTCTGGCATTCCGCAACGCATCGCCCAATTGTTGAGCAGATCCATAATCATCGGGATCATAAATCGCGTTCCCGGCCAGATGACGCACATCGTGCAAGACGACGGGTCCAAGATCTGCACGAATGATGCGCATTTCCTGCGTCGTTTCCACGACCCTGGATTCCCGGAGAAACCGTGCCCGGTGGAAGGTAGATTCGGCGATGGCGATGGATTCATCAGCAGCGCAGTAATAGATGCCGAAATCACGATTGAAGCGCCCGCCGCGCCCATCCACCGGCGGATGAGTGAAAGCGGCCATGATCCAAGAGGCCCCGTCGCCGTAGACCCGGTCTTCCGGCGCCACTAGGCGTATGTCGTCGGCCTCGTCGCGCAACCTGAGGTTGGTCAGGGATTCGACGGCGTAGAGTACCTCTGCATCCCGCGGGCTTGCGACACGCTCGAACAGGCTGATCTGCGGATAGCGCGACAAAACGACTCGATAGACCGGTTCATCTACGTCGCTGCTGGGCAGAGTATCAATGTCGATCACTAGCCGCCCCGTTCCGCATCAAGGAAATGCCTGACCACGGCCAGGTCGACGACTTGCCCGGCCAACAACCGGTCCAGCGGCACCATGCCATTGAACAGCGGGTTGTCATTAGGTGTGGACAGCCACTGATCGGCAAGTGCCTGATCGGGAAAAAGAATCTGCAGGGACTTGTAAATCCCGAGGATGTAACTGGTGCGCTCCAGTAAATCCCGCGTCAGCTTAGCCTTTTCAGGATGGGCCTTCCAGTTGTATAGAGTCTTCTCGTTGCTGAGCCCCAACAGGGTCATCTGCTGAGCCCCCTTTAGGCGCCATTCGCTGAAAATGTTAAAAATTGCCGGAAGCAGTGCACGGGTGAGACTGGAACCGCGCTGCAACAGTTGTTCAGCTTGAACTGTCATGGTTTCCTCCTGAACTGTATTGCTATAGCATTTTGTTACATTCTATATAACTGTATTATTATAGTCAAATGTTTCAGTGGAATATGGTCAGTGTAATGTCCGACAACAGATGCCTTACCGACCCTTCTTTATAATTCCCCTTCCCAATGTAGCCTCCCGCAGCTATGCTAAAATTACCCGCAAGAGGGCAATCTGATCTTGGATCAGCAACCCCGGCCAGGAGGGTTCCCGGATCCGGTGCGGTTCTCTTGCTTTATTAATCTTGCTTTTTACAAGCAGAACAGGGGAAATTATGAAAACTGTTAGCAAGCTTATGGCTGCGGTGTGTCTATTTGCAGGCTCACTCGCGGCTTCAGAGGGAGTGCGGGCTGACGAACCGATCAAGGTCGGCGTCCTTCACTCATTGTCCGGAACCATGGCCATCAGCGAAACCGCGCTGAAGGACGTGATGGAGTTCCTAATCAGCGAGCAGAACGCCAAGGGCGGCGTGCTCGGCCGGAAACTGGAAGCGGTGGTCGTCGACCCCGCCTCGGACTGGCCACTGTTTGCAGAGAAGGCTCGCGAGCTGATCGAGCAGCACGAGGTCGACGTCGTGTTCGGCTGCTGGACTTCGGTCTCCCGCAAATCCGTGCTTCCGGTGTTCGAGGAACTCAACGGCATGCTGTTCTATCCGGTTCAGTATGAAGGCGAGGAATCCTCCCGCAACATCTTCTACACCGGCGCCGCGCCGAACCAGCAGGCTATTCCCGCCGTGGAATACCTGATGAGCGAGGACGGCGGTTCCGTGGAACGCTGGGTCCTGGCCGGTACCGACTACGTCTATCCGCGTACCACCAACAAGATCCTCGAGGCATTCCTCAAGGCCAAGGGTGTGGCGGAAGAAGACATCATGATCAACTACACGCCGTTCGGGCACTCCGACTGGCAGACGATCGTGTCGGACATCAGGAAGTTCGCTTCGGCCGGCAAGAAGACCGCCGTGGTGTCGACCATCAACGGCGACGCCAACGTGCCGTTCTACAAGGAACTGGGTAACCAGGGCATCGCGGCCGAAGACATTCCGGTCGTGGCCTTCTCGGTCGGCGAGGAAGAACTCGCCGGCATCGACACCGGCCCGTTGGTCGGGCACCTGGCCGCCTGGAACTACTTCATGAGCGTCGAGAGCGACGAGAACTCCGAGGTCATCGCGAAGTGGCACGCGTTCATCGGCGACGAGGACCGCGTGTTCAACGACCCGATGGAGGCCCACTACATCGGCTTCCAGATGTGGGTGCAGGCGGTCGAGAAGGCCGGCACCACCGACATCGACGCGGTGCGCGCCGCCATGTACGGCCAGACCGCCCCGAACCTGACCGGCGGCACGGCAGTCATGAACGTCAACCACCACCTGTCGAAGCCGGTGCTGATCGGCGAGATCCAGGACGACGGGCAGTTTGAGACGGTCTGGGAGACCGAGGGCGTGGTCCCCGGCGACGCCTGGTCCGATTTCATCCCGGAAAGCGCCAAGCTGATGTCCGACTGGACCGAACCGTTCTCTTGCGGCAACTGCGAGAAACCAAGCTCATAACCTCTTCGGCATAGGCCGGCGGCATCGGCCGCCGGCCTTCGCCGCAGGATCCGCCCGTAGCGGATAATAGGCCGGGTACAACGCCATGGTCCACCTGACACGCAAAGGCCGGTCCGGAGGAACAATCCTCGGAGCCGCCGCACTGGGCGCAGCCCTGCTGTTCGCCGCGACACCTGCCGCAGCCGAACCGTCCGAGGCCGATCTCCACGCCGCGCTGCAGGCCCTCGACACCAAGAAATTCACGCAGAAGGCCCAGGCCATCGAACACCTGGGAACCCTCGGCGGGCCTCGCGTCCTCGAGGTGCTGGAGGCACTCGCCAATGGCCTCCTTTACGTGCGCGAAGACGGCCGGGTCGTCATCGCGGAACGCTCTGGAAAACAGCACACCGTGCGAGACGCGGCCAGCGGACAGTCCGAACCCAAGGCCGGCAAGAAGGAACTGAAGAAAATCAAGGTCAACAACCGGCTACGCCGGCTGATTCGCGACGTCACCGGCCAATTCGCGCTGCTCAGCGACGACCCGAAAAAGCGGATCGAAGCCGCGGACAACCTGATCAAGAACCCCAAGCCCCAGGCCCTGCCCCTGTTCCGCCAGGCGCGGGACCGGGAGACCGACGACACGGTCCGGGCCAAGCTGGAAGTCGGCATCGCCGTGCTGGAGTTGGAAGCGGACGATCCCGCCCTGCGCCTGGCGGCCGCCACCACCCTGGCCGAGATCTCCGACCCGGACATCCGCTCGCTGCTGAAGCATCGCCTGGCCGCGGACGCCGAGCCGAATCCCGAGATCCGCGAGGCCCTGCACAGTGCGGTCGAAAGCATCGATCGGAAGCTGTGGCTGTTCGGCATCGTCGAGAACCTGCTGTTCGGCATCAGCCTCGGCTCGGTGCTGCTGCTGGCCGCGATCGGGCTGGCGATCACCTTCGGCGTGATGGGCGTCATCAACATGGCGCATGGCGAAATGATCATGCTGGGCGCCTACTCCACCTTCATGGTGCAGGAGATCTTCCGCAGCGTGGTCCCGCCCGAACTGTTCGGCTTCTACCTGCTCGCCGCCCTGCCCGTCGCCTTCCTGATGTCCGCCGCGATGGGCGTGCTGATCGAACGCGGGGTCATCCGCTTCCTGTACGGACGGCCGCTCGAGACCCTGCTGGCCACCTGGGGCATCAGCCTGATCCTGCAGCAGCTGGTGCGCTCGCTGTTCGGCGCCAACAACCGGGAGGTCGCCAACCCCGAATGGATTTCCGGCGCCGTCGAGATCGCCGGCGGCGTGACGGTCACGCTCAACCGTCTGTGCATCATCCTGTTCTGCCTGGCGGTGGTCGCCGCGCTGGCCGCGTTCATCCGCTATTCGCGCTTCGGCCTGAACATGCGCGCAGTCACCCAGAACCGCTCGATGGCCTCCTCCATGGGCATCCGCACCGGACAGGTCGACGCCCTGACCTTCGCGCTGGGGTCCGGCATCGCCGGGGTCGCCGGCATGGCGCTGAGCCAGATCTCCAACGTCAGCCCGAACCTCGGCCAGAACTTCATCGTCGACAGTTTCATGGTGGTGGTCTTCGGCGGCGTGGGCAGCCTGTGGGGCACCATCGTCGGCGCCTTCAGCCTCGGCATCGTCAACAAGTTCCTGGAACCCGTCTCCGGCGCCATCCTCGGCAAGATCGTGGTGCTGGTCTTCATCATCCTGTTCATCCAGATGCGCCCGCGCGGCCTGTTCGCGCTGAAGGGCCGCGCCGCCGGGGACTAGCCCATGGGACCGCTCTCCTCGCGCCTGTTCGCCCTGGAATCCCGCCGCGGCTGGACCGTGTTCATGGGCTTCGCCGCCGTGCTGATGCTGGTCGTGCCGGTGCTGAACCTGGCCGTGTCGCCGGACTCCTGGCTGCACGTGCCGACCTTCTGGGTCACCACGCTCGGCAAGTTCCTGTGCTTCGCGATGCTGGCGCTGGCGCTGGACCTGATCTGGGGCTACGCGGGAATCCTGAGCCTCGGCCACGGCGCGTTCTTCGGCCTCGGCGGCTATGCCATGGGCATGTACCTGATGCGCCAGATCGGCGAGCGCAGCGTGTACGGACACCCGGAACTGCCCGACTTCATGGTGTTCCTGGACTGGAAGGAGCTGCCCTGGTACTGGTTCGGGTTCGACCACTTCGCCTTCGCCGTGCTGATGGCCATGCTGGTGCCCGGCGCCCTCGCGTTCGTGTTCGGCTGGCTGGCCTTCCGCTCGCGAATCACCGGCGTGTACTTCTCCATCATCAGCCAGGCCATGGTGTTCGCCATGATGCTGGCGTTCTTCCGCAACGAGATGGGCTTCGGCGGCAACAACGGGCTGACCGACTTCAAGGACCTGCTCGGCTTCGACCTGTCGGCTTCCACCACCAAGGTCGGGCTGTACCTCGCCTCGGCACTGATGCTCGGCCTCATGTACCTGCTGTGCCGCTACGTGGTCACGTCGAAACTCGGCCGAGTGCTGATCGCGGTGCGCGACGCCGAGAGCCGGGTGCGTTTCCTCGGCTACTCGGTGACCCGGGCCAAGTTGTTCGTGTTCACCCTGTCGGCCGTGCTGGCCGGCATCGCCGGCGCGCTGTACGTGCCGCAGGTCGGCATCATCAACCCCGGGGAATTCACCCCGGCCAAGTCGATCGAGATCGCGATCTGGGTCGCGGTCGGAGGCCGGGGCACGCTGTTCGGCGCAGCGGCGGGCGCGGTCGCAGTCAACGGCGCGAAAAGCCTGCTGACCGGCATCGCGCCGGAGATCTGGCTGTTCTTCCTCGGCGCCCTGTTCATCCTGGTCACCCTGCTGATGCCGCGCGGCCTGGTCGGCGTGGTCCGGCAGTGGCGCGAACGCCGCGCCATCGCCAAGACTTCCCGCTCGGATTCCCATGCCTCTGCCTGACCGCGCCCCCGACTTCCCCGAAGCGCACCACATCGCGCCGGAGACCCTGCTCTACCTGGACGGCGTCTCGGTCAGCTTCGACGGCTTCCGCGCGCTCAATTCCCTGAGCCTGATCATCGATCGCGGCGAGATGCGCGCCATCATCGGCCCCAACGGGGCCGGCAAGACCACCATGATGGACGTGGTCACCGGCCGCACCCGGCCGGACCACGGCGAGGTGCTGTTCGCCGACCGCATCGACCTGACCGCGCTCAACGAGACGGAGATCGCCAACCTCGGCATCGGCCGGAAGTTCCAGAAGCCGACCGTGTTCGAAAACCTGACCGTGTTCGAGAACCTGTCGCTCGCCCTGAAGGCCGACCGCCGCATCCTGTTCACGCTGTTTGCCCGCATCAGCGCCGAACAGACCGGGCGCATCGAACAGGCCCTCGAGACCATCCGGCTGACCGCGCAGCGCGACCGCGCGGCGGGCGACCTGTCGCACGGGCAGAAGCAGTGGCTGGAGATCGGCATGCTGCTGATTCAGGAGCCCGACCTGATGCTGCTCGACGAGCCGGTGGCCGGCATGACCGATGCCGAGACCGAACAGACCGTGGAACTGCTGCACGAGATCTCGAGCACGCACTCGCTGGTCGTGGTGGAGCACGACATGAACTTCGTGCGCGACCTGGACTGCCGGGTCACGGTGCTCGACGAGGGCCAGGTCATCGCCGAAGGCCCGATGGACGCCATCCAGTCGGACCCCCGCGTCATCGAAGTCTACCTGGGACGCTAGGATGCTCGCCGCCACCGACATCAACCTGTATTACGGCGCGAGCCACATCCTGCGCGGCGCGCACATTGCCGCCGAGCGCGGGCGCATCACCTGCCTGCTGGGGCGCAACGGCGTCGGCAAGACCAGTCTTCTGCGCGGCCTGACCGGACAGGTCCCGGTGCGCAGCGGGCAAGTCCTGTGGGACGACGAGGACATCACCCACCTGCCCGCGCACAGCCGCGCCCACCGCGGCATCGCCTACGTGCCGCAGGGCCGCGACATCTTCCCCCGCCTGACGGTCGAGGAGAACCTGATGACCGGCTTCAACTGCCTGCCGCGCAGCGACGCGCGCATCCCGCCGGAAGTGTTCGAACTGTTCCCGGTGCTCGGCGACATGCTGAGCCGGCGCGGCGGCGACCTGTCCGGCGGACAGCAGCAGCAGCTCGCGATCGGCCGCGCGCTGGTCACCCGCCCCCGCCTGCTGCTGCTGGACGAACCGACCGAAGGCATCCAGCCCTCGATCATCAAGGACATCGAAAAAGTCATCCAGCTGCTCGGCAAGCGCGGCGATATGGCCGTGCTGCTGGTCGAGCAGTACTACGAACTGGCCTGCGACCTGGCCGACGACGTCGCGGTCATGGACCGCGGACGCATCCTGCTTTCGGGCCCGATCGGCGACTTCGAAGAGGCCGACATCCGCCGGCATCTCACCGTATGAGCGCCTCTCCCGTCACGGACGGCGCCGCCGCCCTGAGCTTCAAAGCGGATCGCGGCGACACGGTGATCGGCGAGCTGTACCAGCACAACCCGCTGCGCATGCTGTTCCCCCGTCACGTGGCAGGCGAGCCGCTCACCGGCGTCCTGGTCACCACCTCGGGCGGGCTGGTCGGCGGCGACCAGCTGGAAGTCCGCGTCTCGAGCCGCAAGGGTGCGGCCGGGCGGGTGCTGGCCCAGGCGGCGGAAAAAATCTACCGCTCCACCGGCGCGGACTCGCGCATCGGGATCCGGCTGCAGGCGGAAGCGGATTCCTGGCTGGAGTGGCTGCCGCAGGAGACCATCCTGTTCGACGAGTCGCGGCTGCGGCGCTCCACCGAGATCCGGGCCGTCCCCGGCGCACGCCTGCTGTGCGGGGAAATGGTGGTGCTCGGGCGCACCGCCATGGGCGAGCGCATGCGCGAAGGCCTGCTGCACGAGGCCTGGGATGTCTACTGGGACGACCGCCTGGCCTGGTCGGACGCCCTGCACCTGAATTCCGGGCTCGAACGGATCCGCGACGCCGCGGCCGGCCTCGACGGCGCACGCGCCTGCGCGAGCACCCTCTATGTCGGCGACGATGCCCCCCGGCATCTCGGACCGGCGCGGGAATTAATCAATGAAACAGCGGAAGAACCCCTTCGCGTGGCCGCGAGCTGCATGGGAAAAGTCCTGGTCATCCGCTGGCTCGGGCGGGACAGCCTGCAGCTGCGCGATGCCTATGGCCGGTTCTGGGCGGCGTTCCGCCATCACCTGGCCGGCTATCCGCCTATAATGCCTCGGTTGTGGCAGGCTTAACGGGGGGATGCCATGAACCTGACGCCGCGCGAGAAAGACAAGCTGCTCATCGCCATGGCCGCCGAGGTGGCGCGCCGCAGGCGTGCCCGAGGCGTCAAGCTCAACTACCCGGAAGCGATCGCCCTGATCAGCGACTTCGTGGTCGAGGGCGCACGCGACGGGCGCAGCGTTGCCGAGCTGATGCGCGACGGAGCCACGGTGCTCGGCCGCGACGAGGTCATGGACGGCGTGGCGGACATGATCCACGATATCCAGGTCGAAGCGACCTTTCCCGACGGGACCAAGCTGGTCACCGTCCACAACCCGATCCACTGAACCATGATCCCCGGCGAAACCCTCCCGGCCAAAGGCGATCTGTTCCTCAACGAGGGCCGCGAAACCGTGACCCTGACCGTGGCCAACACCGGCGACCGCCCGGTGCAAGTCGGCTCCCACTACCACTTCTTCGAAGTCAACTCGGCGCTTGATTTCGACCGCCAGGCCGCGCGCGGGTACCGCCTCGACATCCCGGCCGGCACGGCCGTGCGCTTCGAGCCGGGGCAGAGCCGGGAAGTGACCCTGGTGCGCTACGCCGGCGCGGGCCGGGTGTACGGATTCAACGGCGCCGTCAACGGCGCCCTGAAGGACTGAGCCATGGCCTACCAGATTGATCGCGCCAGCTATGCGGCCATGTTCGGGCCGACCACGGGCGACCGGGTCCGCCTGGCGGATACCGACCTGTTCATCGAAGTGGAGCAGGATCACGCTTGCTACGGCGAGGAAGTCAAGTTCGGCGGCGGCAAGGTGATCCGCGACGGCATGGGGCAGTCCCAGGCCAGCCGTGCCGACGGCGCGGTCGACACCGTCATCACCAACGCCCTGATCGTCGATCACTGGGGCATCGTCAAGGCCGACATCGGCATCCGCGACGGCCGCATCGTCGGCATCGGCAAGGCCGGCAATCCGGACGTGCAGCCGGACGTGGACATCGTCATCGGTCCCGGCACCGAGGCCATCGCCGGCGAGGGACGCATCCTGACGGCCGGAGGGATCGACGCGCATATCCACTGGATCAGCCCGCAGCAGATCGAAGAGTCCCTGTATTCCGGGGTCACCACCATGCTCGGCGGCGGCACCGGGCCGGCCGAGGGCACCAACGCCACCACCTGCACGCCCGGGCCCTGGCACCTGGCGCGCATGCTGCAGGCAGCCGAGGGCTTCCCCATGAACCTCGGCTTCTTCGGCAAAGGCAACGCGACCCTCCCGCCCGCGCTGAAGGAACAGGTCGAGGCAGGCGCCTGCGGGCTCAAACTGCACGAAGACTGGGGCACGACCCCGGCCACCATCCACAATTGCCTTTCGGTCGCCGACGAGATGGACGTGCAGGTCGCCATCCATACCGACACCCTGAACGAATCGGGTTTCGTGGAGAACACCACGGCCGCGTTCCGGGGGCGCGCCATTCACGCCTTCCATACCGAAGGCGCGGGCGGCGGCCACGCGCCGGACATCATCAAGCTGTGCGGCGAACACAACGTGCTGCCCTCCTCCACCAACCCGACACGGCCTTATACCGTCAATACGGTGGACGAGCATCTCGACATGCTGATGGTGTGCCACCATCTGGATTCCCGCATCCCGGAAGACATCGCCTTTGCGGAAAGCCGCATCCGGCGCGAAACCATCGCGGCCGAGGACATCCTCCACGACCTCGGAGCGTTTTCGATGATCGCCTCCGACAGCCAGGCGATGGGGCGGGTCGGGGAAGTCATCCTGCGCACCTGGCAGACCGCCGACAAGATGAAGAAGCAGCGTGGACGGCTGCCGGAGGAGAACGGCAACAACGACAACCTGCGGGTCCGGCGCTACCTCGCCAAGTACACCATCAATCCGGCGCTGACGCACGGCATCGCCGACCATGTCGGTTCCGTCGAGGTCGGGAAACTGGCGGACCTGGTACTGTGGAAGCCGATGTTCTTCGGCGTCAAACCCGACCTGGTACTCAAGTGCGGCACCATCGCCGCCGCCGCGATGGGCGATCCGAACGCCTCGATCCCGACACCCCAGCCGGTCCACTACCGGCCCATGTTCGGGGGCTTCGGACGTTCCCTCACCGAAAGCGCAGTCACTTTCGTCTCGCGGGCAGGGCTGGACGCAGACCTCAAAGGCCAACTGGGCCTGTCGAAAACCCTGTTGGCCGTCTCCGGCACCCGCCGAATCGGCAAGGCGGACATGATCCTGAACAGCGCCGTACCCCGGATGGAGGTCGACCCGGAAACCTACGAAGTCCGCGCCGACGGCGAATTGCTGACTTGCGAGCCGGCAGACGTGCTGGCGATGGCGCAGCGCTACTTCCTGTTCTGATGCTGACGCGCGCGACCGCCGTCGCTTCGGCCAACGAGTGGCCCATTGAGCGGCAGTGTGCCACGGTTACCCTGGACTACGACGGCCGCCACCGGCGCCGGATCCGGCTCACCACCGATGAGGGGAAAGCGTTTCTCCTGGACCTGCCCCAGGCGGTGCACCTGGGCGAAGGCGACGGCCTGGCGCTGGAGGACGGCGGCTATGTCCGCGTCGTGGCGGCCGAAGAGCCGGTTGCGGATCTGAGCTGCCGCGGACCCTCCGAAACCGCCCGGATCGCCTGGCACATCGGCAATCGGCACATTCCCATCCAAGTGTTGCCGGATGGCGCCCTGCGAATCCGGGACGACCATGTCATCGTCGAGATGGCCCGGCAGCTGGGCGCTCAGGTTCATCGCCATCAGGCTCCCTTTGCCCCCGAACCGGGTGCTTACGCTTCACGCGGCAACGAACATCACGGCCATTCACACGCTCATGAGCATTGACGGCATCTCGGTCGGCGGCATGCAACTGGTTCGCCTGATGAACTGGCTGTCACCCTCTTTCCCGGTCGGCGCCTACAGTTACTCGCATGGCATCGAATATGTCGTGGACACTGGCTTGATCCATGACCGAGACACCTTGCGCGACTGGGTCTCCGAAGTCATCGCGACCGGAACCGGCTGCGTCGACGCGGCTCTCCTGGGTGCCGCCCATGAAGCCGTCTGCAACCGCGACGAAACCCTGTTTGTCTGGGCACTGGAGCATGGCGACGCCATGCGGGCCACCCGGGAACTCGGCGAGGAAACCGAAAACCAGGGCCAGGCATTTCTTGCCGCCATCGCCCGCCCGTGGCCGGCAGCAGGACTCGACTGGGCCTGCGAACAGGCCGAAGCGCAACAGCGCCCGATGGTCTACCCCGTGGCGGTCGGGGCCGTCACGGCCGCGCAAGACATCCCGCTGAAGCTCGCGCTGGCCGCCTACCTCCATGCACTGGCCGCCAACCTGGTCTCCGCCGGTCTCCGGGTCATCCCCCTGGGGCAGAGCGACGGCCAGCAGGCGCTGGCCGACCTGGAACCGGTGATCCTCGATGCGACGGCGCAAGCCCTGGAACGGGACCGGGAAGACATCGGACAAGCCGCCCTGATGGTGGACTGGGCCTCTGCCCGCCACGAAACCCAGTACACCCGCCTGTTCCGTTCATGAGCACGCCTTTCCGCGTCGGCATCGGCGGTCCGGTCGGCACCGGCAAGACCGCGCTGATGGACGCCCTGTGCAAGCGGCTGCGCGAACGCTACGACATCGCGGCCATCACCAACGACATCTACACCGAGGAAGACGCCCAGTTCCTGACGCGCTCCGGCGCATTGGCGCCAGAGCGGATCCGCGGGGTCGAGACCGGCGGTTGCCCGCACACGGCCATCCGCGAGGACGCCTCCATGAATCTCGCGGCGATCGGCGACATGGTGGCCCGCTTCCCGGACCTGGACATCGTGCTGATCGAATCCGGCGGCGACAACCTGGCCGCCACCTTCTCCCCGGAACTGGCCGACATCACCATCTACGTCATCGACGTCTCCGCCGGCGACAAGATCCCGCGCAAGGGTGGACCCGGCATCACGCGCTCCGACCTGCTGGTCATCAACAAGACCGACCTGGCGCCGCTGGTCGGTGCGAGCCTCGAAGTGATGGCGCGCGACTCCCGTCGCATGCGCAAGAGCCGACCGTTCCTGTTCAGCAACCTGAAAGCCCAGGAAGGGGTCGACGAGATCGTTGATTTCGTGCTGGCCTCCGGCGGGTTTGCCACGCCAGCCTCTTCGCCCGAATCGGGCGCATCACCTCATTGAGAAAAACACTTTGAATTGGAGAAACTCCATGAAACTCTCACGCCGAATCGCGACCATCCTGCCCATGCTGTTCTTCGCCCTGCCCGCCTCCGGACATGACGCTGGAGCTGCTCATGGTCACGGGGTCGGCTCTCTCCTGCTGTTGACGGGACTGGCCGTGGGAATTGCGGCGATGCTGCGCCGGTAGCATCAAAATCCTGAAGCGGGAAATCCCCGTTGGGGCCGAGGGTGCCCGGAACCCGGGCTAGGCTTCGGCCCGCTCGGCCAGCAACTGGACCTTCTCCAGCAACGCGCCTGCAAGAGCAATGCCGCTTTCCCGATCCAAGGGAGCCACATGAGGGTCGTCCGGTTGATAACGGAGTTCTCCCGCGTAATCGGTATATTCTTCGAGACCTCTGAAGAGTTCCACGTCCTCGTCCTGTGCCGCCAGTATCTTCAGCAGGGCACCCAGGTCGTGCGTGAACGGATACGTCTGACCCGACAGGCAGATCCAGGCTTTCAGAGACTTTTCCGCGATCTGCTGCACGACCGAGCCGAACATCCTGTCGAGGAAGACAGACGGGTCCTCCCGGGCGCGCAGCATGGCCATGTCCTCTTCCGCCACCCGCAAGAGGTGGCGGGCCTGCTTAGGGTCGCTCATACAGCACTTTGCCTTCGCGCAGGGCGCGGGCCAGAACGTTGTTCAGGGAATCGCGCCAGTACTCGACATCCTCAAGGCTGAATACCAAGATGTCCTTGGGCACGTCGAAACCTTCCACCGCATTGCGCACGCGGAGGGCCTCGGAACGCTTGCACCGTCCCTCGCCGAACGGTTCGGCCTCGATGACGACCAAGTCCACGTCCGAATCTTCCCTCGCATCGCCGCGTGCGTGCGACCCGAACAGGATGACCTGCTCCGGGTCCACTTCGTCCACGATGGCCTGAGCCATCCGCTGGAGAAATTCTTCGCTTATCCGGCTCATGCCCTGTTGCGCCTCCACTCGTGCCCAATTGTACAGAAGCCTTGACGCCAGACCCGCAGATCATCCATGGAAAAACATCACACAATCCTGAGTTCGCCGGAATCTCTTGGGACTCCCCAATCTCTCCCTGTACTTAGTCCTCTCATGTTCGTGCCGCGGCGCATGTAGCGGCTTACAGTCGGGGCACCGCCGACAGCAGCGTGCGCGTGTATTCGTGCTGCGGGTTCTGCAGGATTTCGACCGTGTCGCCCTGCTCCACGATCCGTCCCTCGTGCATGACCGCCATGCGGTGCGCCATCCAGGACACCACCGCGATGTTGTGCGTAATGAACAGGTAGGTCAGGCCGTGCTGGTCCTGCAAGTCCTGCAGCAGGTTCAGGATCTGGGCCTGGATGGTGACGTCGAGTGCGCTGGTCGGCTCGTCGCAGACGATCAGCCGGGGGTTGACCGCCAGGGCCCGGGCAATCGCGATGCGCTGGCGCTGCCCGCCCGAGAATTCATGCGGATAACGGTTCTGATGCTTGGGTTTCAGCCCGACCTGCCGAAGCAACTCCTCAATCCGATCGCGCCGCTCTCCCGCCTCCTGCGCCGAGCCCAGAACCTGCATTCCCTCGGCGATGATGTCGCCGATCACCATGCGGGGATTGAGGGACGAGAACGGATCCTGGAAGACGATCTGAAGTTCCGACCGGAACGGCGCCATCTCGTGGGCCGAGCAATGGCCCAGGTCATGCCCCCGGTAGCGGATCTTTCCCTGCGTGACGGGCAACAGGCGAATCAGGCCCTTGCCGGTCGTCGTCTTGCCGCAGCCGGATTCCCCCACCAGGGCAAACGTCTCTCCCTCGTGCAGCGTAAACGACAAACCGTCTACTGCCCGGACTTGGCCCACGACGCGGCGGAACACGCCGCGGCGGATCGGGAAGTGGACGCGCAGGTCCTCGACCTCCAGCAGCGGTTTGGAACTCGCCTTCGACTCCGGTTGAGTCGCCTGTTCATCCGGGCTGGATCCATGGCCGTGCAGCCGCAGTCCCCGCTTGGAGATGTCCGGCAGCGCCGCGAACAGGTTGCGGCTGTATTCATGTCGGGGATTTTCGAAGAACTCCTCCGCAGAATCCGCCTCTACGATTCTCCCATGCTGCATGATGGCGACCGCATCCGCCATGCTTTTCGCCACCGCCAGGTCGTGCGTGATGAACAGCATGGCCATGCCCAGGTCGCGCTGCAGGTCGCGCAGCAGTTCCAGCACCTGCGCCTGGATCGTGACGTCCAGCGCGGTGGTCGGCTCGTCCGCGATCAGCAGTTCGGGTTCCGCCGCCAGCGCGCCTGCGATCATCACGCGCTGCTTCATTCCTCCCGACAGCTGGTGCGGATACTCGTACAGGCGCCGCCGGGGATCGGGAACCCGCACCGCGTCGAGCAACTCCAGTGCCCGGGCCATGCTGGCCCTCCGCGACAGCCTCCGGTGCCGCCGTAACGGCTCGCATATTTGCTGGCCCACCGTCATCACCGGGTTCAGCGACATCATCGGCTCCTGGAAGATCATGCCGATCGTGGCGCCGCGAATCCCCCGCATCTTCACTTCCGGCAGCTCCAGCAGGTCCTGCCCATTCAGCCGGATTTCGCCGGATTCAATACGGGCCGCCTCCGGAAGCAGCCGCATTACGCTCAGCGCCGTCACCGACTTGCCGCTGCCGGACTCTCCGAGCAGCGCGAAGGTGCCCTGCTTCGGAATGGAGAAACTGATGTCTTCGACGGCAAGCTCCCGGTCCGGGCCGGTGCCGAACGCGACCCGCAGGTGCTTGACCTCAAGCAGGGCGCTCATCGCTTCACCCTCGGGTCGAATGCGTCGCGCACTGCGTCCGACAACAGGTTCGCGAACAGCACCAGGCCAAACATGAACACGAACGAGGCCGTCAGCGACCACCACACCGGAGGCTCGCGCGACATCTCGAGGCGCGCGCTGTTGATCATGTTGCCCCAGCTGTTCATGGACGGATCGACCCCGATGTCGACGTACGACAGCACCGCCTCGGCCAGCACCAGACCGCTGAAATCCAGCACCACCGTGATCAGCACGATGTGCATGACGTTCGGAAGGATGTGCCGCAGCAGGATGCGCGGTCCCGACACCCCAAACGCCACCGCGGCCTGGATGTACTCGTGTTCCCGCAGCTTGAGCGACTCGCCGCGCAGCAGCCGGCACAAACCGGTCCAGCTGGTCAGGCCCAGGATCATGCACAGGAACAGCAACCGCAGGTCCGCGCGCTCCGCCAGGCTCGTGTACTCTTCGGCGTGAGCATTCAGGTAGACATGCAGGGACAGGATCGAGGCGGCGATCAGCAGCACGCCGGGAATCGAGTTCAGCGTGATGTAGATGTACTGGATGACATCATCCACCCAGCCCCGGTAATAGCCGGCCGTGATGCCGAGCGCGATCGCGAACGGCAGCATGATCAGGGTCGTCAGGGTGCCGATCAGCACGCCGGTGCGAATGCTCTTCAGGGTCTGGTAAAGCACGTCCTCGCCGACCTTGTCGGTGCCGAACACGTGGTAGGCCCCGGCCAGTTGCGTGACGCTCCCGATCAGCATCAGGATCAGCAGCGCGGTGACCCCCACGGACCACCACGGGATCGCGGCCTCTCCAGGGTCTCGGGGCTTCCTGCCCCGTAGCCGGCGGATCTGCCAGGCGCTCAACCACAGGAGACCCCATACCCCTGCCCCGAGAAGAGCCCCGCGCAGGACCCGGACCGCGATGTCCCAGCCGCGCTCCTGCTCCGGATTCTCGAGATGGGCACCCCCATACTCCAGCCGGGGATAGACCCGGACGCGCCCTTGCGGCGTCTCCCGGGTCTCCTTGCTGTGCGCGTGGTAGGCGAACGGCGCGGAGTAGGTCCGCTCGACATGGGTCCGCAACGGCCCGACCAGCACGTCGAACACGCTCAGGATCTCGTTCGAATACTCCACTTGGGCGCCCGGCTGCTCCAGGCGCGGATGAAAGTGCACCGAGTCCAGGATCGCGATGGCCGCGAAGAAGCCCAGCGCCACCACCGACACCGCGCCGCCGCGCCGAGCCATCACGGACCTCCAGGCATGCCGCAGGTGCGGCGTGCGCAGGACAAAGCCCACGTACAACCCCACACCCGCCAACAGCAGGTAGAGGAAGAAGTCAGTCAGCAGGACGACCCACATGGTCAGCGCAACCGGATCCGGGGGTCCGCGAGAGTGTAGGAAATGTCGGTCAGCAGCAGGCCCAGGATGTACAGCACCGTGCCGAGAAACACCATGGCCCGCACAATCGAGAAGTCCTGGCGCTGGATCGCGTCGATGGTGTAGCTGCCGAGCCCCGGGATGCCGAAGAAGGACTCCGTGATGAGGCTGCCCATGAACAGCAGCGGCAGGATCACGACCACGCCGGTCAGAATCGGGATCAGGGCATTGCGCAACACGTGCCGGAACAGGACCCATTGCTCCGACAGTCCCTTGGCGCGCGCGGTGCGCACGTAGTCCTTGGAGATCTCCTCCAGGAACAGGGTCCGGTACCAGCGGGTGCCGGAGCCGATGCCGTAGATGACGCCGATGACGACCGGAAGGATCAGGAACTTCACGGCCTCGAACCCGGTGTCGTAGCCGGAGATCGGGACCAGTTGCAGCAGCTTGCCGACCAGGTACTGCCCGCCGATGATGTAGAACAGGCTGGAAATCGACATCAGGATTACGCACAGCACGACGCCGCCCACGTCCAGGTAGGTCGCGCGGAAGAACGCCAGCATCAGCGCCAGCGTGGCGTTCAGCAGCAGCCCGAGCAGCAGGCTCGGCACCGCGATCGCAAGGCTCGGCCACATGCGCTGCCGGATGTCGTGGCCGATGTTGCGGCCGCTGTCTGAATTGCCGAAGTCGAACACGAACAGGCGCACCGATTTCGTGTAGAAGATCGTGTCGGTCAGTTGATCCAGCCCGCCCGCTTCAGGGTTGTAGAGAAGCGGCTTGTCGTAGCCGTGCTCCTGCTTCCATGCCTCCACCTGCTCCTGCGTGGTGTACTTGTCGCCCAGGTGCAACCGGGCCACTTCCTCCGGAGAGTTGACCACGAAGAACAGCATGAACGTCAGCAGGTTGACCCCGATCAAGATCGGGATCGCGTACAGCGCCCGGCGGATGATGTAGGCGATCATCGCCCGCGCTCCCGCTCCCGGCGGAAGAACCCGACCAGCGCCGGCAGGATCAGCAGCGCCAGCCCGCCCAGACCCGCCCAGATCGGCCAGACCGTCGGCCGGTTCCATTCCCGGATCTCCGCCGTCCGCGACTCGGTGTCGAGGCGCCGGTACTTGAGCGTGTTGTAGGACATGGTGGTCGGCTTGTTGTTGTACACCCACTGGTGCGACAGGATGTAGCTGACCGGGTGGAAGCCCCAGGCCCAAGGGGCGTCGCGGCGCAGGATGTCCAGCATTTCATCGATAATCTGCTGGCGCCGCTCCCCGTTCGGGATATTCTTCATCTGCGAGAACAGCGCGTCGTACTCGAGGTTCTTGTAGTTGGCGGAATTCGGCCCGTTGGTGTCCACCTGCGCGTTGGGGCCGTACAGCAGGAACAGGAAGTTCTCCGGGTCCGGGTAGTCCGCGTGCCAGCCCCACTGGAAGATCTGCCCGGTACCCTTGCGCATCTTTGCCCGGAAGCGGTTGTAGTCCGTGGCCCGGATCACCAGCTGGATGTCGAGCTTGGCGAACTGCTTGCGCAGCCAGTTCAGCGAGGCCTTGGCGTCCGGACCGGCGCCGACCGCCTCGTAGTACAGCACCAGCGGCTTGCCCGTCTCCTGGTCGATGCCGTTCTGGTAGCCCGCCCGGCGCATCAGCTCGCGCGCCTCCTCGATGCCGCGCCGGACCGCCCGGCCGTCCTCCCAGCGGTACACGTACGGATTGATGCCCGCTTCTCCCTCGTGGACGCCGAAGATCTGCGGCGGCAGCGGCCCCTGGGCCGGGATGCCGCGGCCATTCGTGAAGATCGAGATGTTCTCCTCGTAGTCCACCGCGATAGAGATCGCGCGGCGCAGCAGCCGGCTGCGCTCGCCGTATCCGCCCACGACCGGATCCAGCATGTTGAAGCCCATGTAGTACACGGTCAGGTCAACCGCCGTGCGCAGCACGATCCCCTTTTCCTCCATCTCGTCGGTCAGCCCCACTTCTCCACCGCCACCGTATTCGATGGCCTGGTCGAAGCTGTCCGAACCGATCCCGGACAGGTCGTAATAGCCCTGCAGGAACTTGCTCCAGCGCGGGATGTTTTCCTTCTCCAGGCTGAAGACCGCCCGGTCGACGAACGGCATGATGCGCCCCCGATCGTCCAGGAATCCCTCCTCGGCGTCTCCCGGTTCCCCCTCATCCGGGTACGGTTCGCCGCGGAAATTCGGGTTGCGTTCCAGCACCATCCGCAGGTTCGGGTTGTTCTCGGTCAGCATGTAGGGGCCGGTGCCGATCGGGTACCAGTGCAGCGTCAGGTTCCGCTGCGCCATGCCCGGCTGCTCGTGGAACACGTCCGCCTCCCACGGCATCGGCGCGAAGAACGGCATGGCCAGCCAGTAGATGAACTGGGGATAGGTTCCCTTCAGCCGGACGCGGTAGCGGTAGCGCGACAGGGACTCCACGCCGGACATCGACAGGCCGCGCAGATCCATCGGAATACCCTCCGTGTTCTGGATGTGCGCCTGGAATTCGGCGAAGCCTTCGATGTACTCGGCGATGATGCCGGCGATGGGGCAGTGCCGGCGGGGATCCGCCAGCCGCTTGATCTGGTAGACGAAATCCTCCGCCACCAGCTCGCGGCTCCCGGTATGCGGGAAGTCCAGGAGAACATTGACCGGCTCGAGATCCGCTTCGGTCAGGTCGTGATAGCGGTAGCCTCCGTCCTCGCGCCGCGCCAGCGCCGGGTGCGGCTGGTAGAGGATGCCGGGCTCAATATCGATCAGGTATTCGGTGTACGCCACCTCCTCCGCCGGGACCCCGGGCGGCAGCTCGTCGCCGTGCGCGTCCAGGAAGCGGACCTCCGGCATGCGGGCCGCGGACAGGGGCACCAGTTCGTAGGGACGCTTCAGGTAGTGGTAGGCCAGCGGCGGCTCGTAGACCTGCTGGATGAAGCCGTACGCGGTCGAGGTGTAGGACCGTGCGGGGTCCATGAACTGGGGCCGGTCGCTGAACGAGGCATACAGCACCGCCCCCGATCCCAGGTCCTCTCCGTGTGGGTTGTTCCACGAATCATCGCAGCCCGCCAGCAAAACAAGCGCGACCACGCCCCCCCATCGGCAGGGCGGGCCGCAGCGGCGAAGAAAGCGCACGGGAATCGGGTTCGTTATAAAATGGTTTCAGTTCATTTTAATCTACCCGCCGATCCGGCAGTCATTTCGAACCCATGGGATTCCTCGACGGCAAGAAAGCGCTCATCACGGGCGTCGCCAGCAACCGCTCCATCGCGTGGGGCATCGCCGAATGCATGCACGAACAGGGAGCCGAGCTGGCCCTCACCTACCAGAACGAAAAACTGAAGTCCCGGATCGACCGGTTGGCCGAAGCCTGTGGCGGTGCGCTGACCCTGCCCTGCGACGTAGCCGAGGAGGCCCAGGTGGACGCGGCTTTCGCGCGACTGGGGGAACACTGGTCCGAACTCGACATCCTGGTGCACTGCATCGCCTACGCACCGCGTAAGGCCCTGGACGGGGACTTCTGCGAGAACACGTCGCGCGAGGCCTTCGCCACGGCTCACGACATCAGCAGCTATAGCCTGACTGCCTTGGCCCGTGCGGCGCGGCCGATGATGCGTCAGCACCCGTCCGCCGTGCTGGCGCTGACTTACCTCGGCTCAATGCGCAGCATGCCGAACTACAACGTGATGGGGCTCGCCAAGGCCAGCCTGGAGGCAAACGTGCGTTATCTGGCCTATTCCCTGGGTCCGGAGCAGATCCGGGTCAACGGGATTTCCGCCGGACCGATCAGGACCCTGGCCGCCGCCGGCATCGGGAATTTCCGAATGATGCTGGATCACGTCGAGAAAAACGCACCGCTGCGCCGCAACGTCACGCCGCGGGACGTCGGCCATGCAGCCGCCTTCCTGTGCTCGGATTTGGCCGGCGGCATCACCGGCGAGATCACCTATGTCGACGCCGGCTACAGCACCGTCGGCATGACCGGCTTCGACGCATAAGATCACCCGATACGTAAAAGCGCAGGCGACAAGCCTCCGGCAGACCGCCAAGACTTGTTTTCGAAAATGCCGTAAGGGCGGCAAATCGTTCGCAGTCCCAATCGCGGTTGACCAATGAAGCGGCCTGCAGGGCATCAGATAGAACAAACCTCTTGACAAGGAAATTTTCCTTGATATAGTAATGATATGTCCAAGGTCACCAGCAAATTACAGGTCACAATCCCCAAGGCGCTGGCCTCTCATTACGGCATTCGCCCCGGTGATGATATCCGTTTTGAGGCATCCGAGGAGATCATCCGGGTCGTGCCCTCCGGTGTCGACGCACCCGCCGAGGGACTCGACACGAAAACACGCCTACGCCTCTTCGACGCCGCCACCGACCGGCAGCAGAAACGGAAAGTAGAGAAGCAACCTCGTCGCGCAAACGAGCGCGGATGGACCCGGGAAGAACTCTACGAACGTGGCTGACCAGATTCTGATTGACACGAACGTACTGGTCTATCGTTACGACAGCCGGTTCCCGGAAAAACAGCAGATCGCGTCAAAGATTCTTCGCGACGGCATCAAGGCCGGAAATGCGCGCATCCCACATCAATCGATCATCGAGTTCGTTGCCGCGACGACCCGGGGAGAGCCTGGAGACCAGTTGCTCGATATTGCCAATGCGTGCCAAGAAGCCGAAGGGTTAATGGCGCAATTCCCGATCCTCTACCCCAACGATACGATATTACGGATGGCCTTGCGAGGAACCGTCGCCTATGGCCTGTCTTGGTTCGATGCACATCTGTGGGCATACGCCGAAGTTCATGGCATCGCCACCCTACTGTCCGAGGATTTCCAGCATGAGCGGATGTACGGCACAGTAATGGTGCAGAATCCATTCATGCCCAACACCTGACCCTCCAGCCAAGCACGGGAGCGGATTAGCTGACCTGGCGTCGCCCAAGAAACCAGCCTAGGCGCGGACTGCCGTCTCCTCTCCCTCGCTGCGGGCGATTACCACCGCACCGCTCGAGTCTCCGAACACGTTGACGCTGGTGCGGCACATGTCCAACAGCCGATCAACCGCCAGAATCAGGCCGACCGCTTCCGCCGGCAGGCCCACCACTCCCAGGATCAGCACGATCGCGACCAGGCTCGCAGCCGGAATTCCCGCCACGCCGATCGAGGTCATGAGCGCCAATACCACCACCGTCGCCTGTTGCGCGGCGCTCAGGTCCAGGCCGTAAGCCTGCGCCAGGAACAGCACCGCCACGCATTCGTACAGGGCGGTGCCGTCCATGTTGACGGTGGCGCCGAGCGGCAGCACGAAACTGCCCACGCGATTGGAGACGCCCGCCCGGCTTCTGACGCAGTCCAGCGTCACCGGCAGCGTCGCCGAAGACGAACTGGTGGAGAATGCGGTCAGCAAGGCGGCCAGCATGGCGCGAAAGTGGCGCAATGGAGAGATCCCGAACGCACGCATCAGCAGCGGCAGGATCACGAACATGTGCAGCGCCAGGGCACCCAACACGGTAAAGAAGAACGAGGCCAGCGGGATGAATACTTCGAGTCCCGAGGTGATGACCACCTTGCCCACCAAGGCGAATACTCCGATCGGAGCGAACAGCATGATCAGGTTCGTGATCTTCATCATCACTTCCTGCACGCCCTGCCAGAACGTGTGCAGGGTGTCGCGCCCGCCCTTGAACACGCGCTCCATGAAGTAGCCGAACAGAAGGCTGAAGAAGATCAGGCCCAGCATCTGTCCTTCCGCCGCGGCCGCCACGATGTTGGTGGGGATCATTCGCAGGAACACGGCGATCACGTCGGCGCCGCTGCGCCCGGCCACCTTGTCGGTGATCTGCCCCGTGTCCTCGTGCAATCCCAACACCTCTTTCGCCGGAATCCCGTCGCCGACCAGCCCCGGCTGTACCAGATTGACCAGGAATAGCCCCGCGAGAATCGCCAGCGAACTGGTCGTCAGGTAGTACAACAGCGTCTTGCCGCCCAGCGCACCCAGCTTGTCAGCCCCGAGATTGCCGATTCCGATGATGATCGACGCGACGATCAGCGGCACGATGATCATCTTCAGGGCATTCAGGAACATCTTCCCGACGAAGTCCAACACAGGGACAACCGTCCCGCCTACCGCACCGTCCGCGTCCAGCACCAGCCCGGCCAGAACGGCCAAAGCCAACGCGATCAGGATTTGCCAATGAACTGCCAGACGCATGGTAAAACCTCTCGTCAGGATGGATTACAAGAACATGGGCTCATTCGAGCCGGTCGAGATAGCGGATGACCTCCGCCTGCGCGAGGAGTGCGTCCTGGAAAGCTGACGCTTCACTGAACTGCATCTGCTGACGCAGGTTCTCGCGATCCTCCTCCTGCACTTTCTCCGAAGCCGCTTCGTGCACGGCCTCCACGGAAACCAGTGCCACGCCATCGTATAAAACCGCCATCCCGAAGGACGCGGTATCTGCCGGCCGCGGCAGGGAGAAGGCTCTCTCCCGCACCTGTCCCGGCACATCCTCGGCATCCCGGACCAGCCCGGGATGAGTAACCAGTTCGGCCTCGTCATGCTCGGCCAAGGCGGCAATATCGGGTTCCCCCTCCAGCCGTTCCGTGAGTTCCGCCGCATGCGCAAGCAGCGTGGTCCAGGCCGCCTGCCGCGCCAGGTCGTTGCGGATTCGGTCGGCCACAGCCGCAAGCGGGAGGGTCTGGGCTTCCTCGTATTCGTCGACGCGCACGACCACCGACCAGTCGGCCTCCAGGTCGATCCGATCGCTGTTCATCCCTTCGCGCAGGACTTCGTCCCGGCGCAAGGCTTCGAGGACCGCGGACTGGCTCAGCACCCCCTCCGGCAAGGCCGTCAGGGGGACCAGGTCCGTACCCTTCACGTCCATGCCCAAATGCTCCGCCGCCGCCGCAAGGCTCTCCGGGTTTTCGTAGGCGAGCAGGCCAAGTTCCTCGGCCGCCGCCGCATAACGGCTCTCCAAGTTCGCCCGCCGGGCTCGTTCGATGACCTGGTCACGCACCTCCTCGAGAGGCCGGAGCCGGGACGGCTCAAGCTCCTGCACGTCTATCAGGTAATTTCCTCGTTCTGTCTTGATCGGCTCGCTCACCTTGCCGGGTTCCAGACTGAATACGAGGGCTCCCAGGTCTTCCGGAAGGTCTTCCACCGCCACCCAGCCGACTTCCCCGCCCCGTACGCGGCTGAGTTCATCCTGCGAATGCTCCCGGGCCAGTTCGGAGAAGTCCTCTCCCTCCTGAAGGCGCTGGTGGAACTCCTGCGCCAATGCGTCCGATTCCTCTCCCTTCAGGAAGATCTGCCGAAGCTTACGCAGTTCCGGCGCCATGAAGTCAAGGGCGTGCGCCTCGTAGTACGCTGCGATCGCTTCCTCGCCCAGGGACGTCCCGTCGTCCATGCCGTCGAGACGCAGTTCCAGGTACGACACCCGGACGCGCTCCGGCGCCACGTACCGGTCCAGGGATTCCTGGTAGCCCGCCTCGATCTCTTCCTCGGTCACCGCCTCGGGGTCGAAAAAGTGTTCTCCCGGGACTACGAAGTACCGGATATCCCGGGTCTGGTCCTTCAGGGTCCGGTATTCTCGCGCTTCAGCATCCGTCACCAGCGCCGAATCCGCCAGCATCTGTGCCACGATCTGAGTGCGCATCTGTTCGCGTCGGTCTGCTTCGTACTGGGCCGGCGAGGTACGGTTGACTTTCAGGATCTGACGGTAACGTTCCTCGTCGAAACGGCCGTCGACCTGGAACAGTTCCATGGACTGGATGCCTTGTGCGACCGCCGCGTCGGTCACGTCCAGCCGTTCGCGGTCAAGATACTGGAACAGGAGTACCCGGTCGATCACCCCGTCCAGCACTCGCTCCTTCAGGCCGCGATCCCATTGTTCGGAGTCCACCCCGGTCGGAGGAGGATTCTCGGACCGGTTGATCTGATAGATCCGGTTGTAGCGTTCGACGGGAACCGGCTGTCCGTTGACTTCCGCCACTTCGGCGCCGCCGCCGAAGCCCAGGTACTCGCTGATGCCCCACAGGGCAAATGGAATGCTGATGAGGAAAACAATCAGGTAGGCCACCCATCCGGTGGCCCGTTCACGAATTGCATGCAGCATATTCGGATCCGGGTCAGGCTGAAGCCGGGACGTGAGGCTCGTTGGTTTCCGGCGGCTGGCGGAGTGGACGGGACTCGAACCCGCGACCACCGGCGTGACAGGCCGGTATTCTAACCAACTGAACTACCACTCCGCATGGGAAAGCGGACACCATCCCCGGCATGGTGGGTGCTGAGGGACTTGAACCCCCGACATCCGCCTTGTAAGGGCGACGCTCTACCAACTGAGCTAAGCACCCTATAGGCCAGGATTAATTCAATGCGTCTTTTAGAGCCTTGCCTGCCTTGAACGAAGGGCTGTTTGAGGCGGCAATCTGTATGGACTCTCCCGTCGCCGGATTCCGTCCCATTCGGGCGGAGCGGTGCTTGGCTTGGAATGTCCCGAATCCAGGAATGCTAACTTTATCGCCTGCACGGAGCGCGGACTTGATGGCATTCGTCATAGCGTCCAGCGCCTTGATCGCCGAAGACTTGGTAATGCCGGCATCCTCGGCCATCGCCGATGCGAGATCGTTTTTATTCATTGTTTTGTTTCTCCAAAATTCTAGTGAGGTTGTAGTCAGGTCGGGCTGAATTGAAGCCATTATAACCAAAATCTCCGCCGGGCAATCCGGGGCAAAGCCAGAGGCAAAAAGGGGGAGCGGGCAGGCCGCCGCTCAGTGGTGGATGGCCGGGTCCGGCTGACTCTCCTTCTCCGGCAGGGGCTTCTCGCCTGCCGGCTGGCCTTCTTCTTCCAATTCCGGCTGCGGCATCCACTCCAGGGTTCGTTCCATGGCTTCGTCGATCCACTGGCAAGGGATGATGTCCAAGGCCTGCCGGATGTTGCGCGGCAACTCCTCCAGGTCCTTCTCGTTCTCCTTCGGAATGACCACCGCCTGGATGCCCCCGCGCATGGCGGCCAGCAGTTTCTCCTTCAGGCCGCCGATCGGGAGGATCTCGCCGCGCAGCGTGATCTCCCCGGTCATCGCGACCTCGGCCTTGACCGGAATCCCGGTCAACGCAGACACGATCGCGACCGTCATGGTGATGCCCGCGCTCGGCCCGTCCTTGGGGGTCGCACCTTCCGGGACATGTACGTGAATGTCCTTGCTCTCATGGAAATCCTGCTGGATGCCCAATGTCTTGGCACGGCTGCGCACCACCGTCTGCGCCGCCTTGATCGACTCCTGCATGATGTCGCCGAGCTGCCCGGTGTAGATCAGCTTCCCTGTGCCGGAGACGATCGCAGCCTCCACCCGCAGCAGTTCCCCGCCGACCTCGGTCCAGGCCAGGCCGTTGACCTGGCCGACCTGGTTGTTCTCGTCGGCCAACCCGTAGCGGAAGCGGTGCACGCCGAGCAGCTTCCGAAGCTGCGGCGCGGTGATCCGGATCTGCTTCTCGCGCGGCCTGAGCAGCAGTTGCTTGACGGTCTTGCGGCAGATCTTGGACAGTTCGCGTTCCAGGTTGCGCACCCCCGCCTCGCGCGTGTAGTAGCGGATTAGGCTCTGCACCGCACGGTCGGGAATCATCAGCTCCGCCTTCTTCAGCCCGTTGTTCTTCATCTGCTTCGGAATCAGATAGCGCCGGGCGATGTTCATCTTCTCGTGTTCGGTATAGCCTGAGATGCGAATCACCTCCATCCGGTCCAGCAGGGCCGGGGGAATCTTCAGCGTGTTGGCGGTGCACACGAACATCACGTCCGACAGGTCGAAGTCCACCTCCAGGTAGTGATCGTTGAACATGTGGTTCTGCTCGGGATCGAGCACCTCCAGCAGCGCCGACGCCGGGTCGCCGCGGAAATCCATCGCCATCTTGTCGATCTCGTCGAGCAGGAACAGCGGGTTGCGGACCCCGACCCGCGACATGTTCTGGATGATCTTCCCGGGCAGGGAACCGATGTAGGTGCGCCGGTGCCCACGAATCTCGGCTTCGTCGCGCACCCCGCCCAGGGACATGCGGCTGAACTCGCGCCCGGTGGCGCGGGCGATCGACTGCCCCAGGCTGGTCTTGCCGACTCCCGGCGGGCCGACCAGGCACAGGATCGGGCCCTTGATCTTCTTCACGCGGTTCTGCACCGCCAGGTATTCCAGGATGCGTTCCTTGACCTTGTCCAGGCCGTAGTGGTCCTTCTCCAGCACCCGCTCGGCCTTCTTGAGGTCGCGGCATACCCGGGAACGCTTCTTCCAGGGCACATTGACCAGCCAGTCGATGTAGTTCCGGACCACCGTCGCCTCCGCCGACATCGGCGACATCATCCGCAACTTGCCCAGTTCGTGCGTGGCCTTCTTCTTGGCCTCCGCCGACATGCCCGCCGCCTCGATCTTCTCGGCCAGCTCGTCGGTCTCGCTCGCGCCCTCGTCGGTGTCCGAGAGCTCCTGCTGGATCGCCTTCATCTGCTCGTTCAGGTAATACTCGCGCTGGCTCTTCTCCATCTGCTGCTTGACCCGGCCGCGGATCTGCTTCTCCAGGCTCAGGATATCCAGCTCCGACTCGATCAGCTTGAGCAGCGCCTCAATGCGCTCCCGGACCGACAGGATCTCCAGGATCTTCTGCTTCTCGTCCAGCTTCAGGGTCATGTGCGCCGAAATCGTGTCGGTCAGGCGCGAGGCGTCGTCGATCCCGGACAGGGACGCCACGGCCTCCGGCGGGATCTTCTTGTTCACCTTGACGTACTGCTCGAAACCCTTGTGCAGCGAGCGCACCAGCCCCTCGATCTCGGCCGACTCCGCCCCCGTGGTCTCGTCCAGCGTCTCGGTCTGCGCGCTGAAGTAGTCGTCGGTGTGCTCGTAATGCTCCACGCGCGCCCGATGCGAACCTTCCACCAGTACCTTGACCGTGCCGTCCGGGAGTTCCAGCAGCTGAAGAATGGAACTGACCGTGCCGACCGAATAGATGTGGTCCGGGTCCGGATCGTCGGTCTCAGCCTTCTTCTGGGTCAGGAGCAGGATCTGCTTGCTGGCCGCCATCGCCGCCTCCACCGCCCGGATGGACTTCCGGCGGCCCACGAACAGCGGGATCACCATGCCCGGGTAAACCACCACGTCGCGCAGCGGCAAGACCGGAAGCAACAGGTTGCCGTCGGCCTCGACGAGTTCGGATTCCGTTTCTTTCGGCGCGGGTTTTTTGCTCATGAAGTTCCTGTTCGAATGTATCGGTTACGGCTTGTCCTAACCCTCATCATAAGGGCGAAAACCCCCATTTTCAACTTCTGCACGTATGGATTCGGCCGAAATCCCGGCCTCACACTGGATTTTCAGGCCATTCAGGCCCGCTGCTCTTCGACGGCCGGATCCTCGTAAATCAGGTACGGCGACTTCTCGCCGAGGACCACGGCCTCGTCGATGACCACCCGGACCACGCCCTCGAAAGAGGGCAGTTCGTACATGGTATCGAGCAGTACGGTCTCCAGGATGGTGCGCAGGCCGCGCGCGCCGGTTTTGCGCTCTTTCGCCTGCCGCGCCACTGCTTCCAGGGCGTTTTCGCGGAACTCCAGCGTCACGCCTTCCATCGTGAACAGCTTCTTGTACTGCCGGGTAATCGCATTCTTCGGCTCCACCAGCACCCGCACCAGCATGCTTTCATCCAACTCCTCCAGCACCGCCACCATCGGCAGTCGACCCACGAACTCCGGGATCAGCCCGTAGTGGATCAGGTCCTCCGGCTGGACCTGCTGCAGGATGTCGTGCGAATCGCGCATCTCCCGGCTGTAGATCTCGGCGCCGAAGCCGATGCCGCTCTTCTCGGTGCGCGAGCGGATCACCTTGTCCAGGCCCGCGAACGCGCCGCCGCAGATAAACAGGATGTCGCTGGTGTTGACCTGCAGGAACTCCTGCTGCGGGTGCTTGCGGCCGCCCTGCGGCGGCACCGAGGCCACGGTGCCCTCAATCAGCTTGAGCAGCGCCTGCTGCACCCCTTCCCCGGAGACGTCGCGCGTAATCGAGGGATTGTCGGACTTGCGGGAAATCTTGTCGATCTCGTCGATGTACACGATCCCGTTCTGCGCGCGCTGCACGTCGTAGTCGCACTTCTGAAGCAGTTTCTGGATGATGTTCTCGACGTCTTCGCCCACGTAGCCGGCCTCGGTCAGCGTGGTCGCGTCCGCAATCGTGAACGGGACGTTCAGGCGGTTCGCCAGCGTCTCCGCGAGCAGAGTCTTGCCCGACCCGGTCGGGCCGATCAGCAGGATGTTGCTTTTGGCCAGCTCGACGTCATCGTCTTCGTCGGCCCGCGAGCTCACCCGCTTGTAGTGGTTGTACACGGCCACTGCCAGCGCCTTCTTGGCCTGCTCCTGGCCCACCACGTGCTCTTCGAGCGAAGCGTAGATGTCCTCGGGGCCCGGCAGCGAATCCGGCCGCTGCTCGGTCTCCACCTTCAGTTCGTCGCGGATGATCTCGTTGCACAGGGCCACGCACTCGTCGCAGATGTAGACCTTCGGCCCGGCAATCAGCTTGCGCACCTCGTGCTGGTTCTTCCTGCAGAACGAGCAACGCAACGGCGTCTTGGCCTCTTTCCCTTTTTCCATGCTTATGCCCTGCCTGTGCCCTGCACGCCGGTCAACCGGAATCCGTATTGTTGAGCAACTCCGTCCGGGTGCTCAGCACCTGGTCGACGATGCCGTACTTCTGCGCGTCTTCGCTGCTCATGAAGCGGTCGCGCTCCGTATCCTGCCGGATTTTATCAACTTTCTTGCCGGTATGCCGCGCCAGCACCTGGTTGACCTGGTCCCGGGCCCGCAGGATTTCCTTGGCGTGGATGTCCACGTCGGTGGCCTGCCCCTCGAAGCCGCCGAGCGGCTGGTGGATCATGATGCGCGAATGCGGCAGCGCGTAGCGTTTGCCGGGCGCCCCGGCCGCAAGCAGCAGCGCACCCATGCTGGCGGCCTGCCCGATGCACAGGGTGCTGACGTCCGGGCGGCAGAACTGCATCGTGTCGTGCACCGCGAGTCCGGCGCTGACCGACCCGCCCGGGGAGTTGATATACAGGGAAATATCCTTGTCCGGGTTCTCCGACTCCAGAAACAGGATCTGCGCCACCACCAGGTTGGCCACATGATCGTCGATGGCTCCCACGATGAAGACCACCCGCTCCTTGAGCAGGCGCGAATAGATGTCGTACGCGCGCTCACCGCGCGCGCTCTGCTCCACCACCATGGGGATGTATTGGGATCGGATGTCCTTCATCGGCCGGTTAGCGCACCCAGTTGTTCCAGCGTCATGCGCTCCTTATTCACTCTAGCACGATCCAGCGTCCAGCGGATGAGCGCATCCCAGCTCGCCTCGCGCTGCAGGTGCCCGCGCACGTCCGGGTTGCTCCGCGCATTGCGCTTGGCCGCCGCCGAGTCCTTGAACTGCCCGGCGTAGGCTTCCTCGACCTGCTGCATGTCCTGTTCGCTCGGCTCCGCCCCGCTCAGGGCACGCAACGCCTGGAACACCGTAATCCGCTGCGCGTCCATCAGCGCCACCCGGTGCGCCGGGTGGTCCTCGCCCAGCTCCTGCTCCGGCGGAACCCCCATCTCCTTCAGGCGCACCGACAGGCACCATTCCCGAAGGGACTCGGGCACCGGCAACGCAGGCTCCTTGGCTGCCGCCAGGCCCTGCGTGATCTGTCCGACCAGGTACTCGCGCCGCATCTCCGTCCGCCGGTAGTCCAGGTGCGCGCGCACGGAGCCCCGGATATCCTCGCGCGTCGCGCCCGCGCCGCCGCATTTCGCAAGCCACGCCGCATCCTCCCAGTCCGGAAGCACGGCCTCGCGCACCTCCTGCACACGGATCCGGAACTGCCGGGTCTGGCCGGACAGAGGGTGGCCGTCGGCCCTCTCCGCAAAAGCCACCTGGACCGACTTCTCGTCCCCCGCGGCCATGCCCTGGAGGTGTTCGTGCAGTTCCTCAAGCATCGCCCCCGGCTCAAGCACCAGGACCAGGTCCGGGCTGTCCTCGGCGATCTCCGCAAGTGTCTCGTCCATCCCGCAGGTCGTATAGAGAAACGCCACCTGGTCACCGGGGGCAGCCACCCTCTCCATCGCTTTCCAATCGACGTCCTGGCGGCGCAGCCGCTCCAGCCCCTCCTCCACCTCCGCGTCTTCCACCGCGACCTCGGGGTCGGTCAACTCCACGCCCGCGATCTTCGATTCCGCGAGTTCCGGATACACGTCGAACCGGGCCTGGTATTTCATCGGGCGGTCTTCGCCGTACTCTTCCACCGTGACCTTGGGATCGACCACCGGATTCACTTCTTCTGCGGCCAGCGCTTCACGCAGGGAATCGTTGGCCAATTTCTCCATCACCTCGCCGTAAACCTGCGGGAGATGATACTGCCGGACCACCTGCACCGGCACCTTGCCCGGGCGGAAGCCCTTGATGCGCAGGGTGCGGGAGAGCTGGCGAAGACGGTTCTCCACCTGCTCGACGAACTGCTGCTGCGGCACCGTGACGCGTAAGGCACGCGCCGTCGGTCCCAGGACTTCGAGAGAGATTTCCATGATTGTTCTATATCAGCGGGAGGGCGTGGTGCGAAAGGAGAGACTCGAACTCTCACGGGATAATCCCACTGGCACCTAAAGCCAGCGCGTCTACCAATTCCGCCACTTTCGCCCTGTCGCGGGCTTAATAGTATAGAGAAAACCGGATGACCGGGATTTTTCCCTCCCTTCGAACTGCCGAATCCCGGGACTTCGCCCGGTCGTAAAACGCTTCATCGCTCAGATGCACTTTCGAGTCCTTAAATCATCTCCCGCCCGCAAGAGTAACTATGGTTCCAAAAACGCCGACGATAACGCTGACACCGATCAGGAGGCGCCATTGCATCGCGGCCAGCTGCGCCTGCATGTCCGCCCGCATCTCGCTGCGCAGGCTGTCGATCTCGCCACGCAGGACGAGCTCCAGTTTCTCCAGTTCGACACGCAACTCGTCCCTGACGGCATACAGGTCGCCCCTGACGGCATACAGATCGTCCCTCGTGGCGAGTTCGACCTGCGCATCCCGGATGGTCTCGACGATGGCCACGGCCTGTTGCTCCCGGAAATCCGCTTCCTTCAGGTTCCCTACCGCCTGCATTGTATCGAATTTGGGCGGACGCGGAGCGGATTGCTTGCGTGCACCGGAAGCGGGGGCGGATTTCTGAACGTTCGGGTCCATAGAAGTTCTCCTTGAGGAATCTTTCCTTGGCGGGATGGGCGATGACGAAACGTCTTTCGGGCTCATCCGGTTCAAATCCCGATCGTGCCCGAAAGGAAAGACGAAAGCAAGAAACAATGGTTCAAAAATTCCGACCATTTTTCCTTGCCTTTCGAGCCCGCTTGGTGTAGTCGATTCCATTTCCTCTAAAATCATGGGCTTCCGCAGATTGAAAAGTCGGATTCTCATGCGAAGCTTCTGGGTCTACACGTTCTTGCTGCTCGCTGCACTGGCGGGCGGCGCCTTTTTGTGGGGCCTGGTCTATGCCTGGTGGCCGCTGCCGGTCCCGCACCATAAACTCGTCAAGTACGGCGCACTGCTGGTCGCCATCGTGGTCCTCGTTCTGTGGGCGCGGCGGCGAGTCACCCGCGACGCCCTCGGCCTCCGGGGTGGCATTGAATCCCTCCTTGTGCAGGGGCTGGTCGCCTTCTCCCTCACGGCCGCCCTGCTGATCCCCCTGTGGCTCTTCCTGCTCGAGATGAATGCGCGCTTTCTGGACCCCTGGATGTGGAGCCTCGAACTAACCTACACGCTCGCCGGGTACCTGGCGGCAGCGCTCGCCGTCGCCACGGTGGAGGAACTGTACTTCCGCGGCCTGTTGCTGTCTCGGGTGTCCGGCTACTGGATGCCGTTAACGGCCTCGGCCCTGCTCTACGCCGGCATCCACTTCCTCAATCCGACGCCTGATTCGGCCTTGGCGGACCACTGGGCCGGGGGATGGATGCTGCTGGCCAACGCCGCACTGGACATGCCCGATCAATGGCTCGAGCAAATGCCGCGCCTTTGCCTGTTGATCCTAATCGGCCTCGGCCTAGGGATGCTGCGTCTGCGGACCGGCTGCCTGGCGTTCTGCATCGGCGCGCATGCCGCCATGGTGTTCAGCCTCAAATCCTTCCAGTTCTTCACCTACCCCGGTCCCTTCGGGCCCGCCTGGCTCAGCACCGACGCCTCGGGCGGATGGACCGGCGTCGCCTGGGTGGGCATCCTCGTGCTCGGACTCTGGCATTTCTCTCCAAAACTGGAGAAGTCCTTCCGGAACTAGGATTCGGATTTGTTCTTATCCTGCATAAACTACTGATTTTTCTTGAAAAATAAATGGTCAAAAAATTCTGACCATTTTCCCTTGATTTCGCGTTTCCATTAGCCTAATGTGGCAGGCCCGAACCGGAGCCTGCCCATGCGTGGACCTATTCTCGCCTTCTGCCTTGCCCTCCCCGGCGTGGGATTGGCTGCCGGAGACCCCGTGTCCATCGCCCGTTACGCCTACCTGATGCCCGGCAGCAGCCACGCGCAGCGGCATCCGCTTCAAGTCACCCTGACCCAAGTCCGGTTCCCACAGGAAATCGCCACCGTCGGCGAGGCCATGAACCATTTGCTGACGCGTTCGGGCTATCGCCTCGACGAACAGCGCAGTCATTGGGCGAATGCCATCCTGATGCCGCAGCCGCTGCCCGAGATCCATCGCGATCTCGGGCCCATCCACCTGTCGGAAGCCCTCACCGTCCTGGCCGGCAGCGCTTGGCGCCTGAAGATCAACCCGCTGTACCGCACGCTGATCATCCGACCGACCGAGGAGTGGCAGGCGCAACTGGAGCGGCAGGCTCCTTCCCTCGAAATCGAAGACGCCCAAAGCCTGGCCATGGAAGACCCCGGCCCGGACGCGGCAACGATGGATCTGTCCCTGCCGACCAGCCTGCACGACCCGGCCGAGATTTTCGTCGAGGACATGACCCTGCAGGAAGCGCTGGACCTGATCGTCCCCGTCGGCTGGACGCTGCGCCCGGAAATCCCGCCCGCCCTGCTGCAAACCCGCATCTCGCTGATCTCCTCGACGACCTGGTGGGATGCCCTGACCGAATTGACCCGCAAACTCGGAGGCCAGACCCAAGACGAACTGGTCCTGCACGTCTTCGAAGACCAGAAACTGGTCGTGCTGGGGCAGCCATGACCCCACGCGCCGCGCCGCTCACGCTCGTGCTCATGCTTTGCGCCTGCACCGGCCCGGAAATCTCGCCCGACGAGATTCACTCACCGCAGCCGCTGGAAGTCCCGGCCGCAACCCCCGCCCTGCCCGCACCGCCCCGCCCATTCGTCCGTGTCCAGCGACCGCACGCGGAAAGTTCCAGGCTGTCCGTCACCCTCAACCTCAGGGACGCCACGCTGAGCGAGTGCCTGACACGGGCCGACCCGGCCCTGAACGTCGTGCCCACCACCCCGGAAATCGACCTGAGCCGGCGCTACAACGTTCGCGTCAACAATCTCAACCTGCAGCAGTACCTCGAAATCCTGGAGGGGATGACCGGCTACGCGCTGGAATTGGATTCCGAACACCCGATCGTGCACGTCTCGTCCTATCTGACGCGATCCTGGGACGTCAGCACGTTCGCCGGCCACGGCCAGGCGAAACTCAAGGTCGGCCAGGCCGTTGCGCTGTCGTCTTCCGCCGGCGGCGGAGAAGGCGAAGACGACGGGGAGTCCGAAGAAGGATCCGCCACGGTGACCTACGACCACACGGACTCCCCGTGGGACGATCTGCTCGCCAACGCGCGTTCAATCCTGGGCCTGTCTGCAACCGGGACGGCACCGGCGCAGGAAACGCCCCTCCAGACCTGGCTGGTTGCGGACCAGCGCTTGGGCCTGCTGCGCGCACGGGGCCCGGTTTCACGCATCCAGGAACTCGACGCCTGGCTGACCGAACAGACCCGGCGGGGGGCGCGACAGATCCTGATGGCCGTCGCCATCCTTGACGTCTCCCGTGAAGAAGGGGCAGGCGGCGGGCTGGACCTGGGCGTGCTCTACGATTCGGTGGATCGGCGCATCGCGGTCTCCCGCACCGCCCCTGGCGGACTGTCTTTCGTGCGCGCCAGCGGGGCCTGGGAAGTCGATGCGGCACTGGAATTCGGGCGCTGGAGCCTGAACGCCATGGTGCAGCAACTGTCGCGGCACGGCCAAGTCACGGTACGCAGCGACCCGGTGTTCACCGTCGTCAACGGCATGACGACGTTCCTCGGCGACGGGGAGGAAGTCAGCTTCATCGCCAGCACTGACCTGGTGCTTGGCGAAGGACGCGTCGAGCCGGTCCTTTCGACCCAGTTCGAGCATATCCGGGTCGGCTTCCGGATCGCCGTCACCCCGCGCATGCGCCATGACGGCTCCATCCTGGTGGAAGTCGTTCCGGTGCTGTCGTCGATCCGCTCGCACAGCGAATTCGAGACCGGCGTCTCCACCATAGTGCGGCCCAACATCGCCATCCAGGAAATGGCCACGCTGGCTATCACCCGCAGCGGCAAACCCATCCTGCTCGGCGGGCTGATCCAGAGCCGATCGCTCCAAGCCGCCCACCAACTGGACTGCAATCACTTCCTGTGCCGGGTCTTCGCGGCTTCCACCCTGGAGAGAACCAACCGGGAGCTGATGATCGTCATCACCCCGATCGAGGTGGCGATCTGATGATCCCGCTCGAACGCCCCGTCCGGATCGGGCCACGCGAGGTGGTTTTGGTAGACGACCTGGTGTTGACTCACCTCTCCGGCCCTCTGTCCGAACGTTTGATGCCCATCGCCTCGGAGGACGTGAGTCTGCCACTCTATGTCGAGCAGGAACAGGCCGACACCCTGTCCGAACTCCATCCCGGCTTGCCACTGTACGGGCTTTGGCAAGTCTTGATCGCATCCGGGCTCATCCCGGCAGAACCGGGGCTTTACCAGGTAACCACGGATTCCTCGCCGCACGAGGGGCGCTATCTTCTGCGCGAATCGGGCGGGGCCTACAGCGGGCGGATCGCGAACGAAACACTCCTGGATGCCTTTGTGCCGACTCAGGCCGCACCCGAGCCGATCCTGATTGACCCGGTGCCCGGGAGTCTCCGCCTTCCGTCGCAACCAATCCAGACCCTGCGTCACCGCCAGGCCCAGAGAGCCCGCGTCCGCCTTCAGACCCTGACACTGGTCGGGCTCATGGCGCTCGGAAGCGCGTTCGCAGGCACCGCGGCCGACCGCATCCTGAACCATCGCCACGCACAGAAGGTGCAGCAGGCCGAACGCCTGCGGGAACAGACCATCCAACTGCAACAGGATCTCGCGCGTCTGGAAACCAGCGGGCGCATCGAGCCCATCGACCAATCGCGCCGCCTGAATCAGTTGCTGATCCTGTCCCGGCACTTTCAGCCGGTCGAGCTCCCGCAGACTTCCGTGCTGGCCGCGCCAACGCTAAGCGCCATCATCCACCCTCTCGGCCCCCTTCCCCCTGCCGCACCCGCCGGACTCCCGGCCCGTCGGCTCTCGCACCAGCCCGATGGCTCGCTTCGCATTGCCTGGTAGCCAGTGGTGGCGGCGGGGACTGCCCGTGCTGATCGGCACGCTGTGCCTGACCCTCACGGGACTGGTCGTGGCTGTGCTTGACCAAAAGCGCACCACCCCGGACCTGAGCCAGATTTCCAAACAGCACGCACAGTTGGATCAATCCCGGCGGCAGCTCGAGATCCTGCCGCCCGTGCGCCCCATCCACTGGCAGATGCGGCAGTTGAACCAACTGGCTCGGACCCTGCCGGGAATACACGAAATGAAGGCCATTGAGGCGAACCCGGATCTCTACCCGGAAGCGATCCGCGAACGGATCGGCAGTTTTGGCGGCACGGTCTGGAAGGTCGCGCTGCGAGGATCGTTGCCCGGCGTGATTTGGCTGTGCCGAACCGCCCAGCCGCTGATGCCACTGATCGTGGACGAAGTCAGGGCCGGAGGAGGGACCGCGCATGCCGTGCTGTTCGTGCTCGGCGCGAATCCGGACATCGGAAGCGGGACATGAGAGCGGCTTTGTTGCTGGCAATCTGCCCTGCCGCGGCTCTGGCAGACGGCGATCTGTCCGAAGAGGCTTCCCGGCGGATCCTTCAGGCAGCCGAATCGCACATCCACGAATTGCAGCGCCTGCATACCACCGACGCCCTTCTCGAAGTCCAGCTGCGGATCGCAAAGAAACTCCAGGAGTGTCGACAGACCGGATATCCATGTCCGGGAACGGAACTGATCCCCTCCCCGGCCGAAGAGGAATCCCCCTCCCCGGCCCCGGTGCGCACGATGGACTTGCCGCAACTAATCGGCACCTATCAAGGACGTGCGCAGCTACGCCTCGACAGCGGGCAGCATGTCGAAGTGCATGTCGGCCAGCGGCTGGGATCCTGGAGGATTCATTCGGTGGGGGTCGATTCGCTCGAGGTGCTGAATCCCGAGGGAATGCGGTTTCGGATCCCGCTCGAAAGGACGACACCGTGAATACCCTGTCCGAGCGGGTCGTGAAACGCTTCGAGGCTGTCCGCCAAGCCCTCGTCGGCTCCGGCGCCCTGCCGTCGAATGCCATGCAACTGGCCTGTCCGAGCACCCCCGAAGCGATTGTTCCTCGCCTGTTGCGGGCCGGTGCCGATGCGGAATCCGTCACCCTCGCCCTATCGGAGGCATTTTCGATGCCGGTGCATTCTGAAAACCTGCATGGTTCTCTGGAATATGCCGCGGACGGCCTCTCGGCCTGGGCCGACGGGCGCCTGTTCGTGACGGACCCGTTCGCCTGCCAGCATCTGATTCGCAACCCGCAGTTGGCCCTGCCGAGGGAGGCTCTGGGCCGTCATCGCGGCGAAACCGGGTTGATCCCGATCCAGCCTTCCGCCCACTCCGAGACGGCTCAGGATCCTTCCTTGTCTCCGGAAGCGGAGCAGATCCTGCACGAGTGGATCACGCTGGCCATCGATCGCCAAGCCAGCGACCTCCATATCGTGCCGCGCGACAACGAGGCCGTGGAAATAAAGATGCGGCGCAACGGCCTGCTCCTGACCCTGCGCGAGGAACGCATGGTGATGTCGGAAAAATGCAACTACCGGCTGATCTCCAACACCCTGCTGACCTTGTCCGGAAACCAGCACGGGGTCTACAACACGCCGAAGGACGGCAGCCTCGAAATGCCCCTGCGGGGACAGGTTTTCTTCATCCGGGTCAACATGTGCCCGGTCACCATCGGGCGGAAGGTCTGGGGTTCGTTCACGTTGCGCATCGTGGCCGGCTACCAGCGCTCGGTCCAGACCCTGGACCAGCTGGCCCTCGGCCCTTCCTTCGTCAAGTCGCTGCGCCGCATCGTCGGCATGAACAGCGGCCTGTTCCTGCTGACCGGCCCCACCGGAGCGGGCAAGACCACGACTTTCTATGCGTTGGTCATGGAGATTCTCCGCCGCAATCGCAGCCAGGTTTCCATCAAGACGCTGGAAGATCCTATCGAAGTGCAGATCCCGGGTATCGACCAGATCCAGATCAATGACGACATCGGCATGAACTACGCCGCAGGCCTGCGGGCACTCCTTCGCGCCGACCCGGACGTCATCCTGATCGGAGAGATCCGGGACGAAGAGACGGCGCGACTGGCCTGCCGGGCGAGCCTAACCGGCCATCTGGTGCTGTCCACCCTGCATACCAACAACAGCCTCGGCGCAATCGAGCGCCTGCGCAACCTCGGAGTCCACTCCCATCTGATTGCTGACACCCTGGCTGCCGTCAGTGCGCAGCGGCTGGTCCGCCAGGTCTGCCCTCGCTGTGCGACGCGCGAGTACGACGAAGCCGGCTGGGAAGCCACCTGTCTGCTTGGGCTTCCGCCAAGCGAACTCTGGCCGGTCGCCTGCCCGGAAGGTTGCGAGCACTGCGAGCACAGCGGCTACCGCGGGCGAATCTGCATCGCGGAAACCTTGTTCCTGGATTCCCGGCTGGCCGGGCGTATTGCCGACGGCGCCGGTCTGACGCCCCTTTACGACACGGCCCGTACACAGGGCTTCCGAAGTCTTTGGGACCACGCCACAGACCTGGTCCGTGCCGGGCAGACCACCTGGGCCGAGTGCCTGCGCATCCTGCCCGAGCCGCCCGGCGAACCGCTTCAGGTCCCCGAATCACACACCCTTCCCCTTCAACTCACTTTCACGGAGAACTATGCATCATGAACCATCCAACACGTAACCTTCGCCAGCGTGGCTTCACCCTGCCGGAAATCCTTGCCGTCATCGCCCTGATCGGCATTCTCGTCTCGACCGTCGTCACAAGCTTCGGGACGGCCGAGCAGGAACTGGCGATGGCCAGCAGCAAGGACACGCTGCTCAACGACATCCCGTCCGCCCTGATCTCGTACCGCGCGGTCAACGGCAACCTGACCGGGGTTGTCAAAAAAGACATCACGGACACCGGCGTGTCCGAGAACGGGCCGTTCGGCGACGCATGGACGCTGGGCACGCCGGCGGCGCGGACCGTCAGCCTCAACTGGCTGATTTCCAGTGCCGAGGATGCGGACAGCTTCGGCGCTGATCTCGCCACCTCCCTTGGGAATGCATCGGGCTCGGCCATCAGTTCGACCACCTACGACAACAGCAACGACACGCTCACGGTCAATTACCGGATCCCCTGAGCGTGACCCTGTACACCGTGCGCTGCCTGTCGCCGCAAGGTGCGGCGATTCCGTTCGCGGTGGACGCGGACAGCCCGGACTCCGCCCGTCGGCACCCGTCTGTCGCCAACCGCCGGGTGCTGTCGGTGCGGCGGCATTGGAAAGAGTGGGTCGGCCTGCGCCGGACCGACCTCAACGAACAGCGCCTGCTACTGACCCAGATGTCCATGCAACTCGGCCGCGGCAGCCTGACGCCCGAGGAACTGAACCGGATAATCACACGGCTCCCCACGTTGCGGCGAAACCGGCGGTCCCGAAGTGCTGCGGGCCTGGCCGGTCTCGCTCCCTCCGAACTCCTGCTGCAACTCAACGCGCACCCCTTCGCCGTCGCCCTATGCCGCGAGGGGGAACGCCTCGGACAAGTTCCGGACATGCTGTTGCAGGCCGCCGACTTTCTGGACCGCCAGCGGAAAAACCGGGAGAAGCTGTACGGCCCCTTGTTGCGTGCTGGTCTGTACACGGTGGCTGCACTGGGCCTATTCGCCCTGACACCGTTCCTGTTCCAGATGCTGCTCGACCGCCTGTCCGGCCGGGTCGAGATCCAGACAACCCTCGCGACCGACATCTTGATGGCCCTGCACGCCCTGCTCACCTACCGGCTGCCGTTGACGTTGGGCGCAATCGGAATGCTCGTCTTCGCCGGACACCGCTTCTGGAACCGCATCCGGGTACTTCCTCCGCTGAGCGACATTGACGGCCTGGTGCGCGGGCAGCGATCCTCCATCCTGCTGGCCGTTCTCTCCCCGGCCTTTCGCAAGGGCATCCATCTCGCCGATCTGGTGCGCTCGCTGCACCCGCTGCTCGGAAAGCACGCCAGCCGGTACCTGTACTCTCGGCTGCGCACCGGCCACAGCCTGTCGCAAAGCCTGTCCGAACGCTACTTCAGCCGTACCCTGACGGTGGGCCTGCACCAGTTCGAGGACGCTCCGATGACACAGCTGCCACACCTGTTCTCCGCCATACAGACGAACCTGCACACCGAGGTCGGCTGGCACCTGGAGCGGCTTGTGCGCTGGACCCGCTGGTTCTACTCGGGGCTGCTCCTGACCCTCATGCTGCTGCTCGTCAAGGGGTTTTTGGTCCCGATCTACTCGATCTCCGTTCGATGAAGCCTTTTACACAACGAGGGTTCACCCTGCCGGAAGTGCTGGCTGCACTCGTCGTGGCAAGCTTGGCGATCGGCCTTGTCGGCTCATTCGCAAGTACGCGCATCGATGCGGAAAAAATCCGTGCGCAGCGGGTCGAGGCCCGATACATCGCATCTCTGGTCGAACGCGCACACCGGCAGGGCTTGCTTGCCGGCAGTGCCTCCACTGCAACCGATCTGCAGGCCGCCCTGCCTCACGTTGCCGTCCCGACCCGGCTGGCCGGCGGGCAAACCTACAGGATTGCGCTCGACGGCGACGACCCTCGCATCCTGATCGACATCGAGACCGGCCTCCGCGACGGCGGCACGATCACCCGGACCGAAGTGATCAGGGCACCCTTCCTGGTCTCGGAGCTCCGCATGCCGTTCTGGCGGGCGCGCCAGTTGCGCCAAATCCGGGAGAAAGCCGAATGAAATATTCCCGACCCGACCCATGTGTACGCCAATCCGGCTTCAGCCTGCTGGAACTGGTCATCACCCTGGCGTTGTTCTCGATCCTCGCCGGAACCCTGCAACTCAGCATGACCCGCCGCCTCGCCGATGACATCGAACGCGACCGGACCGAACAGGCGGCCGGGGAAATCTACCGACTGGCCAACGCGGCGCAGCACTACGCCATCAACGCAAGCGAATGGCCGCATGAAATGCTCCTTTGTGAAAGGGCATATGAGGAACTGGACGCACACAACCTTCTCAAAGGAGCCCCTAAGCACTCTCCTTACCTGGACACCGGAGGGGACCGGGTCGAATACGCCCTGTCCTGCGATTCCAGTCACTTCACCGTCTCGGTTGCCGCCGAAAATGCCGAACAGGCGGCCGGTCTCGCTCGGAAAATCCCCGGCGCATCGGTCTCCGGCGTCATCCTCTCGGTGCATTACCCCAAGCCTGCCGATGCGGGCGGCGGCGGAGGCGAGTTCATGCCGCTGGACGGCTCCGCCTCCCCGACCGCGACCTGGAACCTGGGCAATCAATACCTGTTCGGCGCCCTTGATGTGGCGACCGAGACCGGACAGACCCTGCTCAACTCCGTGCAGTTCGCCACCGTAGCCGATCCCGGCGACCTGATCCGAAAGCCGACCTGTCCCGGCAACATGACGCCGCGCATCTTCACCGCTCTCAACCGGGTCTCAGCGCTCAGTGGCCGGGCACTGCATGGCATTCAACTGCCCGTAGACGAACTCGCCGACTCCTGGCGGGTTCGGGCGGTCATCACCGGTTCCGGAGGCGATGAAAGCGCCACCCCGGACACAGCCACCATCACCGTATTCGTCAAATGCTCGTACTGAGCGGGAGGTTCCAACGATGACGAAACTGAACTTTCATTTGCTGTCGATTCTCGCAATCCTGGCAGGCTCGGCGGACGAGGCCTCTGCGCAAGTGCCGGGGTCTACCCCGTACACCTATTCCAAGTGTCTCGAACTCGGGTTGACCGACCAAGCTTGCCATCGCCAGATTGTCGAAGCCGGAGGAAACACCCGATCGAGCCTAGGCTCCGCTCGGACCATCGTGCCTAAGAACTTCCGGGGATGGAGCGAACAGGAGCGCTGGTACCGGAAGTACGTGGAATACCGCAAACGATCCCTCCTCCGCCCTCAGCCGATAGAGGATGTGATCCACCACTATCCGGATTTTCCTGCGAATATTCCGTACTACCTGGTCTATCCGTAGGAAAGTAGCGTCAGCGCAGTTTACTCGCTAAGGCAAATATAGACGATTGACGTACATCGTCATTATCTTTATAATACATGATCCTGAATTACTGCGACAAGAGGACTGAGAATTTTGCAAAAGGAATTCATGTCCCCGCATTTCATGGGTTCGAGGGGCAAGCTGAGAGACGGCTTTCGATCCTAAATGCCGCGGCTTCCCTAGAAAGTTTGCGTGCATTGCCCAGCAATCGGCTTGAAGCTCTCAAAGGCAATCGTCTCGGTTGGTACTCCATTCGAATCAACCGGCAATGGCGACTCTGTTTTGAGTGGCCAGACGGTCAAACCGGACCCAGCAATGTGGCAATTCGGGATTACCACTGAATTTCTCAGGAGGAGTTATGTTTTCGAGAGCTGTTCACCCCGGCGCCATCCTGAAAGCCGAACTTGACGAACTCGGAATCACTCCGACCGAGTTCGCCCGTCAAATCGATGTGCCACCCAACCGCGTCAGCCAGATCATCAGGGGCCAGCGGTCGATCACCGGCGACACCGCACTGAGGTTCGGCCATTGGTTCTGCACCGGCCCCCAACTCTGGATCAATCTTCAGTCCCAGTTCGACTTGATGATCGCCGAACGGTCGGCAGGGAAATCGATCCAGAACCTTCCCACCAAAGACGGGAGGCCGCACATTCCCTGATTCAGGCTGTCACACGTTGAAACGGAAGTGGACGACATCCGCTTCCTGCACTTCGTAGTCCCGGCCTTCCGTCCGGCATTTTCCCGCCTCTCGGGCTCCTGCTTCTCCGCCGCAGGCGAGGTAATCCTCATAGGCGATCACTTCCGCACAGATAAATCCTCTCTCGAAGTCGGTGTGGATCACGCCTGCCGCCTGCGGAGCGTGCATGCCCCGGCGGATTGTCCACGCCCTCGCCTCCTTCGGCCCCGCCGTGAAATACGTCATGCAGTCCAACAGGCGGTAGCCCGCCTCGATGACCCGATCAAGCCCCGGAGCGGATAGACCCAGATCCGCCAGAAATTCCTCCCGGCTTTCCAGATCCAGCCGCGAAATCTCGGATTCCAGCGCAGCGCTGACCGGGATCACTTCGGCCCCCTTCCCGCGTGCGTATTCCTCCAGCGCGTCCCGGTCACTACTCTCGCCGGAAAAGCCGGCTTCGTCGATATTGGCGATAAAAAGAGAGGGTTTGGCCGTCAGCAGGAAAAGAGGCTCCAGTACTTCCCGTTCCGCCTCGCCCAGTTCCTGCTCGCGTACTGGAACGCCTTGGTCAAGCTGCTTGCAGGCCGCCTCCAGCACAGCCTGAGCTTCGCGGGCTTCCTTGTCGCCGGTCTTGGCCTGACGCCGCCACTTCTCGAGCGATCGCTCCAGCGTCCCCAGATCGGCCAGAAGCAGCTCCGTCAGGATGGTCTCGCAATCCCGGACCGGATCGACTGCCCCGTCTACATGGACAATGTTGTCGTCCTCGAAACACCGCACGACCTGAATAATCGCATCCGCCTCTCGGATGTGCGCAAGGAACTGATTGCCGAGGCCCTCGCCCTGCGCGGCGCCCCGGACCAACCCGGCAATATCGACGAATTCCACCGTCGCCGGAATCCGCCGTGCAGACCCCGCTAGATCCGCCAGCCGGTCAAGGCGACGGTCCGGCACCGGGACGACTCCCTTATTCGGGTCGATCGTGCAGAACGGATAGTTCTGGGCCGCCGCTTCGGCGCAGGTCAAGGCATTGAAGAGCGTGGATTTCCCGACATTCGGCAATCCGACGATGCCGCACTTGAGGCTCATCCGGTCGGGCCGTCCGGATCGTGCAACGCGTTCATGACTTTCTGGAAATCCCCCGTGGCAAGGCTGCCGACATGCCCCAGCACCTGCTGCACGGCCTGATCCACTGCGGCACGGTCCGAACTGGACAACGGCTTGAGTACGTAGCCCACCACCTCCGAGGCTCGGCCCGGATGCCCGACGCCGAGTTTCAGGCGCCAGAAGTCCTTGCCGACATGCTGGCAGATGTCGCGGATGCCCTTGTGGCCGCCGTGGCCACCGGCAAACTTCAGACGCGCCGCACCGTCCGGAAGGTCAATATCGTCGTGCGCGACCAGCAATGCTGAAACGGGAATCCGAAAGTAGCGGCACGCCGCTGCAATCGAGGCGCCACTGACATTGACGTAGGAATTCGGCTTGAACAGGCGAAGTGGATGGCCCTCCACCTCGACCGATGCGGTCTCGCCTTTCAACTGCCGGGAAGGTTTCAGATGCGCACCCAGCCGGTCGGCCAGTGCATCAATCAGCCAGAATCCTGCGTTGTGACGGGTGCGGGCATATTCCGCGCCGGGATTCCCAAGCCCTGCGATCAACCGGACCGCATCGCCTGATTCCATCATCGATACAGCCCTGATCAGGACTCTTTTTCGGCGGAATCCGCGTCCTTCTCTTCGCCCTCGGCGGCTTCCTGGGCCTCGCCCTCTTCGCCCTCAGGTTCTTCGACTTCCACCTCTTCTTCGATCGGCTGCTCTTTCCGGACGTTGATGATGACCACGGCCTGATCGTGCCCGTGCGACAACTCGACCAGTTCAATGCCCTCCGGAACCACCAGGCCGGAAAGGTGTATCGGCTCACCGATATGCAACTCGGAAACGTCGATTTCGATGTACTCCGGAAGGTCGGAAGGCAAGCAGGAAATTTCCACTTCCGTCATGAGGTGGCTGAACAGGCCGCTTTGCTCCTTGACCCCGGGCGCCACTTCTTCGCCCACGAAGTGCAATGGCACCGTCATGCGGATCTTCGCATCCTTGCTGATGCGCTGCAGGTCGATATGCAGCAACCTATCCGAGCGGACCGGATGGCGCTGTACGCTGCGCAGGATGACCTGTTCCTTCTTGCCTTTCAGCGTCAGGTTCAGGACATGGGAGTAGAAAGCTTCATGCTCCAGATGGCGCGAAACCTCAAAACTCGACAGAGTAATGGGAACCGCATCGCCCCCCGCCCCGTAGACCACGCCGGGCAGCTGTCCTGCACGCCGCATCTTCCGCATTGCGCTGGTTCCAGTCTGCTCGCGCGGTTGCGCAGATAGGTTGAAATCGATTTCACTCATAATTAATCGCCCCCGCTGTTGGCGGGGGCGCGTATTATGGCACTTGCATGCAATGTACACATGACAGTGTCACTGCATAATTGACGGATCACTGGCGGTATCCACTAGCCTCTCGCAATGAAAGACCCCGCTTCGTTGTCCTCTCCCCGTCCCGTCACCGGAGTACCTCCGGCCAATGGGCATATTCTAATATGTGATGGTTTAGATTTCAACTGATAGTCTGATATGGCGCATCGAGGTTTAGTGTGGAACCCCTATGTTAGAGTTCTCCATCATGCGCCGAGCCTCCCGCTACCGTCTGTATCCGAACCGGACGCAGGAACGGCAGTTCGCGCGGCTGTACGGGGCCGGCCGGCTCGTCTACAACGAACTGCTGGCCGACAAAATCCGGGAATACGGGCGTTTCGAGGCCGGCGAGGCGGAGAAGCCGGTCACCCGGGAGTACCTTGCCGCCAACGTGCTTTTCTACGGCTTCCTGGCCGTCGACATCCTGTTTCTCTGGAGCTACTTCAGCCTGCTGAACCCAAGTTATTCGCCCGCCGGCCCCGATACGGCATCCATTCCCTGGATGCTGATCGACGCGACCTTGCCACTGCTATTTGGGGCGGTGGGTGTGAATCTGCTGCGGGAGCGGCCATGAGATTGGGGCTCATCTGCGGCGGAACCATAAATAGTATTTGACACGGGAATAACCGCAGGCATCCGCGGAACTTTTAATTTGGACAGTGTCCAAATTTTGTGCTATCGTGAGCCGCGCTCCGAGAATCGCGAGCGAAAACCCTACGGGAAAGCAATTCTCCACATCAGCAGCAAAAAACTCGAAGAACAAGGAGGCAATTTTTATGGCTGAAAGTCAATGCCCAGTCAAGTCGGCACTGGAAAGTCATCCAGCCGGCAGCGGCACTATGAACCGGGATTGGTGGCCGGACCAGTTAAACGTCACTGTTCTGCACCAGCACTCCCCCCAGTCCAAACCCACCAACGGCACCCGCTATGCCGATGAATTCAAGAGTCTCGACTATGACGCCCTGAAGAAGGACCTCTATGAGTTGATGACGACCTCGCAGGATTGGTGGCCGGCCGACTACGGTCACTACGGACCTTTCTTCATTCGCATGGCGTGGCACGCCGCCGGAACCTACCGGATCGGTGACGGCCGCGGCGGCGCCGGAACCGGCAACCAGCGCTTTGCCCCCGTCAACAGTTGGCCCGACAACGGCAACCTCGACAAGGCGCGCAGGCTGCTGTGGCCGATCAAGCAGAAGTACGGCAGGAAAATCTCCTGGGCCGACCTGATGATCCTGGCCGGAAACTGCGCCTTGGAATCGATGGGCTTCAAGACGTTCGGCTTCGGAGGAGGGCGTGAAGACGTCTGGCAGACGGAAGAAGACATCTACTGGGGCGTTGAAGAGGAATGGCTTGGCGAAAAGCGCTATTCCGGCGAGCGTGATCTCGAAAATCCGCTTGCGGCCGTGCAGATGGGCTTGATCTATGTGAACCCGGAAGGACCGGACGGCAATCCCGACGCGGTCGCCTCAGGGGTCGATGTTCGCGAAACCTTTGCGCGCATGGCGATGAACGACGAGGAAACCGTCGCGCTCACGGCCGGAGGGCACACTTTCGGAAAATGCCATGGCGCAGCCAGCGCGGACGAGTTCGTGGGGACGGAACCCGAAGGCGCCGGCATCGAGGAGCAGGGCTTCGGCTGGGTCAACAGCCACGGCTCGGGCAAAGCCGGCGATGCCATTACCAGTGGACTGGAAGGCGCGTGGACCAGCGACCCGGTCAAGTGGGACATGGGCTATTTCGACAACCTGTTCGGTTACGAGTGGGAAGTGACGAAGAGCCCCGCCGGTGCATGGCAGTGGGTCCCGAAAGATGGTGCTGGATCCGACGACGTGCCGGATGCGCACGACCCGTCCACGCGTCATGCTCCGATCATGACCACGGCGGACATGTCCATGAGAATGGATCCGGCCTTCGAGAAGATCTCGCGGCGTTTCCACAAGAACCCGGAGGAGTTTGCAGACGCGTTCGCCCGTGCGTGGTTCAAGTTGACCCACCGCGACATGGGACCCCGCTCCCGCTACCTCGGCCCGGAAATTCCACAGGAAGACCTGATCTGGCAGGATCCCATTCCCGCCATGACCCACACGCTGGTCAACGAGCAGGACATTGCTGATCTCAAGGCCAAGATCCTGGCTTCGGGATTGTCAATCTCCCAACTGGTCTCCACGGCCTGGGCCTCGGCGTCGACCTTCCGCGGTTCCGACATGCGGGGAGGTGCGAACGGGGGACGCCTTCGTCTGGCACCTCAAAAAGATTGGGAGGCGAACCAGCCGGAGCAACTGGCGACGGTGTTGCAGACGCTTGAAGCCATCCAGCAGGAGTTCAACGGTTCGGTCTCGAACGGGAAAGCAGTCTCGCTGGCGGACCTGATCGTCCTGGCAGGATGCGCGGGTGTCGAGCAAGCCGCGAAGAACTCCGGGTGCGACGTGACGGTTCCGTTCACGCCGGGCCGCGGGGATGCGGTTCAGGAGCAAACGGATGCCGAATCCTTTGCTGCGCTCGAACCGACCGCAGACGGGTTCCGCAACTACCTGAAGGCGAAACACAACGTCACGGCCGAGCAGTTGCTGGTCGACCGGGCGCAGTTGCTGACGTTGACTGCACCCGAGATGACGGTCCTCGTCGGCGGCATGCGTGTCCTGGACGCGAATGTCGGACAGACCCAACACGGAGTTTTCACGGATCAGCCCGGAGCGCTGACCAATGATTTCTTCGCGAATCTGCTCGACATGGGTGTCGCCTGGACTCCGACTTCGGAGGACTGCGACCTGTTCGAAGGACGCGACCGTGCTACGGGTGAACTGAAGTGGACCGGCACGCGTGTCGATCTGATCTTCGGCTCAAACTCGCAACTTCGGGCCCTCGCGGAATTCTACGGATGCGCGGACGCCAAAGAGCAGTTTGTACAGGACTTCGTGAAGGCTTGGGACAAGGTCATGAACCTTGACCGTTTCGACATCGCCTGATCTCGAAAAAACAAGGGGGGCGTTTCAAATCAAAACGCCCCCCTTTTCTTTAATCGCTCATACAGTTCCCGGTTCCCATGGTCCCGGGCTCGGTTCGTCAATCGCTGCTGTCCGATTCGGGCTGAGGTGGCCGCTTCGGCGGCGCATCGTACTCCACGCATTCGGCCAGGTTGTATGCCAAGAAGGCGCGTCCCTTGGCCCGCGCAATCATTACGACCCCCAGGTCGGCGGCAAGCTCCACTCCCATCTGCGTGACGCCGGAGCGCGACAGAAGCACCGGGATCCCCATGCCCGCGCTCTTCATGACAATCTCGGAAGTCAATCGCCCGGTCGTATAGAAAATCTTGTCCGCCCCTTCCACGCTCTGCAGCCACATGCGCCCGGCGATGGTATCCGCCGCATTGTGGCGCCCGACATCTTCCACGAACATCAGGATTTCGTCCTCCGCGCATAGCGCACAGCCGTGCACGGCACCGGACTGCTTGTAGATCTGGTTGGAACTGGCGATGTTCGCCAACAACCGGTAGATCAAAGACTGGCGAACCGTCACTTTCTGCAGGCGCTGGTCGTAAAGCTTGTCCAGGGTGCAGCTGAAGACCGTGCCCTGACCGCAGCCGGTGGTGACCGTACGTTGGGACAGCTTCTCCTCCCAGTCCGTGATGCCGCAGCCCGGGCGCATGTCCACCGAGACCGTTTCGCGCTCCCAGTCCACCCGTACAGCCGCGATGTCCTCCAATCGCTCCACCAAGCGCTGGTTGCGCAGGTAGCCCAGCGCCAGTTCCTCCGGGTGCATGCCCAGCGTCATCAGCGTCACCACCTCGCGTTCGTCTACCTTTAGCGTCAATGGGCGCTCTCCGGCAATGCGGACCGTCCGCGAATCACCGTATTGATCCCGCGCCGTGACTTCGTGCGTGGGACTCAGGCCCTGGTCGCTGAGTTCCGGTTCACGCATCTTCAGTTTCCTGACCGTCGGCAGTCGATTCGAGACGCGTGTAGATCCGAACCGTGCGAACCGAAGTCTCATCGGTTTTGAGCACCTCCACCGGATAACGGTCGATCAACATGCTGGTCCCCGGGGCCGGAATGTCTTCCAAGTGTTCCAGAATCAGGCCGTTGAGCGTCCTCGGCCCATCCGCATGGAATCGGCTGTCCAGCACACTGTTGAGTTCGCGGACGTGAATGCCCGCATCCACCACCACGCTGCCATCAGGCAAAGTCTGATAAACCTCTGGGTCCAACCCTCCGGAATCCATGGTGAACGCCCCCACGATTTCTTCCAGAATGTGCTCCAAGGTCACCAGGCCCTGGATATCCCCGTACTCGTCAATCACCAGGCCAACCCGGCGCCGGCGCTTCTGGAAATTGTACAACTGCCGGTTGAGGCTGGTTCCCTCGGGGATGAAGTACGGCTCCCGCATGGTTTCCCGGATGTGCTCCGGCAGCAGGTCCTCGTTCAGGATATGCGGCAACAGCTTGCGCCAATGCAACATGCCGCAAACCTTGTCGAGCCCCCCTTCGTACACCAGCACCCGCGTGTAGGTCGGGTTGCGCAATTGATCCAGCACCTCGCTCCAGTCGTCATTGAGATCGATCCCGACGATTTCGCTGCGCGGAACCATGACGTCCTCCACCGTGATCTTCTCCAGGTCCAGGATGCTCAACAGCATCTTTCGGTGCTCCCGGGAGATCAGGCTGCGGGATTCATGCACGACGCTACGGAGTTCCTCCCGGGTCAGCGCGTGGCGGGCCTCCTCCCGCGGCATCCCCAGGACCCGAAGCAGGCCGTTGGCGAACTGATTGATCAGCCACACCAACGGATAGGCGATCACCAAAAGCGGCCGGTATATGACCGCCGCCGGATAGGCGACGCGTTCGGCGTGCAATGCCGCCAAGGTTTTCGGCGCCACCTCCGCGAAGACCAGAATGGCCACGGTCAGCAGGCCCGTGGCCACCGCCACGCCCACCTCCTGAAAATAGACGTAACCGAGGTAGGTCGCCAACTGCGTGATCAGGATGTTGACCAGGTTGTTGCCGAGGAGGATCAGCCCGATCAGCTTGTCCGGTTTGTCCAGCAACGCCTGGGCGCAACGGGCGCTGTACTTACCCTGTTCCGCCAGATGGCGGAGCCGGTAGCGGTTCAGCGCCATCAGTGCGGTTTCCGAGCCGGAGAAAAACGCCGACAGCAGGAAAAGCAGCACCAGTATGGCCACCAATTCCGGCAAGGAGAACAGGCTCATGACGTCTTCATCCTAAAGTCCAGGCGGTCTCATGAAAAGCCCGGCTTTCCCGACGCCTATAATTGGGAACTTGGGCAAAGGCCGCAGAGACCGCACGAGAACGACTTTTCTCACGAGACACGATGAGCCAAAAAGCCCAAGCCAAGGCCCCGGACCCCACAATTGCCCGAAACCGCAAGGCCCGGCACGACTATGCCATCGAGGAGACCTTCGAGGCTGGACTGGCCCTGACAGGTTGGGAAGTCAAGAGTCTGCGCGAGGGAAAAGCTCAGATCAGCGAGGGCTACATTTCCATTCGCAAGGGGGAAGGCTGGCTTCTGGGCAGCCACATCAACCCCCTGCCCAATGCCGCCCACCTGCCCACCAACCCAACTCGGCCGCGGAAACTGCTGCTGCACGAGAAGGAAATCGCTCACCTGCAGGGGGCAGTAGATCGGCAGGGATATGCCCTGATCCCCTTGTCACTGTACTGGAAGCGGGGCCGTGCGAAGCTGCAACTGGCGCTGGCGCGCGGAAAACACAAGCATGACCGACGGCAGGCCCTAAAGACCCGTGATTGGGAGCGCGACCGCGAGCGTCTGCTGCGCCGGTCCACCCGGGACGGCGGAAAATCCTGAGGCGCCCGCAACCGGTGTAGGTCGCGGTTCCTCGTCCGGTTTCAGAAGATTATTGATTGGTGCAGGAGTACGGAGTCACGTTCACGTCGACTTTGGACCCTACATCCTGATAGCACTCCGCATAACTGTTGTAGTGACCCGCGATGTGCGCTTCTTCGCCCACTCCGACGATCGCCACCCACGGCCCTTCCGCCATCTCCGCTGCGCTTTCCTCCACCGCCTCGGATGCCACTGGCGCCTCTACGTCGCCGCCTGTCGAGTACAGCCAATAGAAGAAGCCCACCACGGCCACGATGATGATTCCGGTAATCAATTTATCCACAAAAACGCCCTCCAGTTGGGTTAGTCGCCCCCGTGAAAGGATTCCGTCCGGAGGCTTTTAGTTTGCGCCTAGGTTAGCAGATTTGGGCAACGGGTGCCAACCCCCCAACTCTCCCGGGTGCACGTCAGATTTTTGAGATTTGAGCGCGGCTAGCCGCGGGGCGGGGGTTATGGCACAATATCTGATAATGTTTTTCCCTATAAGGTGATGCCATGACCCCAACTTCCACTCTGCCCGCCCTGATCCGGCAACGGGAACAGATCCAGCAGGCCCTGCTGGATCTTGGAGACTTCCGCCAGGGTTCTCTGGCGAGTCAGTACCGGAAA
>LXNI01000107.1_pt1 | contig 100243 bp, 82 predicted proteins | sample 809091 | NCBI WGS metagenome assembly LXNI01 (sample SAMN04870527, study PRJNA318959) | sponge metagenome | biome: 01000161; feature: marine sponge reef; material: water | host: Sarcotragus foetidus | place: Greece: Milos, Mediterranean Sea | collected 2013-05-29 | depth 5-7 m | reverse complement strand
GGGTCGTGGCCGGATCCATGTTCCGCTCCTCCACGCCGAAGAACCTGTCGAACTTGTCTGCGAGCATGAAGAAGACAAATGGACCCGCAATCCACCAACCGCCCAGAATGGCGGCGCAGACTACGAGCGGGAAGACCGCGAGAGGAGCGAAGTGCGGGAGCGCGTTCGCGACCGAGGGCTCGACGACCCGCGCGCTCATCGTTGGTGACGCGACCGAGCTACGTGCTTCCATCCTGGATACTCTCCACCATGGTGACCTTTGGGCAGAACGCACCTGGGTCCAAGTTAACGCTGCCCAGGCCTGCCGACCACCGGTCAGGCCACCTGCCGCCGCACAAGATCCTGAAAGACGCCCGGGGTTGCGGCCAGCTCATCAAAGGAACCTTCCTGCACAACCCTGCCCCCCTGCATTACGTAGATCCGATCCGCCTCGCGTAGTGTGGAAAGGCGGTGTGCAATCACAATCCGTGTTGACGTGAGGCGTGCCAGATTGGCCATGACCGTGGACTGGGTCTCGCTGTCCAGCCAGTTCGTGGCTTCGTCGAGGAGCAGAATCCGGGGATTGCGGATCATCGCGTGGGCGATCCGGATGCGCTGACTCTCGCCACCGGATGTAACGGCGGCGCCCGCGCCCACTGGCGTCAGCAGGCCCATCGGCATTGCCGCGATCTCCCGGTCGACGGCGGCAATGCGCGCCGCCCGCCAGGCATCGTCCTCGGTAACGCCCTCATGACCGCCGACGATGTTGTCCCACAGATCCTGTGGGTGGAGCCGCACCACCTGCGGCACCATGCCGATGTGCCGCCGCACCTCCCTGAGATCGAGGTGTCGCAGGTCCCGGCCATCGAAGTAGACCGATCCGTTTGACGGCTGTTCCAGCGCCAGCGCGAGCCGGAAGAGCGTGCTCTTGCCTGCTCCGGACTCGCCGGCGATCGCGATAAATTCACCCGCGCGAGCGCGAATCGACACGTCATCGAGAATCAGCGGTCCGTCGGCATTGTAGCGGAACGAGATGTGGTCGAAGGCGACATCGCCCGCGAGTACGTCCACAGACTCTGCTTCGGCGCTCGTTTCCGGCGTCTCGGCCAGTAGCGGCCGGATCTGATTCAAGGCAGGCACGGCGGCGGCCAATGAGCTGAGCGAATCACCCAGGCGAACCACGGCCGTCTGATAGAGCAGGAACAGCACGTACACGACGATCAAGTCGCCGACCCCGACGGAAGTCGGGCCGGACAGGGTAATGGCCAGGATCAGCATCGCCCCGGCCAGCAGCGGGAGAACAGCCTCGAATCCCCGCCGGTGAGCCTCGATCGCGCCAAGCTCCAGCTCCGCCCGCTTCTGCTCCCGGTAGTCCCTCGCCCAGGCCGCAAAACCGGACCCCTCGGCACCTTCTACGCGAAGCTTGGATATGCCGTTGATAAGTTGGAACAGTCGGCCGGACAGGCGCCGCACGGCCTTCAGCCTGCGGCCCTGCGGCGCAATCTGTCGTAATCCGAGCGCCACGGTGACGAGCAGCGACAGCAGGCCGAAAGCGGCCGTCAGCCCTCCCAGCGCGACATCGCGGGAAGCGATGATCAAGAACGCAGGTGCCAGGAAGACGATCGAGAGCAGGCCGTTGCCGATCACGCCGTGCAGATTCTGGAACGCCATGCCGCGCGCCGCCAGATCGTTGGCCGGGTAACGCCGCATGACGCGTGCCGGCAGCCGCATCAGACGGTCCCAGAACGCTGCCTCCATCCGGGAGGTGCCGCGGCCTTCAAGCCGCATCAGAATCATACCCTGGAACACGTGCAGCACAGCGCGGACGAGACCAAGTGCAACCAGAGCAGCACTGATTCCATACAACAGCCCGGTATCGCCGACGGGGATCACCTCGTCCGCGACGAAGCCGATCGCCACGGCCGGCAGCAACATGACCAGGCCCCCCATGAGTCCGGTCAACACGAAGCGCGCCAAATCGGCGCCCAGCCCGGTTCTGGCAACCCTCCACAGATCACGCCAGCGGGCAACTGCGGACTTCAGCGGAGGATAGAACAGCCAGGCGGCCGGGCGCAGAGACGCGGCGGTGGCAGCCGTGATCCGCCTCTTGCGCCCGTCAACGGGATCGATCTCCCGATAGTTCCCCAGAACGCCGGGCAGCAGCGCGACGGGCCTGCCGTCATCGGCTCGAAACGCCAGCATGGCGCCGCTATCGCCAACCCACCAGCGGTCCTTCTGCACGAGGCGCACTCGCCTACCGGGTACCCCCGACGCACTGAGCACCCTGGCGAGCTTGGCGGAGGTCGTGGATCCTCCCGCCAGGGGCGGACGCTGGAAGTCGATTCCCGCATGCCTGCCGATGATTCTCAGGACATCGTGCAGCGCCCTGTCGTCGGCTTCGTGCAGAAGACCATACAGGTCGAAAAGGCGGCGGCGGGCGTCTTCCTCTTCGCCGGAACGGCGGATGACGCGCTCCCGCGCCAGATTCGCCTGGTCGGCGAGGGCCAGCAAGCGGTTCAGCCGCTCGACCGAGAGCGCGATCTGGTTGAAGGCGTTCAGGGCAGGCAGCAACAGGTTGCGCTCGGCAAGCTCCCTGGAGGACGAGGTGGAGACCCGCACATCCTGCGGCAGCGTCAACCAGGTAGCGGGCGCAAGCGGCAGCTCGGGCCCGGCGCCAGCGTGGTCCGTCTCGCCGTCGGCGGGATCGATCAAGCCGAGGAACAGACCCGCGCCCGTTTGCAAACCTGTCACCCACACCACTCCCCGGCGTGCCGCGAGTGTGCCGCTCCTCGTCGCCGCCGCATCGCCCGATTCGAGGAGGGCGTCCGTCCGCGGACGATGGGTGACATCCCGAACCAGCATCGCCGATATGTCCACGAGCCACGCATCGACCTGCTCTGCCAATTCCGCGTGGCGAACCGCGCCGAGCCGTGACACGGGAAGGCGCCGCAGCACGGTGCCGGGCAAACCCTTGGCAATCACGCCCAGGGTAGTCACCTCGTCCTGTGGCGCGGTACCTGGCAAGAGGCGGCCCGATTCAGCGCGCAGCATGTGCTGCGGTGCAGATTGCTCGACACCATCCTGCCGTTCGACCAGGAAAAGGTCGACTACGCCCGATTCTATGAACCAGGCGAACTCGGGATTGCTGATATCCACCGGCAGATTGCCGGCGCACGGTACCGCTATTCCCCATTCGGCAGCAATCTGGCCGAGCGCGCGGCTCTCCGGCTCAATCATCCGCCCAGCTCCGCCCGCACAAGGCGATGGTACATTCCGCTCGCGTCCTCCATCAGCTCATCGTGGGTGCCGCGCTGCACCTCCGTGCCCTTGTCGATCACGATGATCTGGTCGCAGTCGCGAATCGTGCTGAGCCGGTGCGCGACGATCAGGCAGCTGATTCCCCGGCGGCGCAGCGCGTCGTCGACATGCGCCTCTGTCGCGGCGTCGAGAGCACTCGTTGCCTCGTCGAGAATCAACACGGTCGGGTTCCCGACCAGCGCTCGGGCTATTTCCAGTCGCTGCCGCTGTCCGCCGCTGAAATTGCCCCCGCCCTCGTCAACCTGTGTCGAATACCCGAGAGGCCGGCCTAGGATCTCGTCGTGGATGCTCGCGTCGCGTGCTGCTGCGACTACATCATCGTCGAGAACGGCGGGGTTCCACAGCGTGAGGTTGTCGCGCACGGTGGCGGAGAAGAGGACGACGCGCTGGTCCACCATCGACAGGGAGCGCGACAGCACCTCGTCGGGAATCTCGTGCCGAGGCTGGCCGTCAAAGAGAATCTCCCCCGACCACGGGTGCGCGAGGCCCGCGACCATACGGGACAGCGTCGACTTTCCCGACCCGGTTGGACCCACCACGGCGACGCGCTGTCCGGGCTTGAAGGCCAGGCTGAAGTCCTTGATCAGCGGGGGGCGGTTCCTGTCATAGCCGAAGGTCACACCGCGCAGCTCCACGTGCCCTGCCAACCGCAGGCGCCCTTTGAAGGTGGCAATCGGTTGCGATGCCCCGGCTCTGCGCGTTAGACCCGGATCGACCGGCGTTTCCGTAATGTCGTCCAGGCGCTGCATATCGGTGAGGAGCGTCTGGCGCTCGTGGGCGAATTCGACGAAGCGCCCGATGGGTTCCAGAAACATGGTCGCCACCAGGTAGAACGCCAGCAGCGCGCCCAGCGACCACTCGCCGGACATGACCATTGGCGCACCGAGAGCCAGAACGGCGGCACTGCTCAGTATCGCGAACAGGCCGGGTCCGGAAGAGATCAGGTTGCTCAGTTCGGTGTATTGCTGACGCGCCGCCAGCTCGCGGGCCTGATGGCCGCCCCAGCGGGCGAACATGCGGTCTTCCGTAGCCGTCATGCGCAGGTTGTCCGCCTGGTGCAGCATTACCGTAGCGATGCCCGCCAGCAAACCCTGCTCGCGGCCCAAGGCGCTGGCCCTGTCGGACCGTGTGCGCGCGACCAGGCCCAGTAGCAACACGTTCAACAGTGCAAGCGTCAGGACAATCCCCGCGAGAAGCGGGTCGTACGCCACCATGACGGCCATGAATACAGCGCTCATGGCGACATCGATCAATATGCCGAGAAAGCGCTGCGACAGACCTCTCGCAATCCTGTCGATGGACTGGATGCGCGCGGTCAGCTCGCCCACCAGTCGGTGGCTGAAGTAGTCCATCGGCAGTCGCAGAAGCTGCGACACGCAACGGTTGCCGAAAACGATCGAAAACCGGATCGCCAAGCGCTGCAGCACCCGCTGCTTCAGCCAGGCAAGGCCATACACGAGGACTGCGGCTCCGGCCAGCGCCCCGGCCAGGAGGAATCCCCATGGCTCGCCGTCGCCCACCACGCCGTCGACAAACAGGCTGGCCGTGAAAGGCACCGCCAGCGCCAGAACAGCCAGCATCAGTCCGCAGACGATGGCCCCCGCCAGCCCGCCCCACGCGCCGCTCAGCCACGCCGGGAGGCGCCGCACCAGGCCCGAGGGAGTACCTCCGGGCTCGAACGTTGGACCCGTACTGAACTTCAGTGCGACCCCGGTGAATCCCGCATCGAACTCCTCTGCGGACAGCTGGCGATGGCCCGCGGCTGGATCGTTCAGAAAGAACCGCTTGCGGTCGAATCCTTCCAGGACCACGAAATGGTTGAATTCCCAGAACAGAATCATCGGAAGCGGCATCTGCTTGAGCCGCTTCACCTGCACGCTCCAACCGGAACACTCGAGGCCGTAGTGCTCGGCGGCCCGCTTCAGCCCGGCGGCAGTGGATCCGTCGCGACCGACTTCACAGGTGCTGCGCAGCTCGGTGAACGGCACCCATTTGCCGAAATGGCCCAGGACGCTGCCGAGGCAGGCCGCGCCGCATTCGGTTGCGTGGGTCTGCAGGACGAGGGGTGTGACTACCCGCCGACGGCGTTCGGAGGAGGAGACCGGGCGATCGCGCGACAATGTCAGGACGAGCCGAGGCCAAGGAGGAGCGAAGCTGGCGAGTAGCGCCCGAGGACAATGCGAACACGGCATGGCGTCCCGTCCGGGAGGGCCAGATCGGACGCCGGTTGGAGATCGATGTCGACTCGCAGCCCGGATGCAGCGGCCAGCGGCTCAAGCGCCGAGGGCGAGACCGGCGACGGTCCTGCAGCGACAGCACTGACCACCCCTTCCAGCCGCCGCGTTGCGCCGCCGGGCAGCTGGACGTCGACCGACGCTTCCATGCCGGGGCGCAAGCGTTGCGCCACACCCGGGGCGACATGCAGCGTGGCCTGGGGTCGGCGATCTTCGACATCCCGGAGTTGCGCAACGGCGGCGCCGGCCTGAAGGTAGTCCCCCGGTGAGGAACGCAACGCCAAGACTTCGCCGCCCAGTGGGCTGACGATGAGCTCCCGGGCGGCGCGCTGCGCTTCAATCTGCAACAGTGCGACACGGTCCGCAGCGAGTAGCGCGCGGGTGTTTCCGAGGTCGCCGCCGCCCTGCTCGACTTCCGATTCCAATCGTGACACCCGGTCGCGGAGGACGGCGGTTTCGCGTGCCAGTTCCGGGACGCTCTGGCGCGCGATCACCGCTCCGGGTTCGACGTGGTCCCCGGGCTCGACAAGGAATTCCATGAAGTATCCGGGTTCCGTTGCCACCACTTCGTACCGCTGTCCCGGCGCAAGCAGCACGCCTTCGAGCCTGATGTCCCGTGCGACGCTCCCAAAGAAGATCCAGCTCCCGAGACCGGCCAGAATCAACCCGACCGCGGCCAGCACGATTCGTTCGCGCGGGGCCGTGACGCGGAGCAGACGATCGAGCTGCTGTCGGTTCTCGGTCGCAGCGACTGCCTGCTCGCGAAACGGGTTGTTGAACAAGTCGGGGCCCTCTCCGTGGCTCTACGGCCGGCGGGGAGCCGGCCACTGTTGTACCGTTTGGATCCGTGGCGTCAGCCCGCCAGGAGTTGCGGCGTTTCGATCCATGAATTAATAATTGTTCACGGTAGTGGGTGTATTCACCCACAATATTGTTTGGCAGTATTGACCAGCAAGGAGGCACGGAAGATGAACGTGCAATCTGCAATGCAGACCGGCGAACAGATGCAGCGTCACCTGATGACGAAGGCAACCGAGGATGAGGCGTTCCGAGCCCAGCTCGTTGCGGATCCAAACGCCACGATCCGGCAGGAGTTCGACATCGAGGTGCCTGACCATATCAACATTCAGGTGCACGAGAGCGACGGGAACGTCCTCCACCTCGCGCTGCCCCCCGGCCCCAATATCGAGCTGGACGAAGAGAGGCTGGAAGCGATCTCGGCCGGTCTCTGCTGCTGCGGCTGATCCAGTCGGCTTCAGAGGGCGTGCGGCGGCCCGCTGTCGGCGGTCGCCGCCGCCCCGCCGGGTCAGTCCTGACCTGGGGGAAACACCAGTAGGAACACGTAGGCCTTGACCTGCTCGACACGGTCACCGGCCAGCGACAGCTTTATGTGGTGAATGCCCCTGGCGACGAATAGCATTCCCTTGCGGCCGAACATCATTTCTGCGCCTGCAGACGACTTTGCGAGCGCGGACAACTTTCGCGGCACGCCGAGGCCCTGCTCGCGGAGACCGTCGATGAGGCCTATCCAGGGATCGATTTTCGTCGGCCACTGGGTGTCCGTGGCGTAGAAGCTCACGCCCAGTCCAGGTCCCAGACCTCCCGCCTGGATGTCCAGGCTTGCCGCCAGGTAAGCGAAGGCGTCGCGTTCCTCCAGTTTCGACACGAACGGAGCGATCGCAGAGTACCGCCCGCGCCAGTCGATCCGCTCCAGAAACGTCGTCAGGTCGCGCGTTTTCCTGAAGCCCATGATCGCGAGGCGCAATCCCCTGGCGCGCGCCGGAAAGGCACCCACAGCTCCGATGTGCGTGCCTCGCGGCATGGCCAGAAAGAGGCGTTCGGCCTGACGGCGCTCGGCAACGTCCGGTTCCCAGCCGATGGCGGTGAAAAGCGCGTCAACGACAACGCCGAGATCTTCGGGATTGGAGCCTTCGCCAGTCAGCGCGTCGGCAGCGGGGTAAAGGAAGATGCCCGGGTCCGGAGGCGCGCCCTGATGTGCGGGATCGATGTCGTATTCGAGCAGCACCTTCGTGCCGGCAACGCGCCGGAGCGCCGACTCCTGCCGGCCCATCTCGTGCAGGAGCTCAACGAGCGCGGCCCGTGACGAATCTTCGGGTTGCGACCCGCACCATTCCTCGAAGTGTGCCGCCGACAGACTTCCCTCGAACAGCCCGAGGCCCAGATCGGCCCTCGGTTCGGGTTCGTGTAGAGGCAATTCGAACCCGAAACCCGTGGTTGCCAGGCTAACGGGCAGCGCACGCGCTCTTTCAAGCAACGTCTCCCACCCCGAACCGTCGATCAGCACGGGGGAAATCCGATTCCTGAACTGTTCGAGCAGTTCGCCGACCGAATCTGCCTGGGCCAGCATGTGCTTCTCGAGGCCGGCCCGAGATGCCAGAAGGTTCATGACTTCGTTCCTTTCCGTTGCCGCTCAGGCGATGACCGGAACGGGGTTGAGCTGGTCCTCCGCAAGGGGACTCTCCCGCCAACCCATCGAGACCGGTACTTCGTACAATCGCCCGGATGCAAAACGCTCCCAGAAGTGACGCATGCCCGGGACGATGACGCGCGCCACGGGCATGCCGATGTCGGGCCGAGTCTGGTCGAGCACCAGAAACTCCAGGCCCCTGGTTTCGACGAGCGCGCGGCAGAGCTCCACATCCTCCCGCGTGTCCGTGGTGTCCGGGACTGGATAGTCCGATTTGCCGCGCATGGCGCCTGACACCGGCGCCAGGTAGGGATGGTCCGCCAGCGTTCCGTTCCGCCACCACCACCGGGTCATCGGATCGCTGACGGCGGAGCCGGATCCCTGTCCAGCCGGTCCCTGAGTCCATTGCAGACACTGGTTCAACTCGCACACCGCGCGCAGGGCCGCGATGTGCGGATCCATGTGGGCACCGGCCCCGTAGAGGATGTCTTCGGCCTTCTCGTCTGTCCTGCGCGAGATGGCTACAAAGACGGGAATGCCGAAGTCGCTGGTCGCGTCCAGCACCCACATCTCGCGCTGTCGGCGGCCGTAGTACTCGTGCGCGGATGTGAGATAGTCGTCGTCGAAGCTCGCCAGATCCACCTCCGGCAAGCTCAGCCGGTTGTACCACCAGATCGCGAAGGCGTCGCGTTCGACGAGTTCGTAGAACCCCTGCAGAATTGCTTCTTCGAGCGTGTTGCCCGCGGCACATCCGTTCGAATCCGCCTTGAAGACGGGCCCGCCTCCTTCCTCCTCCTTCATGCCGTACAGCAGCGATGTGGGGAGGTACCGGGGCCGCCCCTGGGTGAGCGACCACACGGGGGACCAATCGATCTCCGCGTCCGGATCGAGCCGAGCCGGCACGAAGTTGTAGGGATGGCCGCGTGCGTTGATCTCGTCCGCGTCACTCAGTTGTCGGTCGCTGAACAGCTGCACGTCGTTCGGGGGGATCGCCGCTGACTCCCCGGCCTTCCCAAAATCGGAATAGCATCTCCGGCAGCGGGCTTCGTCGCCGTGAAAGGCGCCGCTGTAGCGCTCGACCGCCTCGCAGAGTGCACTGGCCTTCGCCTGCCGCAGCGTGCTGCCCTTCCCCGCGCTCTTGCTCCGCAGGCTGCGGCGCAATGAACTGAGCTTGCGGCTTCGCAGCGCCAGATTGTTGCCCGCCCAACAGACGTGCCCCCAGGGGTCGGCCGCGTCCGAGGCACGCGTGAGCCACGTGACGACGCCGGTGATCGGACTGACAAGATGACGATACCTGGACAGCGTCTCCTCGGGCGGGATCGAGCGGTCACCGCCGCTGTTGCGAACGACTCTCGGGCTCGCTCGCAGCCGCACCGGTTCCGCTGGCCGGTCGGCGCGGTACAGGGCCTCGTCGCCGCACACCGGGCATTGCGGGCGCCGCACCGCGAGATGCCGCCCCATCTCGCGGCTGACGACATCCAACGAGATGGCCCGCTCATGAATGGGCGCCAGGTCTTCCAGGACCAGCCACCGGGCGATCTCGACGGCGGCCAGGCCGCATACAGCCTCCATCTCGGTCGTCTCGGCCGCGCGGGGCGCGACAGCCGATGAGTCCCCGCCAAGGTTGCGCACGAAGTTGTGGACCTCCTGGTGGCCGCGCAGACGGTAGGCGAGACATGCCCAGCACGGGCCGCCCTCCGCCGGGCGGAAAACCGGTCCGAACAGCGGCTGCACGCCGGTCGGCCTGACGAGGATCCAGGGTGTGCCGGATTCGAGGTGGGCGCGATTGATCGCATCGTGCCGCTCGTCCAGGTAGTCGACGCATACGATGACGGACAGGGCAGGGTGACGATCGTCCACCTGTATGCCCAGCGCGTCCAGCCGCCGGGTGAGCAGGCCGTCGTCGCCGGCCACGGCCACCGTCGAGGCTCCCAGGCGCCGCTCCGCCCAACGTGGCGAGACGCCGAGCGAGGACCAGTACGCCGCGCGCCCCGATGCCATCGTGTAGTCGCCCGAAACGACATATCCCCGGGACGCCAGGGACACGATCGCCGTGCGCACGCCGTCGGCCGAGTGAGCCGGCGCCAGAGCGGCAATGATGTCCTGGTGCGTGCGGCGCCCATCGAGCAGTGGCATGAGGTCGCAAAGCACCTGCCCGCGCAGCAGAGTGTTGAAGGTCTCGGAAACGAGCAGCACCTGCCCCTCGCCGATCAGCCGGAAGTCGAGATGTGGCGCGAGCACCGGCACCTCGACCAGGCCACGGTCGGCGGGAGTGAGTCTCTTGAGCAGTCCCGGGGATCCTTGCGTGCCCGTTGTCATCGAACCTTCCGACCCGGGACCTCAGGGCTGTTTCCGAACGGCATGCCGGCCGGGTTGAATACCTGCTTTGGGTCGAATTCCCGCTTCCACCGGATGGCCTGCTCGAGCGTCTCACCATAGTGTTCCGCCCATTCCTTCGGGCCATAGCCCACTCCGCCCGACAGGTAACTCTTCCCGCCGAGTCCGACGAGCGTTCGGTCGACTTTCCTGAGTTCACCCGCCAACTCGATCGCCTTCTCGTGCTGAAACTCGCCAAGTACGCACAGGACCGAGTAACAGATGGCCCGCTCCCCCTGCGGACGCATGAACATCGGGGCGTCGATCGCCTCCCTGCCGATCCCGTAGAGACCCGTCCAGCTCCAGGGCCTGGGCGGCACCCAGTGCGGATCCGGCAACGGCTGGGCGAGTAGCGCTCGCAGTGCCTCCCAGGGCAGGATCCAATCCCGCCACGGGTGGTAGTGCAGCCAACTGAACGCCCACTTGGGGTAGATCACGGCGCGCCCGACGCTGGTCGTGTCCCTTGTGTATGTGTTCTCGTCGTAGTGCAACCCCGCGAGCATTTCCGCGTCGTCGGGCTCCCCGTCGTACTCGAAACCGGCAGACAGGATGATCTCCTGCTCGTGGTACCGGATCTCCGCCCGCAGGTTGTCGAAGCGGTCCGCCTCGACAACGTACTCGAAGTCGTCCGCGAAACGATCGAAGTCGAGATAGCGGAGTTGGTGCTGCCGGAACCGTTCTCCCGCCGGTCGGAGCCGGATCCACGCCTCGGTAATGATCCCGAACTGGCCCTGGCCACTCCTCACGGCGTTGAAGAGTCCCTCGTTCCGGGTGGGCGAGCACCGCACGCGCTCGCCGGTGCCGGTGACCACCTCGAGTTGTTCGACCTGTCCGACCTGCGCCCCATGGCGATGCGAAGTGCTGCCCACGCCTCCGGCGGACAGCGTTCCACCCACGGTAGCCTCGCCGATGTCCACGAGCACTGGTGGCAGCCGTCTCGTACCCTTCAGCGTGTCCACGATGTGGCCCCACTGCGCCCCACCTTGTGCGCGCACCAATTCGGGCCCTGCGGATTGGACTCGATCCAGGCCCCGCGTGTCCAGTAGAACGCCGCGGTCCGTCAGGCTCTGGCCGCCCTGTGAGTGTCCTCCTCCACGAACAGCCAGCCGGACTCCGTCTCCCGAGGCGCGGCGCACAATGCTTGCCACTTCTTCCACGCTCTGCGGGATCACCACGGCCTCCGGCACCTGCGTGGCCATTCTTCCGAAGTCGTGGCAGTACGCCTCCCGATCTTCCAGGCCTCGGCTGGCGCCCGGAATGAGATGGTGTTCGTTGGTCACCGACCGCCTCTCGTGTTGCGTAGCACCTCGCGCACGACCTCGCCCGCCCTCCTGACATCGTCCATCGAGACATCCCGGTGCACCACCGCCCGCACCGCGCGCAAACCCGACACCAGCATGAGCACGCCGCGCTCCCGGCACCCGTCGACGAAGTCCGCCGCGGTGCCCGGCACGTTGAAGCGCAGGATGTTCGTCTCCACATGCTCGCGCACGAGCTCCATCCCCGGGATCGACACGAGGACGTCGGCGAGGTGTCCCGCCTTCTCGTGGTCGTGGGCGAGGTCGCCACGGTGATTCTCCAGCGCATGGAGCGCCCCGGCGGCGATGATCCCGGCCTGGCGGAAGCCTCCGCCGAAGAGCTGCTTGAAGCGCCGCGCCCGCGCCACGAAAGCGCGCGAACCCGCCAGCGCCGACCCCACGGGCGCGCCCAGCGCCTTCGAGAAGCACACCGAGACGCTGTCGAAGTCGCGCGCGTAGCGGGCCGGCGGGATGCCGGTCGCGGCGGAGGCGTTCCAGACGCGGGCGCCGTCGAGGTGGCAGCGCAGTCCAGCCGAGCGCGCCGTCGCAACCACGACGTCGAGGAGTCCCAGCGGCCAGATGCTCCCGCCGCCGCCGTTGTGGGTGTTCTCCAGGGTGAGCAGGGTCGCGGGCGGCGTGAGGGTGGTGGGCGATCCCGGGTGCGTGACCCCGAGGGCGTCGCGCAGCTGGGCAGCCGTGAAGATGCCGCGGTCCCCCAGCAGCGGCTGCACGGTCACGCCCGAGAGGGCAGCCGGTCCCCCGCCCTCGGAGCGCACCACATGCGACCCGATGTCCATGATGACCCGGTCGCCGGGCTCGGTGTGGGCGCGGATCGCCACCTGGTTGGTCATCGACCCGGTGGGCATGTAGACGGCGTCATCCTTGCCCAGGACCTCGGCCGTGCGGGCCTCGAGCCGTCTGACGGTCGGGTCGTCGCCGTAGACATCGTCGCCAACCACGGCGGCAGCCATCGCCTCGCGCATGGCGGGCGACGGCCGGGTCACGGTATCGCTGCGGAGATCGATCATCCGTGAAGGCTATTCAGAGTCGAACACCACGTCCATGACATCCCGGACCGGGCGGTATCCGATCCTGCGGTAGACGTTGTTCGAAGTCCGGTTGGCCAGGTCGGTGTAGAGGACGCAGTGTCTGAAGCCCGACTCGAGTACCTGGCGGCTGACCTGCGACACCAGCGCCGTCGCGTAGCCGCTGCGACGGTGCCGGGGCGGCGTGTAGACGTAGCCGATCCGCACGCCGTGCCGGGTGCGGGCCGGGAATCCGGCCATCGACACAGGGGCTCCGTCCACCCAGAGCGCCAGCAGCGGATCGCCGCCATCGCCTCCGGTGAGACGGCGGGCCTGCATGCGCGGATCTCCCACCTCGGGCAACCCGGTTTCCCGGGCGAAGGACCCGAGCCAGGCGGTGACGAGAGGGATGTCCGCGCCCGTGGCCGGCCGCATCGTCCCCGGTGGCGTCGTCGAAGGCGCGATCACTCGGTCCAGCATGTGGATTCGCTGCCGCGCCCCGGCGGCGGCCTTCACCCCCCTGAGTGCACCCCACGCCTCCCCGAAGGCGCGCACCAACGTGGTCGGGCCCAGGGCGGCCGGTATCGTGTCATACACTTCGGACACATCGCTCGCGAGCGACGGGATGGCGTCAACGGGCATCCGGGTCAGGCCCAGCTTGTAGGGAGGCGTGCGGAAGGCGCAGCCCCGGACGTCTTCGCCCCGCTCGACGGTCGCGAAATAGAGAGGGGATCCGTAGCGGTCGGCCCCCCGGACCAGCGACCCGACGATGCCAAGCGGCAGGTTGTTCTCCGCCTCCCGCTTCAACAACCACGCCTCGGCCCGGTCGAGGAATGCCTGCGGTCCGTCATGCCGCACGATCCGCCATTCGCCGGCGGGCGGGCGGCGGAGCGGTCTGCTACCCGTCCGACTCGTCGCCGGTTACGAGGGTCTTGATGAAATCGTCCAGCCCGGAAAACCGGACCATCAGGGTGACGTGAATGTCGTGCACCCGCGCGTCGCCGCCGTTTCTCCCGTAGTAGTCACCCACCTCGAAGAGGGCGCCTACTCTGCTGAACGGAGCCTCGATGCCGAATCCGCCGTGCAGGGTGCGCGCACGCTCCGCACCGACGAGGGAGTAGGGCAGAATAGGGGTGCCGTCCGGAGCCCCGATGATCTTGGAACCGTAGCCGGAGAACATGTACCCTCGCACACCATCGTATACGGGAGTGTAGGCCATGACATCCACAACCACTGTCTCGAAGTACTCCGACTCGGACGAGTTCTGCGGCGAGGGCCCGAGCACCAGGCTGGTCAGGTTCTCCTGGGGGACCCAACTCTTCGAACGTTCGAAGAGCGCCCTGGCCCCGTACCAGGACCCCCTGCGCATTACGCCCAGTTCCATCCCGTATGTGGGCCGGGGCACAGCGGCTTGACTGCCGGAATTGGCGCGCTGCGGCAGGAAATAGCCGAGCCGTGGGGCGAACGAGACCACCCAGCCCTCGGGCTGTTCGGCTTTTGTCGCCTGGTCCGGATCGGACTGCGCAGATCCGGCGGTGGGCGAGACGGCGCTCACAATCGAAGCGGCGATGACAAGTACGGCCAGACGGACAAGCTTCATGCGATGGCTCCTCGGGTTTGCCGCGCCTGCGAGAGGCGCGCATCCTTGATCTACTATAGCACGCCCTTGAACCCGGACGCAAGCGTGAACAGCCCGTTGAGTCGTGTTCGGAGGACAGGGCGGTAACCCCGCGCGAGGAGCCAGTCCTCCAGCTCCGGCGACCCCAGGCCGACGCGGGACGCCTGCCCGAGTTCGACGATCAGGTGCCGCGGCCACAGTGCGCGTGGCGAACTTCGCAGGAACGGCTGGATGACCTCGGCCTCGTGCCCCTCCACGTCGACCTTGAGGCAGTCGATGCGGTAGAGTCCGGCGTCGCGCACCACATCCGCCAGGGTGAGCACCTCGACCGGGACGGTGGCGGAAGCGGCGTTCCGGCCAGCGGCTTCGACACCTGCATTCGCCTCGTCGAGGCCACTCTCGCTTCGGGATGCAACGGCGGCGGCGTTCGCCCGCACCAGCCGGCTCTCCCCCGAGTTCCGCGTCCCGACGAGAAGCGTCCCGCTGCCCCGCTCCGCCCCCACCGCCGCCTCGACCACCCGCAAGCGTTCCTCCGCTTCGTTCGTCCGCACGTTGAAGCGCAGCTGGCGCGCCAGATCGGGGTTCGGCTCCACCGCCACGACGCGCCCGGAAGCGCCGAGCCGCGAGAGCAGCCAGAACGCGTATCCGCCGACGTTCGCGCCGACATCCACGAAGGTGAAGCCGATCGTCACCCAGCTGGCCAGCACCCTGCGCTCGGGGCGGTCCCAGGAGCGGGGCAGAAAGAGGATCCTTCCTTCCGCAACCGATCGGTCCGCGAAAAGGCGGAGGCGCTGTCCCCATACCTCTGTGTCGACGGGGCCGGTCAGGTGGCGGCGGGCGGCACGGCGGGCGAGGAGCGCGAAGCGGCTCCAGGGCCATCCGCCCGGGAGAGCCCGCGCGACGGCCAGCCAGAAGGCCCCCGGTCCCCTGGGCGAATGTGCTCCCCAGGGGCTGGTTTCGGTGAAGGAGTTGGCTTTACTGGAAGAATCGTCGCGCATGCTGACCCGGTTCGTTCAACGTCCCCTCCCGCAAGGTTATCGTATGTGCTGGCGTTGCACACCACAAAGGCGGGCAAGAGAAGTCCGCGCGGAGACGAATCCAACCGATGAACCCCGCACCCGGCGGGACGCTCACCTCCGGGACCATCACCCGCTTCTGGTCCCCACTGGCCGCGACCTGGATCATGATGGCGCTTGAGGGCCCGCTGATCGCGGCCACGATCGCGCGTCTTCCCGATCCCGTGCTCAACCTGGCGGCGCACGGCGTCGTCTTCGCGATCGCCATCCTCGTCGAGGCTCCGGTGATCATGCTGATGACCGCGGCGACGGCGCTGGTGCGCGACAGCCTCAGCCTGCGCAGGCTGTGGATCTTCGCGCAGGGACTGAACGTGCTCGCGACGGTGCTGGTCCTGATCCTGCTGCTTCCGTTCGTCTTCGATCCGCTCGTCCTGGGGCTTCTGGCGCTTCCCCGCGACATCGCGCACCTGATCTACGGTGCGCTGTGGATCTTCCTGCCGTGGCCCGGCGCGATCGGCTACCGGCGCTTCATTCATGGCGTGATGATCAGCGCGGGCCAGACGCGCCAGGTCGCGCTCGGCACCGTGTTCCGCCTGTGCGCCATGGCCGGGACCGCAATCGCGCTGCCGGTGTTCACCGACCTGCACGGCGCGTGGGTCGGCGCGGCCAGCCTCACCGTGGGCGTCTGTGTGGAAGCCATCGCGGCCCGCATCATGGCCGCGGGGGCCATTCGCCGCTTCCGCGCAACGTCTCCCGAGGAGAGCGGCACTCCGGCGCCCAGCTACAGGGGCATCGTGTCCTTCTACTATCCCCTCGCCCTCACGTCCCTGGTCGCCCTGAGCACCCATCCCATCCTCACATTTTTCGTGGGGCGGTCGCGGGATCCCCTCGAGTCGCTGGCGATTCTGCCGGTGGTGCACGCGCTGTCGTTCCTTTTCCGCGCGATGGGGCTCAGCTACCAGGAGGCGGCGATCGCGCTGATGGGCAAGGAGTTCGAGCACCGGCCCGCCGTCGGCCGGTTCGCGCTGCGGATGGGGCTCGCGACCTCGATCGGGTACGCACTGATCGTCTTGACGCCGCTTTTCGGGGTCTGGTTCGAGAGCATTTCGGGGCTGACGCCGGAGCTGGCCGGGTACGCAAGGATTCCGGCGCTGGTGCTGATCCCGCTGCCCGGGCTCGGCTTCTGGCTGGCCCAGCAGAGCGCGGTTATGGTGTTGAAACGGCGGACCAAGGCGATCACGATGGCGACAACCCTCGGGCTGGTCGGCATCGCGGTGGTCTTCCCCGTTTTGGCCTGGGGGCTGGGATGGGTGGGCGCCACCGCCGCGTTCGTCGCGTTCTTCGTGGGACGCGTCGCCTCGAACCTGTACCTGCACTGGAGCGATTCACGATGAGCATCAGCCGCCGCAAGTTCGTTGCCGCCTCCGCCAGCTGCGCCTCCTACCTGGCCGTGGCCGCGCCGTTCCTGACCGCCCCCGCGCTGCGGCAGTGGAGCGGGGTCGGAGCGCGCCGGGTCGTCGCGCAGACGCCCTTCGCACGGATCGAGGAGGTGGGCGAGGGCATGTACGCGATCATCTCGACGCCGCTGGACGGGGACTTCACCACGGTGTGCAACGGGGGCATCATCGGGGGGTCGTCGGGGACGCTGGTGGTCGAGGCGTTCGCCACGCCGGAGGGGGCGGCGTGGGCGGCCGGGCAGGCGCGGGAGCTGACGGGGCGGTGGCCGGACCAGGTGGTCGTGAGCCACTACCACGGGGACCACTCGGCCGGGCCGGGCGGCTTCGCGGAGGGGGGCGAGGCGGCGCCGCAGCTTCGTGCCACGGCCGCTACGCGGAATCTGGTGCAGGGGTCGCCGGGCGACGAGGCGGCGAAGGCGCCCTGGGCCGACGTGGTTGTGGTGCCCGAGGACGGGCCGATCGAGATCGACCTGGGCGACCGTGCGGTGTCGGTGGTGCCGCGCCGGGGTCACACCGCGAGCGACCTCTCGGTGGAGGTGGACGGGGGCGAGGGCCCGGTCTGGTGCGGCGACCTGGTGTGGAACGCGATGTTCCCCAACTACATGGACGCCGTGCCGTCCCGGCTGTCGCGCTCGGTCCGGGCGCTGCAGGCGATCCCGGCGGGCGTGTTCGTGCCGGGCCATGGGCCGCTGGCGGATGCAGGCGTCATGGCGCGGTTCGTGGCGGTGATCGATTCGGTGGAGGAGGCAGCGAGGAAAGCGTGGCGGCAGGGGATGAGCTCGGACGAGGCCGCCGAGATGTACGAGGTGCCGGTCGAGCTGGGCGAGTGGATGATGTTCAGCCCGAACTACCATCTGCGGGCGATCCAGGCGTGGATGGACGAGCTGGCTGGGGTGGATTGATCGACCCTCTAATGACCGCACCGCCGTCGGCGTCTTCGCGGGCCATTTCCCGGTTGGCTTCGATCACCAGGCCGACGGCTTCGCGAAGGTTTTCGCGGGCTTCCTCGAGGGAAGCGCCTTGGGTGTTGGCACCGGGGAATTCCTCGATGAAGGCGATGTAGCCTTCGGGAACTCTCCGGAACACCGCCGTGCATTCCAGCTCCATAAGTTGACTCCTAAGCGCTTTTTTTGGGGTTGTCGGCTGTGGATCTCGGCGGACAAACGGGTTTCACGGCGTTTCAGCTGAAATCAGTTAACAATAATGTTAAGTATTTGAAAACGGCAGATCCTAAATCCCCAGTGCCCGCTTGACCCGCTCCCCCAGCCCCCGCAGCCGCTCCACCGGCTCGTTGCTGAAGACGATTCGCACGAACTGGGTCGCATTCTCCCGGCCCCAGTGCGTCATCGGCGTCGCGGCGACGCTCCCGCGTTCCAGCAGCCGTGCCGATGCGGCGGCCCCGTCGAAGCCGAGCGCCCCCGTGTCGACCAACAGCGACCATCCCCCGTCGCCGCGCACGACGGGCAGGCCGTCGAGTTCCGCCAATACCGCATTGCGGCGGCGCTCCCACTCCTCTACCGCATCTGCCACACCCGCGCCGTCCGGGTCGGTCAGCGCGGCGAGCGCACCCGGCTGCGTCACCCCCACGGGCGTCACCACGTTGTAGATGCTGACGAGCCCGATGCGGTTCATCACCCGGCGCGGGCCGGTCACCCAGCCGACGCGCCACCCGATCATGCGGTATTCCTTGGAGACGGAGCCGACGGTGATCGTGCGGTCCGCGAGTCCGCCCACGCTGGCGGGGTGGATGTGGCGGCGGCCGTCGAAGAGGATGCGCTCCATCGCGGCATTGTAGAGGAGCCAGATCCCGCGCTCCTCGCAGACGCGGGCGACTTCGGCCCAGTCCTCGCGGGTGAGCACCGCGCCCGACGGGATCGACGGGTTCATGAGGAAGATGACGCGGGTGCGGTCGGTGATCGCGTCGCGGAAGCTGTCGAGGTCGAGTTGCCAGCCGCCGTCGCGCACCACGAAGGGCGCGAAACGGGCCACGCCTCCCGCCAGGCGGACCCGGTAGAGCATGCCCGCGTAGGTCGGGTCGGTGACGACGACCTCGTCGCCCGGCTCGATGAGCGCGAGGAGGGCGTTGAAGAGGCCCTCGGTACCGCCCGCGGTGATGATCGTCTGGGTGTCGGGATCGCAGGGGACGCCGCTGAGGCGGCTGACGTGGGCGGCGGCCGCTGCACGAAGCTCGGCGCTGCCCAGGAAGGGGAGGTAGCTGTTGGCGTCGTCGAGGCCAACGGCGGCGCGGGTGGCCGCGATCGCAGCAGCGGGTGGAGGGATGTCCGTGTCGAGGTTCTCGAGGCGCAGGACATCGGGGTCGGCCTCGGCGGCCGCAGCGACGCGGTCGATCTGGAAGCCGACGATGTCGCCGAGGCGGGAGTCGCGGTGGGCTCCGGCGCGCGACCCGGGGCCGAATCCGGAGTGGGAGACCGGGCGCGGACCGCGTGGGTCGGCAGTCCCGGTCACGGCGCCGAGAGCGTGGCCGCGAGGTCTGCCGGGAGGCTCCGCCGCACGAAGGCGATGACCTCGTCCACGGTGGTGGCGGTGGCGACCTGGGACGGCAGGGTGTCCGCGCGGTCAAGTTCGCCGAAGAGCACGATGGGGCGCCCGTATTCCACCGACAGTTCGACCTCGGAAGCCGTGCCGACGCTGCCCGGCAGGGCCACCACCACATCCGAAGTGAGGATGTTGACGTGGTTCCGCGATGACGGGTCCGCGCCCAGCTTGCCCAGGTGTGTCCGGATCGGGACTTCGACCCACGGGTTGGGGTATTCGCCGCCCGCCGCGGGTCCGCCGTCCGCCACCGCCAGCGGCAGCACCCCGATCACCACCCCCGCGCGATCCTCCACCTCGGCGAAGGCCCGCGAGACGGACGTCATCACCCCGGTGCCGCCCCCGGTCAGCACATGGACACCGAGCCGGGCGAGGCGGCGGCCCAGGGGCACGGCCAGATCTTCGTGGGCGTGGGCGCCGGCGCCCATGACGCCGACGACAGGAAGGCGGTTCATTGCAGCAGGAGGTCCGTGGCAGGATAGAATGGGTGGTGGAAGCATATTCAGTGCACCATCAACTTTCGCCCTTCCGAAGGCTCACGCCAATGCGGCCTGCCGCAACCGACACCTCCGCGCATCACGACGCCGCTTCGCACACCGGCGCCGCTACCCACCCCGACGCAGCCCAACCCCCGAGACGCGGCTTCGGCCCCTACGCCGCCACCTCGGTCGTCGTCGCCAGCATGATCGGCACGGGCGTCTTCACCAGCCTCGGCTTCCAGCTCCTCGACATCCAGGCCACCTTCCCGCTGCTGCTCCTGTGGGTGGTGGGCGGCGCGGCGGCCTTCTGCGGCGCGGTCTCGTACGCCGAGTTGGGCGCGGCCATCCCCCGCTCCGGCGGCGAGTACACCTTCCTGTCGCGCGTCTACCACCCCGCCGCCGGCTTCGTGTCGGGATGCGTGTCGGCAACAGTCGGCTTCGCGGCCCCCACCGCCCTCGCGGCGATCACCTTCGGCACCTATCTCGCCTCGGTCTTCCCTTCCCTCTCGCCCACCTGGCTCGGCGCAGGGCTGGTGGTCGCGATGGCGGCCGTGCACGCCACCAACCATCGCAACTCCAGCCTCCTGCAGAGCGGCTTCACGACGGTGAAGGTAGGGTTGATCGCGGCCTTCTGCCTCGCCGCGGCCACCCTGGCGGACTCCCCTCAACCCGTGTCCCTGATCCCCGCCGCGGGCGACGGAACGCTCGTCTTCGGCGGGGCCTTCGCCATCTCACTCATCTACGTCTCCTACGCCTACACCGGGTGGAATGCCGCCACCTACCTCAGCAGCGAGCTGCAGAATCCGCAGCGCACCGTGCCGCGCGTCCTGGGGATCGGCACGCTGCTCGTCACGGTGCTGTACGTGGCGCTCAACTGGTCGTTCCTGCGGGCGGCGCCGATGGGGGAGATGGCGGGCAGGATCGAGGTCGGGTACGTCGCGGCGAATCACATCTTCGGTCCGGCGGGGGCGGCGATCATGGCCGTGACGCTGGCGCTGCTGCTCGTCTCGACCGTGAGCGCGATGGTGCTGGCGGGGCCGCGGGTGCTGCAGGTGATCGGCGAGGACTACCCGCTCTTCCGCCGACTGGGGCGCCGGAAGGCGAACGGGATCCCCGCGGTCGCAATCCTGGCCCAGACCGGGCTCACCCTGATCTTTGTGTTGACCGCGTCGTTCGAGACCGTGCTCGTGTTCACCGGTTTCATCCTGGGGCTGAACAGCTTCCTCACCGTCGCCGGCGTCTTCGTGCTGCGCATGCGCGAGCCGCAACTGGAGCGTCCCTACCGGACCTGGGGCTACCCCTTCACGCCGCTCCTGTACCTCGGGCTGACCTTCTGGACGCTGGTCTTCATCGCGCGCGACCGGCCCGTGGAGGCGCTGATCGCCGGAGGGCTGATCGGCGCGGGGCTGCTGCTGTACCGCGTGGCCGGGTCCCCTACTCGACCCCCAGCAGCTCGATCTCGAAGATAAGGACCTGATTCGGACCGATGTTCGGGGGCGCGCCGGCCGCGCCATAGCCCAGAGACGCCGGGATGAAGGCGCGGAGGTGGCCGCCCACCTGCATCAGCCGGACCGCTTCCCCGAAGCCGGCGATTACCTGGTCCACCCCGAAGGTGGCAGGCTCGCCGTCGTAGGAGGTGTCGAACTCGGTCCCGTCGGAAAGCGTGCCGCGGTAGTGAAGCGTGACCTCCTGGCCCGGCATCGGCGACTCTCCGTCCCCCTCGCGCAGGACGATGTACTGGAGACCCGACTCCGTGGTCATGACCCCATCCTGATGCGCGTTCTCTTCGAGGAAGGACTGGCCCGCCTCGAGCTCCCGCACCGCCTCTTCCTCCATCGCCGTCTGCACGATCGCGCCGAAGGCGCTCATGGCATCCTCGATCTCGTCCTCGCTGAGCGCCGCGTCGATCCCGCCGAGCGCATCGGTCATTCCCTTCGTGAGCGCGAGCATGTCGACGTGCTCGGAGACCTCGGCGAGCGAACTGCCCATGTCGTAGCCGATCGCGTAGCTGGCCTTCTGGATGTCGGTGTCGAGCGAGGCCTCGGGCAGACAACCCGCCAGGGCCAGGAGGGGCAGGGCAAGAAAAATACGGCGCGAGGCCATGGCAGATTTCCTCATTTCGGGATGTCGAAAGCAAGGGCTGAATCTAACCGGCGGGGACCGCCCGGCGAGAATCGGGGCGCTTAGGCGAGAATCGAGTGCAACTCCCGCAGGTCGTGTATGACTGAAAGCGCCAGCTTCTCCGCGCCGCCGCCGGACATGCGCGCCGGGTTGTGCCAGACGACCGTCAAGCCTGCGCGAGCCGCGCCCCTGATGTCGAGGGGAGACCCCGCGACAAAGAGGACCTCGTCGGTGCGGGGAGCCTGCCCGGTCTCCCCTGCCCCGAGCCCCTCGACGCCCGCAAGATAGACGCGCGGGTCCGGCTTGTAGAACCCGGCGGATTCAGCGGTGACCACCGCGCGAAAGGGTGCGCCGACCAGCGCGGCAGCCCGCTGCCCCATCACCTCGGAGCAGTTGGTGGCGACCGCCAGCGGGCGCTCGCGCGCCAGCTCGGTCAGCACCGCTCCCGCGCGCGGCCAGGGGGCGAGTTCGTCCCAGCGCGTCTCCAGCTCGGCGGCGAATGTGCGCGGCATCCCCACGGCCTCGGCCGAGTCGGCCACGAGATCGACGTACGGGACGTAGGCTCCGATCCGGTAGGTCCGGCGCAGGTACTCCATCCGCCACGTCCGGCCCGGCGCCTCGCCCCCCGCGATGTCGTCCCACAGCGACCACGAGTCGAGGAGCGCGGAGAGCAGGTCGAAGAGGACGGCTTTCATCGCGCGCGCTTCGCGGCCGGGCGTTGCGCGCGTCCCGGGGCGGCGGGGCCGTCGTTCATCCCACGACCGCCTCGGCCTCGATCTCGACGAGCAGGTCGTCGCCGACCGTGTTGGCGCGCACGAGGGTGTTGGCCGGGCGGATGTCCGCGAACCGGAGGCCGTGCGCCCGCGCGACCGGCTCCCAGTCGCCGTCGTCGCGGATGAAGACGCGGGTGCGCACCACGTCGTCGAGCCCGGCGCCCAGCGACTGCAGCGCCCCCTCGATCTTGTCGATGATGAAGTGCGTCTGCGCGCCGGGATCGCGCCCGCCGATCAGGCGGCCGCCGTGCGAGGCGGTGGTGCCGGCGACCAGGATGCGGTTGCCCCTGCGCACCGCGCGGCTGTACCCGGCCAGCGCCTCCCAGGGGGTGCCGGTGGAGACGAGATCGGCGCCGCCGCGGCTCTCCACCGGGTAGGGCGCCGGGAAGTGGGTGATGTGGTGGCTGAGGTCGCCCGAGGCCGTGAGGAAGGGGGGGCGCCGGTACTCGTCGCCGCAGTCGCCGCCGATGGGGTCGAGTTCGGCGCAGGCCGCCTCGATATCGGTGCGCGCCGCGTCGTCGAGGGAGAAGCGGAAGAGGTTGAGGTTGTCGCCGATGTGGTCGGTCTCGCCGAGGCGGGCGCCGACGATGATCCCGGCGACGGCCGGGTGGTCGAGGATGTAGCGGCAGGCGACGTTGGCGATGGACAACCCTGACGTAACGTCAGGGTGGGCTTCACTCAGCCCTGTCGCCACACGCTGGACGGTCCTCAGGAGGTGCTGGAAGCGCTCCCAACCGCCGCCCTGATCAACAAAACGACGGTACTTCATCTGCGACCAGGTGAGCGATTCGTCGATCGGGGGCTCGTCGCGGCCCAGCCAGCGCTCGCTGAGGAAGCCGCCGGCCAGGGTTCCGTATGCCAGCAGCTTGACGCCGTGGGTGCGGCACACCTCCGACAGCGCGCCCGCGGCCCGCCGGTCGATCAGCGAAAAGGAGACCTGGTTGGAGACGATCGGCACGCCGCTGCGGATGGCCATGTCGAGGTGGACGGCGTCGCAGTTGGTGAGGCCGAGGTGGCGGATGCGGCCGGCGGCCTGGTGCTCGGCCAGCATGAAGAGGCAGTCGAGCCAGCTCGGGTCGGCGTAGTTCCAGGCGTGGAACTGCAGGAGGTCGATGGTGTCGGTCTGCAGGCGCGCGAGGGCGCGGTTGACGGCGTCGGCTACGGCCTGTTCGCTGGCCGGCCCGGGTTCCGGGACCCACTTGGTGAGGAGCTGGACATCGCTGCGGCGGCGCGCGAGGGTGCCGGCGATGAGCTCGGCCGAGCCGTAGTGGTCGGCCATGTCGAAGGTGGTGAGGCCGGCGTCGGCGTAGGGGTCCATCGCGCGGGCGGCGGCGTGGGGGTCGAGGGGGGTGCCGCCGCGTTCCTGGTCGGCGACCTGCCAGAGGCCGGTGACGACGCGGGAGATCTCGAGACCGGGAGCGAGGGGGGTGCGCTCGACCGCGTTTTGCCGGCCCCCAGGGCGATCCGGTCCGCCCATGTCAGTTCGTCACTCCGGCGGGAGCTCCCGGAAGAGCGCCCCGGTGTCGGCGCCTTCCCGCCGCATCCGCGTGACGCGCACGACAAAGATCGTCGACGCGAGAGCCATCACCCCGAGCCACACCCAGGTGGAGTGGAAGTACCACGCACCCACGTCGGCGGTCAGATCCTTGTTGATGTGGACGACGAGGAAGACGGTGAGCAGGATGACGCCGGCCGTGCCGACCACCAGCTGGCCGGTGCGTCCCTTCAGCACCCTGATCTTCGCCGCGCGCTCCGGATTGCGGCGCGCCAGGTTCAGCAGCGACAGGCACATCAGCAGGAAGTTGACCAGCATCGCGGTGACGAGGATGTCGATGCCCAGGAAGAAGTCGCCCGCCAGGTGGCTGCCCAGGATCCCCACCGTGGCCATCAGGCCGCTCCCGACGAGCGCCACGTGCGGGGTGCGCCAGCGTGCGTTGACGGCGGCGATCCCGCGCGGGAAGATCCCGTCCTCGGCCCACGCGAACATGAGGCGCGATACCGCCAGCAGCATCGCGGGGAGGTCGTTGATGAGTGCGACGGCGGCGCCCGCGACGATCGCCACCGTCCAGCCCGTGGGGAGGAGGTAGCCCAGCAGACCCGGCGCGGTGAGGTCGCGGAGCTGTGCCTCTTCGGCCACGAAGCTCCAGGGGACCGCGTGGTAGATGGCGGCCGTGAAGAGGAGGTAGAAGGTGCCCACCGTGACGACGGCGAGGCCCGTGGCGAGGGGGAGGTTGCGGCCGGGGTTGCGCGCCTCACCACCCGCCTGCGCGATCGAGTCGAAGCCGATGAAGCTGGAGAAGAGCAGCGCGGCGGCGGCGAGGAAGGGGCCGATGCGGAAGGGGGCGGCGGGTTCGGGCGGCACGGCGCGGCCCTCGCTGGCCATCAGTGCCGTGGCGAAGTCGCCGTGGTCGAAGAGGAAGCCGGCCACGATGACCACGCTCCCCAGGGCGAACATCAGGAACATCATCGGCACGAGGGTGCGTTCGTATGCACCCAGGCCGCGCAGGTTGACGATCACGAAGGTCCAGAGGAAGGCGAGCGCGATCCCCACCCGGATCGGTCCGGTATCGAGCGCTTCCGCCGTCCCTGCCCACCCCACCGCGCCCGCGATGTCCCGAAGGAAGGGGACGATGACGTACGACACCACGCCGATCGCGATCGAGAGCCCGAACCACTGCGAGAAGCTCGCCACGAATCCCCAGAAGGGGCTGAGCGACCGGCTCACGTAGATGTAGCTGCCCCCCGCGCGCGGCATCGCCGAGGACAGGCTGGCGTAGGCGAGGGCGGCCACCAGCGCCGGCAGCGCGGCGAAGAAGTAGGAGGACAGGACGTGCGGCCCGATCCCGGGGACATTCCTCTGCAGCATGATCGGGATCAGGTTGATTGCCGCTCCCAGCATCGCGCAGATCCCGGTCGCGGTCAGGCCGAGGAGCCCCAGCTGCCGAATCAGTCCGGGGGACTGCTTGCCGCCGCTGCCGACACCGCTCGTCATGGGCGCCCTTCGGAAGGTGCGGCCGCCGCCTCGCCCTGGCCTGGCGGCGGGGACGACGTGTGCCCCGAAGCGAAGACCCAGCGGCCGCCTTCATTGCGCAGCACGATGGTCATTGCGCCGGAGAAGGAAAAGCCCGCTCCGCCGTCGATCCCGATCTCCTGGACGAAGTGGCACGTCGCGACGGCGGCGTCGGGGCCGAGCGCCGTCACGGTCAGATCCGACAGCGTGAGCCTGGCCGACGACGCCATCGCCGCCAGCCCCGCAAAGGACTCGCGCGCCGCTTGGGCCGATTCATAGCGGACCACGCCCTGTTCCAGCCACTGGAAGTCGTCGCTGCCGGAGTAGAAGCTTCCGACCGAATCCAGGTCCAGAGCGCTCGCCGCATCGACGTAGGCTTCGATGGCGGCGCGGGCCCCCGCTTCGGCTGCCGCGAGATCGTCCGGAGCGGCATCGCGGGCGCACCCGAGCGGCACGGTGGCAAGCGCGAGCAGCGCGAGGGCACGAATTGGGCGCAAGGTCAGCCGTGCCGGTCGTGGCTCTCTTCGTACCGGATGCGTTCGTGCATGCGGTCGCGAGCCTGGGCCGCGTCCCGCTTCTTCGCGGCGCGCATGGCCATGTCGTGAGTGCTGGACGATTTCACGCGGGGCAGCGATATGCGCCGTTCCAGCTTCTCGCTCTCGCACCCCGGGCAGGTCGGTGTCTTGCGGCCCAGCACCAGTCGCTCGAAGTCGAGGCCGCAGTCCTTGCAGGTGTATTCGTAGATGGGCATGGGTAGAATGTATGCCGAGCCGCAAGACGTGGATAGATTGTCCAGAATTGACATGCCTTCTTCTTGCCTGCCAGCAAAGGGTCAAGCTGCATCATGACGCCCAAATACCGGATTGCATCAACCTGCCTCCTGGCCGGTCTTCTACTGCCCCACTCGTCGCAGGCCCAGTCCCTGTTCTTCCTTCGGTTCTCGCCCGAGGTAAACCGGATGACGGTCGAACACACCAAGACCGTCAGTTCCGGAGGTGTATCGAATACCAGCGTCTCGGCGTCCAGCGGGATTGACTTCGCCGCCAACCTCACCGGGGGATTCCGGGCAAGCTCGGCCCGCGGCCTGGTGTTTGGCGGTGAACTGGAGTTGATCGTTTCTACCCGGCGGTTGATCGAGGGCGTCATCCACCCGACGCCCAACGGAAACCCCCTGCCCCATGTCTGGCCAGGTCGGTGGGAATTCAGCGACCGCTACTCGCTGGGCGGCAACGCTCGGATAGGGCGGGCACTGGGCGATGGCGCTGCGCAAGCCTACCTGCTCATCGGCACACGGCGCATGTCGTCGGAATTCGCAACGGGCGGAACCAACCCTGAAAACGGTGATGCCGGCGAGGACCGTTCGGTCTTGGCTCACTGGCCACTGATGGCTGGAGTGGGCGTCACCCTGAACCGTCGAATGCCTGTGGACCTGCGGTTGCGATACTTCAGGTCGTCCACCGGATGGGCCGTGACGGCACCCGACATCGAACTCGACTACAACTACGCGGTGAGTGGCTTGAGCTTTTCGGTGGGTATCGGCACGGGCTGACGGCCGGCGAGACGGCCCGTTCAACTCGCCGGGGGCAGCGGCATTTCCGGACTGTCGATCTGGCGGGCTCTTTCGAAGGCGGGCCGCGCATCGGATGACCTGACCTGCTCCAGCCAGAACACTCCGTCCCAAACGGAACTGTTTCCGCGGGTGGAGACGAAGTCCACGTCTCCGTCGCCGTCCATGTCGCGGGGCAGAAACTTGTCGAACATGCCGCGTTGCCTTCGCGAGATGTCGTGGCGAATCCAGGTCCCGCGCGGATCACCGGGGTTCTGGTACCAGGCCAGGCGGCCCAGGGGATCCGAGGCAGTCACGCCGCCGTCGGCGTCGCGGGGGCCGCGGCTGTAGCCTCCGGTCACGACATCGTGGTCGCCGTCTCCGTCGATGTCGGCGACCGCGAGTCCGACGAGCTGGTCGGGTAACGTGTTGCCGATGGCGTGGAGCCGCCACAGGTCCTCGGGCCGTGACGGCTGCTCGAGCCAGACCAGGTAGCGAAAGTCCTCGGCGAGCACGATGTCCAGCCGGCCATCCTCGTTCAGGTCGGCGAAATCGACGTTGAACCCGGTGACCAGGGCGCGATCGTTTCCATCCTCGTCCGGAGGCCGGTCGGTAGCCGGGATCGATGTCCCGTCGATCTCGATACGGTGCTCCCGGAAGCGCATGTCACCGTCCGTGACGTTCTCGAACCAGAAGATGCGGCTCTCGGCCACAGAGCCGCCCAGCACGTCCAGGTCGCCGTCGCCGTCCAGATCGACCGGCTGCGAGTTGATCGGCCACGGGACCCGGGCGAGTTCGCGTTCCACCCAGCTGGCGGGGTCGAGGGGGTCGCCGCGCAGTTCGAACCAGGAGATGGGGTGGGGCTCCATCGCATCAGTCCCCGGGTTCTGCGCACCCTTGTTGGCGGCGACGATCTCGGGCCGGCCATCCCGGTCGAAGTCGGCCAGAAACACCCGGATGAAGGACCCGCGCCCCGTGACCAGCGGCGGGATAGTACGCGCCCACGGCGCCGAGCGCGCCTCGGCGCCCGGGTTTTCGAGGTAGACGAGGTGGCCGAGTTCGCACGCCGCGACCACGTCGGGCCAGCCGTCGCCGTTGAGGTCGCCGATGGCCGCGTCCTCGGCTGCTCCGGCATCGGGACCGTCCAACAGGGTCCTCCGCTCCCACGCGTCCGGGTCGGCCGAGCCGAAGGCGACACGCACGTGACCGTCGGCCACGCCGTCGTACTCGGTGTCCGACTCATGCACCGACACGATATCGAGATGCCCGTCCCGGTCGAGGTCTCCCATCACGGAGCCGTCGGCCCCTCGGATCGCCACACCCCCGAGCGCCTCGTCGTCGATCAGGTGCTCGCGCCAGGAGATGTAGCTGCCGTCGGCGGCCGTGGCCCTGGTGGGAGTCGACCCCACATCGGATTCGGGCAGCCCCCCCGGGGGGGTACAGGCCGTGAGCAGGCAGACGGCGATCCCGTACACTGCCAAGGCGTGGTCAGCAACTGGCCACACCCGTGGTGACTTCATCGAAACTCGTCTCGCCCCCTACGACACCTTCCGCTTCACCTCCAGCCCCAGCGTCTTCCCCTTCAGAATCGCCGGCACACCCTCCTCCATCCACACCGGCGCGGGCGCATCCATCAGGTAGTGGTCGAAGAACTGCTGCATGCGGATTCCCCAGTCCTTGCGGTCGGCTTCGCGGCTCAGTCCGTGGCCCTGGCCGTTGTAGTTGAGCATCCAGACCGGCTTCTGCAGGCGGCGCATGGCGACGAACATCTCGATCCCCTGGTACCAGGGCACCGCCCCGTCCTCGTCGTTGTGCATCATGAGGACCGGCGTGTGGATCTTGTCTGCGTAGAAGACCGGCGAGTTGTGGAGGTACTCGTTGGTGGACTCCCAGAGCGTGCCGCCGATCCTGCTCTGCGTGCGTTCGTACTGGAACATGCGGCTCATGCCGGACTGCCAGCGGATGCCGCCGTAGGCGCTGGTCATGTTGCTGACCGGGGCGCCCGCCTCGGCCGCCGCGAAGAGGTTGGTCTTGGTGACCATGTAGGCGATCTGGTAGCCGCCCCACGAGTGCCCCTGCACGCCGATCTTGTCTTCCTTGACGAAGCCCCGGGCGACGAGGCTGAGCACGCCGGGCACCACCGCGTCCAGGGCGCTCTCGCCGGGATAGCCGATTTCGTACGGGATGTCGGGGATGAAGACCACATAGCCCCGGCTCACATAGAACGGCACCGAGACCGAGGAACCCCCCGGCCGGACCGAGCGGTGCTGATGGATCCCGTCGGAACTGCGCTCGTAGAAGTACACCATCATGGGGTACTGCGTGGACGGGTCGAAGTCGTCGGGGGTGAACAGGATGCCCTGGAGCGGGGTCCCGTCGTTGGAGTGCCACTCGACGATCTCCGCCGAGCCCCAGCGGTAGTCGGCCTGCTGCGGGTTGGCGTCGGACATCCTCACCATCTCGTCGAAGGCGATGTCGACTCCCTCGCCGCCGGTGACCCAGAGGTCGGGGAACTCGCGGAAGTCCTCCCGCGTGATCAGCCAGCGATCGGCGTCGTCCGCCTTGCCCCGGAAACGGAACGTCTTATCGGCCATGATGACGGGATCGGGGGTGGCGGCCCGGTCGGTGCGGCCGCGGTGGAAGCCCGACTGCTTTCCGAGGTAGTGGAAGGCCTGCCAGAGCGCCTCGCCGTCGGCGATGGCGGGGTCTTCGAAGTCGGTCCGCGCGTAGCGGAAGCGGGTGCCCGACTCCCGGCCCGCGCCATTGGTCAGGTTGGCGACCTCGCCGGAGGCCGGCTCGAAGCGCCAGGCGTCGTAGCGGTCGTAGAAGAGCAACCCGTTGTCGCCCTCGGTCCAGAACGCCGGGCCGTACGGGGGCGGCAGGTCCGGGTGGTCGTCCAGCTCGTTCCAGACGGCGTGCGGGACTTCGGCGCTGGCGGCCATCGCGTCGCCACCCTGCAGCGGCGCCACCATCCAGTGCCGCGCATCCCCGTCCCACCAGGACGCATAGCCGCCCATCGGCGAGATCGACGCGCCGCCGAAACCCTTCACCCTCTCCGCGACCAGGCGCCGCTCGCCGGTGGCCACATCGATCGCGTAGACATCGTTGTAGCGCCCGTCCCACGAGATGAGCTGGCGATACGGCACGTCGGTCGCGCCGACCGCGAATGCCGCATCGCCCTCAGCCGCAAAGCGCACGTTGGGGACATCGGGGGTGCCCAACTGCACGACCGCGCCGCCGTCCAGGTGCGCCACGGCCGGGTAGGTGCGATTGCGCTCCTGGTTGGCCTGCACCAGCTGCATCGGCTGCAGGTACGGATCCTGCCAGTTCCAGACGTCGAGGGTGACCTTGTCGTCGTCCAGCGTGTCGTCGTCCTCCTCCGGCTCGGGCCTCGGGGCCGTGCCGAAGCGGACGCGGCCGCCGCCGTCCGAGAAGCTGACGTTGCCGTTCTCGCTGACCCACCAGCCGGACGGCACGCCTTCGGTGGCCGAATTGGCCATGGCGGCGCCCGACCACGCCGGCCCGGCCCCGTGGAACAGCGTGAACTCGGGCTGATCGGCGGCGTAGTCGTCCCGGTCGGAGAGGAACGCCACCTGGGAGCCGTCGTCCGCAACGGTCAGCTGCTTGTAGTTGCCAAGACCTTCCAGGACCGCGTGCCGCGACATGTCGTCGAGCGTCACCACGAACACACCGTCACCCTCGCCGTCCTCGGCGGAGGTGGCGAAGGTCAGCGTGGCCGCCTCCTCGGCAAAGAAGTAGTCGGTGACCTTCTCGTACCGCGTCTCATTGCCGGTGCTCAGGTTCAGCAGCACCAGGGTCGCTCCCTCTTCCTTGTCCTTCTCGTCGCCGTCGTCCGCTTCGTCGCCCTCCTCTTCCTCCTCCGGCTCCGCCTCCTCAGCGGCCTCTTCGGCCTCGCCGGCATCCTCTTCCTCCTCCTCCTCGGCCGGCTTGTAGGCCACCCAGCTGCCGTCAGGCGCCACGCGGAAGTTGTCGATCGCCCCGACGATCCGCGGCTGCGCTCCGCCGCCCAGCAACGCCGCGACCTCGGCGAACGCGAGCGTATCCTTCGGCAGCGCGTCGCCCCTCTTCCCCTCGCGCCTGAGCGAATCGACGATCGCCTCGAGGGGCGGCACCTCGTATACGACGAAGCGCGAGTCGGAGGTGAACTGCGGGTCCGCCCCCCGGAAGGTCATCGGCGCGGCGCCTTCGCTGGCGGCCCGGATCGTGAGCACCGGGTCGCCCTCCATGGCCGTCAGCACGAAGACGAGCCACGCGCCGTCAGGTGACAGCGACGGGCTGCCTATGGTGTTCCAGTGAAGGACGTCCTCGTGGTCGAGGGCCCGCTGTTGCGCGAGGGCCGGTGAGGCGGCCGCAAGGAGAGCGAGCGAGAGGGTGAAGGCCGTCGTGCGGGGGCGCGCGTGACGCATGGTCGAAATCTCCGGTTCCGGGACTGCGGGACTCCCGCCTGGCGCGGCGGGGCTGCCAGCGAAGAAGCTGCGCAGGATCGGGGACGACCGCCAGTGTGAGGGCGTCCAGCCAGCGGCGCCACGCCGGCCATCGATCGCACGCCGGCTGGCGCCGCGCGGCCGGGCACCCCCGGCTCAAACGCCTACGTACCGAAGACCGACGCGAGAATGTCCTGGTTGAATCCCACCACGAAAGTGGTTCCGACCCTGAGCGAGGGAGCCCTCAGCTTGCCCCAGCGGCTCACCATCATGCCGACGAGTTCGCTGTCGGGGGGCCGGTCTTCGCTGGAGAGGTCCACGCGCACTACCTTCCTGCCTTTCGCGACGCAGAGTTCGGTCATGCCCTCGAGCAGCGTCAGGGCCTCTTTCTTCGTAACCGGGTTCTTCGTCGCGCTTCTCGTCTCGGCGGCGTCGATTCCGTTCTGCGCAAGAAACTCCTGCGTACGTTTGCAGCTGGTTCAGCCAGGGCGGTGGTAGCGCCATTCGAGATTGCGGGCCATGCGCGGGTGTCCTCGTGTTCGGGATGTCTCCTACCGGCCACCCAAGGTAAGCTCGCGGACCTCGACGCGCTCGACACCGAATTCGTCCCTGGACACGCCGACCACCTGGCCCCGGCTGACCTCTTCTACGGTGAACGAGGCGGGGACCTCGACCTGGCCCAGATAGTGGCCATCGTCACCGAACACGTCCCAGTGGGAGAGGATGGCCCCGCGCAGGCTGAAGCGGCGCGCCCAGAGTTCGCCGTTGTCCGCGATGCGGAGGTCCGTGTACGCAGGCAGCGATTCCGGGATCGGCATGTCCTGGTAGGTCGCGACCATCTGCCGGATGGAAGCTTCGTCCTGCGTGGACGGGTTGCCGGAATTGCGCACGTAGGCTTCCAGGTGCTCTTCGGTTCGCGGGGTCGGTGTCTCGCTGAGCCGCACGATCCTGCTCAGTGCACCCGCTTCGTCGAAGACGCTGACCTCGTATTCGGCGCCATCCGTGATCGCGACGCCGCGGGTCGATCCGTTCGCCGACGGTTCCGGGGAGAAGGGTACTCTCAGGAGCTGCAGGGACATTTGGCTGCCGCTGCCGGAGGCCGAAGCCGACATCATTTCGCCGGGGTGGCTCGTTACGGTGTCGACGAGCGTCCCGTCCAGACGGTAGCGCAGGAAGTACTCCGGGGGGGCCGAGTCGCCTTCGAACGCCTCCTCGATGCCGGTCAACGATTCGCCCATGGATGGCATCGTGAAGGGTCGGATCCGGCTCAGGAAGGTCTCGGGGCCTGCGAGACCGACGGGCGTCACGATGGCCATGGCATCCAGGCCCGAAAGGGTGCCCGTGCCGAGCAGCGTTCCCTGGATGTCGAATTGGGAAATGCGCTGGAGGCGCCTGTCCGCCGTGACGATGCTGCCGTCCGGGAGCAGCCAGGCGCCGACCAGTGACTGGAATTCTCCCGGGCCTTCCCCCCGGCCCCCGAAAGTGCGCAAGTGGTTGCCGGCGGCGTCGAAGACACGAATCTCGCCGGCTCCGCGATCGGCCACGATCAGGTTGCCTTCCATGTCCCGGACCACCGTTGCGATCCCGTCGAACAGAAGTTCGTCCGGCCCCTCCTGGGCGCCGATCGAAAGCGATGGCTCCGCGGCCAACTCCCCGTAGACGGCGTCACCGGCCAGGCTGGTTACGATGGTGACCCCCGCCGAGTCGACAATCTCCGCGGTCGGCGCGTCCGGCGCTGTATCGTCGCCGCAACCAACGAGTGCCAGCAGTGCGAAGCCGTGCGCGATCCGTCTCATGTTCCCGCTTTCCGATTCTCGTGTCTGAACTCTGGCGCACCGTCCGGCCTCGGACGGCCACCCTGGCACGCCGTTCGGTCGGCGCAGCAAGCTTGCCGCGCCGACCGGACGAGCCTTAATCTCGCTGCCACTCTGGATCGCCCGGTAAACGGCTCCCGTTGTCCGTCCTCCGAGGCTCCCGCCCCTACATACGGGAAAGGCATGTTCCGATGACCCCCCCAACGCTGCGCAATCGTCTGTTTGCGGCCATGGCCGTCCCCCTTCTCATCCTCTCCACCGCATGCGAGGACGCCGACGCGCCCGACGACGACGCCATGCACGACATGGCGCCCACCGTCCAGTTCGTGAATCCGCGGTCCCCCACGGACGGCGACGGGGTGGCCCCCTTCAGCGGAGCGGTATGGGTCGACAACACGTTTTACGTGTCGGGAATGCTCGGCCTCGAGGGAGGCCAGGTCCCCGAAACCGCCGAGCAGGAAGCCGCCAACGTCCTGGACGCCATGAAGGCCGTGCTCGAAGGCGAGGGACTGACGATGGACGACCTGGTGGTGGTGCAGGTGTACGCTTCCGATGTTGCGGACTACGGCGCCTTCAACAGCGTCTACCGCACCTATTTCACCAGCGAGTACCCGGCGCGCGCGTTCCTGGGATCGGGGACGCTGCTGTTCGAGGCCCGGTTCGAGGTGATGGGGACTGCGGTCAGGCGGTAGTCAAGCGCCAGATCGGGTTTTCGCTCTGCCCCAACGAACACTAAACATTTATGTTTAGTATCTTGTCGATGGGCGGGGTTTGGGAGTGCGGCGCCGGGGTTTTGGAGGTGCAACAGGCGATACTAAACCATTTTGTTTAGCGTTGGACATCCGGGCCTCCCTCCTACCACGTCGAGGACCCATACCTACCCCAGAATCACCCCCCGCAGCGCCTTCACGCCCTCGACCGCGCGCGCCACATGCTCCCGCGTGTTGTAGACGTGCGGACACAACCGCAGCCCCCCCGTCCCCGCCCCCGCGATCCCGTGCTCCTCGTACAGGCGGCGGAGCGCCGTGCCGCGGTCGCCCGGCACCTCGATGATGCACACGCCGCCGGACAGCCCCGGCTCCATCGGCGTGACCAGGGTCATGCCGAGCTCGACGAGCCCCTCTTTCAGCTGGGTGGCCAGTCCGGCGATCCGCTCCTCGGTCTCGGCCCCTCCGATTCCGGCGTGGAACTCCGCCGTCGTGCCGACCGCAGCCAGGCACGCGTCGTCCCGCTGGCCGAGCGACTCGAACTTGCGCGCGCCCGTCACGTCGGGGTCGGCGTCGTTGCCCCAGCCGGGCGCGACGATGTTGGGCCACACTTCCGGAATGCGGTCCTCCCTGACGAAGAGGACGCCCGCCTCCTTTGGCCCCATGTACCACTTGTGCGCCGAGGCGGAGTAGGAGTCGCAGCCGAGCGCACCGAGGTCGACGTCCAGCGCGCCCCAGCTCTGGGCGCCGTCCACGTGGACCTGGATGCCGCGGGGGCGCGCCGCCTCGACGAGCTCGCGAACGGGCAGCCGGATCCCGCTGACGTTCGAGACGTGCGTGAGCGACAGAACGCGGGTCCGGTCGGTCAGCGCCGCGACGAAGGGGTCGATGAGGTCCTGGGCCGAAGCCGGGTGGCGTGGCACGGATACCCTCTTCACGGTGATCCCGAAGCGCGCCGCCCGCACATCCCACGCCACGTTGTTGGTCGGGTGGTTCTGATCCCATAGAATCACTTCATCGCCCGCGCGCAGGTCCACGCCGTTGTTGATGGTGTTGTTGGCTTCGCTGGTGTTGCGGACGATCGCGATCTCGTCGGGGCTGACGCCGAGCTGGGCGGCCACGCCGGTGCGCGACTGCTCGGTGAGGCCGCGGAACTTGGCGCGGTTGTTGAAGGAACAGTCGCGGTCGATGTCGCGGGTCAGCTCCTCCACCCGCGCCGCGACCGACCGGGGCGAGGGGCAGAGGTTCGCCGCGTTCATCGGCACGCGCTCCTCGGTGAAGGAGAACTGCGCGCGCACCATCTCCCACCAAGTCTCGTCGCGGGGCGCAGAGAAGGCGCCATGCGGCCATGGGGGTGCGACGGGGGTGGCTGGCGGCGGACCCGCGCCGTCCTGGCCGGATGCGGTTCGGGACAGTGCCGCGGGCAGAACTACGGCTCCGGCGGCCATTTCAGTGAGGAATCTGCGGCGGCTGGCTTGACGCTTCATGGGGCTGGCTCCGGGCAATGGCCGACTGTCGCTTGTCTTGATCTTACTGGCGGCGCAGCTTCGGTTGCCAGTGGCCGCCCCATCAGGGCGTCATCGAGCGCAGGCCGCCGCAAAGGAGAAATCCCCTTGGCCGTCATCTCCCGCCGCATGAACCAGCTGGGCACAGAGAACGCCTTCAAGCTGGGCGACGACATACAGCGCTGCGTCGACATGGGCCTCGACGTGATCCGCTTCAACCTGGGCGCGCCCGACTTCAACAGCCCGCCACACCTGAACCAGGTGGCCATGGATGCCCTCGAAGCGGGGCGTGCCGGCTACTGCGACCCCGCCGGGATCCTGCCCTTCCGCGAGGCGATCGCCGCGCATGTGACCCGCACGCGCGGTGTGGACGTGACCCCGAACCGCGTTGTCGTGACCCCCGGGGCCAAACCCCCGATCGGGTATACCATGCAGACGTATGTGGACGAGGGAGACGAGGTGATCTACCCCTCGCCCGGATTTCCGATCTACGAGTCGTGGGTGCAGTTCGTGGGCGCGGTCCCAGTGCCGCTGCTGCTCTCCGCCGACCGCGACTTCGCGTTCACCGCCGACGACCTGGCCGCGCTGATCACCGAGCGGACCAAGGTCGTCATCCTGTGCTCGCCGTCGAATCCGACCGGGGGCGTGCTGTCGCGCGACGAACTGGCCGGCATCGCCGAGCTGATCCGGACGCGATGCCGCCCCGACGTTCGCATCTACTCCGACGAGATCTACGAGCAGATCCTCTTCGACGGGCTCGAGCACGAGAGCATCGCGTCGCACCCGGGGATGGCGGAGCGCACGGTGATCGCCAGCGGGCATTCCAAGGGCTTTGCCATGACCGGGTGGCGGCTCGGGTGGGCGGTGCTGCCGACGGAGGAGGAGGCCGCGCTCTTCAAGCAGATCAACATCAATATCGTGTCGTGCGTGCCGCCCTTCCTGCAAGAGGCGGGGGTGGCGGCGTACGAGCACCCGGCATCGGCGGTCGAGGTGAAGCGCATGGTCACGGCGTTCGAGAGGAGGCGGGACTGGATCGTGCCGGCGCTGAACGACGTCCCGGGGATCGGGTGCCGGATGCCGAAGGGCGCGTTCTACGTGTTTCCGGACGTATCGGGGCTGTGCGAGCGGCTGGGGGTCTACGAGGCGCACGCGGCGCTGCCCGGCGAGGCACGGTGCCGCGCGACGCCGGCGGGCATGCTCCAGATGTTCCTGCTGTACCGGTACGGGGTGGCCACGATGGACCGGGCCTCGTTCGGCCGGATCGGGGCGGAGGGGCAGGATTTCCTGCGCCTGTCGATCGCGAACAGCATGGACGACATCCGGCGCGGGGTGGCGCGGATCGGGGAAGCGGCCGAAGATGCCGCCGGGTTTGCCGAGTTCGTCGGCGCCGAGGAAGCGCGGGGCGGGAAAGGACTCTTCGCATGAGCATCAAGGTCTGTGTGGCCGGGGTGACGGGGTGGTCGGGACGGGCGGTGGCCGAGGCCGTGATCGAGTCATCCGACTTCGAACTGGTCTCGGCCGTTGCGCGGTCGACGGTGGGCCAGGATGTCGGACTCGCCATTGGCCGGGACGGCCCCGTCGGGGTACCGATCACGGCGGATCCGGCCGACGCGCTGGCCCCGGGCCCCGACGTGTGGATCGACTACACGCACCCTGCCGCGGTAAAGGCACATGCGCTCGCAGCCCTCAAGGCGGGTACGCGGGTCGTCATCGGCACGTCCGGTCTGGACGAGGACGACTACCGCGACATCACCGCGGCCGCCCTCGCAGCGCGCTCCGGAGTCATCGCCGCAGGCAACTTCTCCCTGACGGCGGCGCTGCTCAAGCACCTGTGCGGAATCGCGGCCCGGCATGTGCCGCACCGGGAAATCATCGACTTTTCGCACGCGAACAAGCCCGATGCCCCCAGCGGCACCGCGCTGGAGCTCGCCGAATACCTGGCGACAGTTTCTCCCAACGAGATGGGGCTACCGGTGGAGGAGACCCTGGGGGAGCCCGCCACGCGGGGGGCCTCGATCGGAGGCACCCAGGTCCACTCGGTCAGGCTGCCGAGTTATCTGGTCGCGGTCGAGGCCCTTTTCGGCCTTCCCGACGAACGCCTGACGATCCGCCACGACGCCGGCAACAGCCCGCAGCCCTACGTGGCCGGTACGCTCCTGGCCGCCAAACGGGTCGGCGACGTTATGGGGCTGGTGCGGGGAATGGGCGAGCTGCTGTTCGGGTAGACGGGCGCCGGGGCGCCAGGAGTCCGTGGCAGGATCGGCGCGCGCATCGAGACCGGCGAGGCGCCTACCCTCCGCTGATCGCGATCTCGAACACCTCCGGCCAGTGTTTGCCGGTCACATAGAAGGTGCCGGTCCCGGGGTCGTAGGCGATTCCGTTGAAGACGGCCCCGGGGTCGGCAGGGCGATTGCTGGCCAGCGCAAGCCCCAGCGCGTCCAGCTCGCCGGTGATCTCGCCGGTCCGCTTGTCGATGCGCATGATACGGTTCTCCATGTAGACGTTGGCGTAGATGTCGTCCCCCACGCACTCGAGTTCGTTCAGGTTGCGCGTCGAGAAGCCGTCGCGGGTGACCCGGATCTCTCCGAGGACGGCAAACGTCGCCGGGTCGCGGCGCTGCAGCGTGCCGGATCCGTCGGAGAGGAACAGCGATTCCCCGTCGTAGCAGAGTCCCCACCCCTCGCCTTCGTATTCGAGGGTGTCCACGGGCGCGAAGGTGTCGATGTCGTACACGAAGGCAAGACCGACTTTCCAGGTCAGCTGGATCACCCGGCCGCCCACCACCGCGATGCCTTCACCGAAATGCTCATCCGAGAGGACGTGGCTGCGCCGGACCTCGCCGGTGGCGATGTCGACCTGCCGCAGCTGCGACTCCCCGTACTGGCCGGTGCTCTCCAGGAACGTTCCGTCGTGGATGACCAGGCCCTGGGTGTAGGCGCCGGGCTCGTGCGGCAGGGTCCGCAACACCTCGTAGCCGAGTTCGGGGACAGCCGATGCCTCACAGCCCAGGAACGCGAGCACCAGCGCCGACTGCCACACCCTGTCGATCCGTAATCTCTTCATCGCAACCCTCATCATCGCCTCGTCTGCTTCCGGTGCCTATCGCGACGGGCTAATGTAGTACGCTCACCCGACCCCAAGGAGGTAGACGTGCCCGGGCTGCTACCCGATATCGACCCCGATGGACTGCTGGAGTATTCGGTCGTCTTCACCGACCGATCACTGAATCACATGTCGTCGCGCTTCCGCGAAGTGATGCGCGACATCTCCGCGACCCTGAAGGATACATACGCCGCCGATTCCGTGGCTGTCATCCCCGGCGGCGGCACCTACGCGATGGAGGCCGTGGCGCGCCAGTTCGGCAGCGGAAAGCGGTGCCTGGTCCTCCGCAACGGGTGGTTCAGCTTCCGCTGGAGCCAGATCTTCGAGGCGGGGGACATTCCCGCCGAGTCGATCGTGCTCAAGGCCCGTCCCGTCGACGACAGCGCCACCCCTCCCTTCGCGCCCGCTCCGATCGACGAGGTATGTGCGACGATCGCGGCCGTGAGACCGGACGTCGTCTTCGCCCCCCACGTCGAGACCTCGGCCGGGATCGTACTTCCCGACGACTACGTTCGCGCCGTGGCCGACGCCGTGCATGCGGTGGGCGGCATCTTCGTGCTCGACTCGATCGCCTCGGGCGCACTCTGGGTGAACATGGAAGAGTCGGGCGTCGACGTGCTGATCAGCGCGCCGCAGAAGGGGTGGAGCGGCTCGCCGTGCGCGGGACTCGTCATGCTCGGCCCCGAAGGCCGCACCCGCGCCGCGTCGTCGCAGGGCACAAGCTTCGCGTGCGACCTGCACATGTGGCTGAAGGTGATGGACGCCTACGTGGACGGGGGACACACCTACCACAGCACCATGCCCACCGACGCTCTGCGCTTCTTCCAGGAGGTCATGACCGAGACGTGCGCATTTGGACTCGACAACGCCCGGGCCCGACAGTGGGAACTGGGGGGGCGCGTACGGGCACTCCTTGCCGAGAGGGGCTTCGAGAGCGTCGCGGCTCAAGGGTTCGAGGCTCCAGGGGTCGTGGTCAGCTACACAGACGACCCGGCCATAAGGGACGGCAGCCGTTTCGCCGCGGCGGGCCTGCAGATCGCCGCCGGAGTCCCGCTGCGCTGCGACGAGCCCGATGGCTTCCGGACCTTCCGGCTGGGGCTCTTCGGCCTTGACAAGCTCGGCAACGTGGACCGTACGGTGGAAACGCTGGCCGCCGCCCTGGACCGTGTGCAGGCAGCGGCCCCGCAGGCCGTGCGGATGGGCAGCTAGTGAAGGCCGACGCGCGGTTCGACGTCACCGGCTGGGACGAAACGCCATACGGCGAGGAGGGCGACGGCCCCCATCTCTCCGAAGCGCTGGTCCTGAAGGAGTACCGGGGCGACCTGAAAGGGAAGGCCCGCGCACGCGTGCTGATGTGCCGCGCCAGCAGGGAGGGTCCGTTGCAGGATGCGGGGTACATCGCCTCGGAACAGGTCTCGGGACGGCTTGGGGGCCTTGAGGGCACCTTCGTGCTGCAGCACTGGGGCATTGCGGCCGCGGGATCCCCGCCTCGGACGGCCGGACACGTGGTCCCGGGATCCGGCACGGGACAGTTGGCAGGCCTGTCCGGCACAGTGGAGATCGGTGTCGATGCCGACGGCAAGCACACCCTCGCGCTGGAGTACCGGATCGACTAGTGGGGGCGACACCGTCCCCGCGGCCACGCTGACGCCGCTGACCGCGTCCCCGTCCTGCATCTGCCGACGCCATCGCTCCAACGCTTGCGCCGATGCCCTCGACCCGGCCAGCTTTCCGTAGGTTGTCCGGTCAACATGCGCCCCCAAGGCACTTTGAGAGCGAACATGCAAGACATACGCGACGCCGTCCCGGTCCGCCGGGTCCCGGTCCTTTTCGCGGTCCCCGCGCTTCTCCTCCTGGGCTGCTCCTTCGCGCCACCACCCTCGCTTCCCGAACCCGCCGCCGACCTCCCCGACACCTTCACGGAGAGCGGCGCCGCAGGTACCCGCGATGCCCGCGACTGGTGGGACGCCTTCCAGGACCCCGTCCTCAACACGGTGGTCGACTCGGTGCTGGCCGCGAACTTCGACCTCGCCGAGGCTGTGGCGAGGGTGCAGCAGGCCCGCGCCCAGGCGGGTATCGCGAGGGCGGGACTCTTCCCCGCCCTGCAAGCCAGCGCGACGGCATCCGACCAGGACAATCCCAGCAACGCGGGGTTCGGACAGCAGTTCAGGGAGCTGGCCGGCGGCGAGGACAGCCCCATTCCGGGCGGCTTCGAGTTCCCGGATCGCCTCGGCATCACCACCTACTCGCTGGGTGTCGACTTCGCCTACGAACTCGACTTCTGGGGCCGGGCCCGCAACGACTCCAGGGCGGCGGTGATGCAGTACCTTGCGTCGGAGTCCGACTACCACGCCGCGCGGATCGGCGTCCTGGCCGAGACGATCACCACGTACTTCGAGATCGTGGACCTGCGTCGCCGCACGGCGCTCGCCCAGGAAACCGTGGACGTCCTTCTCGAAAGGGTCGCGTTGGCGGAAACCCGGTACGACCGCGGCCTGGTGACCTCGTTCGAGCTCTACCAGGTGCGCCAAGAACTGCGAAATACCCAGGCCGCAATTCCCCAGCTCGAGAGCCAGCTGGTGAATGCCGAAGGGCGCCTCGCTGTCCTGCTGGGCGGATTTCGCTCCAAGCTCGACGCGATTCTGCCGGATTCCCTCGCCCCCATGCCCCCCGCGGATCAGGTTGCCGCCGGTGTGCCGGCCGACCTCCTCCTCCAGCGCCCCGACGTGCGCGCTGCCGGCGAGCGACTGGAGGCCGCGCGGTTCGCGATCGGCGCGCGGCGGGCCGAGCTTCTGCCATCCCTGTCCTTCAGCGGGACGATCGGCCTTCAGTCCGCCGACGTGGATGGGCTGTTCAGCGTGGATCAGTGGTTCCGCAACCTGATCGGCAACCTCACCGCGCCGATCTTCCAGGGAGGCCGGATCAGGAACAACATCGCGCTGGCGCACGCCAACTTCAGTCAGGCGGCCGCCGCATACGGGCGCACGGTGGTGACGGCCGTGCACGAAGTGGAGGCCGCGCTCGCCGCCCTGGACAACGAGGGGCGCCGCCACGAATTCCTGCAGTCGCAACGCGAGGAGGCGATGGCGTCGGTGTCGCTGCAGTCGCTGCGCTATGCGTCCGGCGTGGGAGGCTACACCGACTATCTGGATGCGCTGCGCGCGCTGCTGAACGTGGAGTCGACGCTGACCGGAGCGCGCCGTGACCTCGCCCTTGCCCGGCTTGCCGTGCACCGCGCCCTCGGTGGCGAGTGGACCGAGCCGCCGGAGACGCTGGAAGGGCCGCGGATGGTGCCTGCCAGCGAGGCGGATAGGTCGAACGGGGCCGATGGATCGAATGGAAACCTGCAAGAAGGGAACAAGTAGATGAGTCGCCTTCGTCGCCGGCTGTTGCCGGTTGGGATTCTGCTGGGTGCTGTCGCTATCGCCGTCGTCATGGTTCGGCTCCGGCCCGAGCCTCCCCTGCGTGAACCGCCTTCGCGGCTTCCTTTCGTCACGACGGCCACGGCCGAGGCATTGGAGGGCGCCATCCCCGTCTTCGGAGCGGGGACCGTGCGGCCGCGCGCCGAGATCGATGTCGCCGCCGAGATTAGCGGCAAGGTGTCCTGGGTGGCCCCCTCCTTCCAGAGCGGTGGCAGGGTCGGCGCTGGAGATGTTCTTTTCCGCATCGACGACGCCGACTACCAGAACCGCGTACAGCAGGCGCGGGCCAACGTCGCCGCCCAGCAGGTGGCGCTTCTGCAGGCAGAGGAGGAGGTGCGGATCGCGCGTGCCGAATACGACGGCTTCCAGCGCCGCCGGGCAGACGGCACCGCATCCGCCGAGGCGAGCCCGCTCACCCTGCGGGAACCTCAGCTCAGGGCCGCCCAGGCCGCCCTCGCCCGGGACAGCGCCGGCCTCGCGGATGCGGAGCTCGCTCTCTCGAGGACCGAGGTTATGGCGCCCTTCAGCGGCATCGTGCGCTCGGAATCGGTCGACCCGGGCCAGTTCGTCGGTCCGGGGCAGAGCGTGGGGCGCCTGTACGCGGACGACGCCGTCGAGGTCGTCGTGCCTCTACCGGATGGTGAAGCCGCGCTGATCCCCGGACTCTGGGGGCTCGCCGCCGGCGACGGGAACCGCCGGGTGCGGGCCGCGGCATCGGCCGAGTACGGCGATATGGTCTACTCGTGGACGGGCTACGTGGACCGCGCCGAGACCGCGCTCGACGAGCAGACCCGCACGATCGACGTCGTGGTGCGCATCCCGCGTCCCATGGCGGGAGGCACCCCATCGGGCGACGGCGCCCCGGCCGGCGGAGATGATCCGTCGCCGAGTCGCGAGGCCCCTCCCCTGCTCGTCGGCCAGTTCGTGGAGGTCCAGATCGACGGGGCCTCGCCGGAGAGCTACTTCGGGATTCCCCGCGCCGCGCTGAGAACCGGGAACGAGGTGTGGGCGCTGCGCGGCGGGAATCTGGTGACGATCATCCCGGTCCGGGTGCTGCAGAGGGCCGACGAGTTGGTGTATGTCACCGGCGCTCTGGAGGCCGGGCAGCAGGTCGTGGTGAGCGGCATCCAGATCGCGACAGAAGGGATGGCCGTGCGCACCGGCGCGGAATGACAAGCGCCCCCGGCCCGGGCTGGGATCCCCGATGAACAGCGACGACGGCCTGCGCCCCAGGGAGAGGCGCGGGCCGATCGGTTACATGGCCCGAAACGGTGTCGCGGCCAATCTCCTGATGTTCTTCATCCTAATCGCGGGGTTCTTTTCCCTCACGACGCTCGTCCAGGAGGTCTTTCCCGAGATCTCGCTGGATCGCGTCCACATCTCGGTCCCCTACGCCGGGGCCACTCCGGACGAGATCGAGGAATCGATCATCCTCAAGATCGAAGAACAGATCGAGGGAGTCGAAGGCCTGAAGCAGATCAGGTCCACGGCGTCAGAGGGCGGCGGGTCGGTCGTGGCCGAAATCGAGCGGGGAGCGGATCTCAGTCGGTTCCTGGACGACATCAAGGCACAGGTCGACAGGATTCAGACCTTCCCCGCGGGCGCCGAGCGTCCGGAGGTCACCGAGGTGACCAGTCGTCAAAGCGTCATCCGGCTCGTCGTCTACGGGGATGTGTCCGAACGCACGCTCAAGGAACTCGCCTATCGGACCGAGGACGCGCTCTCCGCGCTCCCGGAGGTCTCCTACGTGGAGACGACCGGTGTCCGGGAATACGAAATCTCCATCGAAGTCCCGATGCAGCGCTTGCGGGCGCTCGATCTGACGCTCCGGGACATCTCCGCTGCCGTGCGCGGCGGCTCGCTCGACCTCTCGGCGGGGAGCATCGACACCCGCAACGAGGAAGTGCGCATACGCACGACGGGCCAGAACTACACACAGCAGGATTTCGAGGAGATCATCGTCGTCAGCCGCGCCGACGGCACCGTCATGCGCCTGGGCGACATCGCCGACGTGCGGGACGGATTCCGCGAGGTGGACCTGATCGGCCGTTACCGGGGACAGCCCGCGGTCTACGTCGAGGTCTTCCGGACCGCCGACGAAAAGGCGCTCGATATCGTGGACGCCGTGGAGCGGCACCTCGACGACGAGGTGGTCCCCTCGCTCCCCGCGGGCGTCGGGCTGGAGATCTGGAACAACGACGCCGACATCCTGCAGGACCGCCTCGGGCTGCTCGTGAAGAACGGGCTGCTCGGGCTGACCCTGGTGCTGCTCGCGCTGGCGCTGTTCCTCGAGATCAGGCTGGCGTTCTGGGTGGCCGTGGGAATCGCGGTCTCGTTCGTGGGCACCTTCGGCGTGATGGGCGTGCTGGGCGTGTCCGTCAACCTGATGTCGCTCTTCGCCTTCATCCTCGCGGTGGGGATCGTGGTGGACGACGCGATCGTGGTGGGCGAGAACATCTACGCAGAGCGGGAACGGGGCAACAGGGGGGTCGTCGCATCCATCCGCGGCACCCGCCGGATCACCGGGCCCGTGATTTTCGCGGTCCTGACCACGGTGGTGGCCTTTTGTCCGCTCTTCTTCATCCCCAGCTCCATCGGAGGGATCGTCGGCCAGATCCCGATCATCGTCATCTCGGTTCTCCTCTTCTCGCTGATCGAGTCCCTGCTCGTCCTCCCCAACCACCTCTCACACCTTCCCGACCCCCGTGGCGCCTCGTCCGGGCGCAAGCCCCACGTCGTCAACCGGATCCAGTCCCGCGTGGATTCGGGGCTGAAATGGTTCATCCGGGGGCCGCTCGACCGGAGTCTGCGCTTTGCCACGGGCCGCCCCGGCATCGTCATCGCCACCGGTATCGCGATGATCATCGTGTCGGTCGCGATGATTCCCGCGGGGATCATCAAGGTCGACTTCATGCCGGCGGTGGAGGCGGACCTCGTCACGGCCAGCCTGGAGATGCCGGAGGGGACGCCGGTTCAACGTACGTCCGAGGTGGCCGAACGGCTGGAATCGGCGGGATACGAGGCGATCGGGAGGCTGGCATCCGCCGCTGGCGAAGACATCGAAGACCTCGTCACGGGCGTCAACGTCACGATCGGCCTTCCGGCCAGGCAGAGTGGACCCGCAGGCGATGCGTCCAGCGCTGCCCGTCCCCGGGCCAGTATCGCGGCCGTCGAATTCAAGCTCGTGAGCCCCGAAGAGCGGGATATCTCCGCAACCGAGGTACAGCAGGAGTGGCGCGAGGCGGTAGGCGCTCTCCCCGAGGCCAAGTCGCTCACCATCACGGCCGAGCTGATCAGTTTCGGCGCCCCCGTCCACGTCGAACTATCCCACCCCGATCCCGACCGCCTCGGCTCGATCGGGGAGGCGGTGGTCGCAAGACTCCAGGAGCTTGCCGGCGTCTTCGACGTCCAGGCGGACCAGGAACAGGGTCTGAGAGAGATCCAGCTGGACCTGCTCCCCGAGGCGCGGACCCTCGGACTCACCCTGGACAACCTGGCCAGACAGGTCCGCTCCGCGTTCTTCGGGGACGAAGCCCTGCGCGTGCAGCGAGGCCGGGAGGAGATGCGCGTCTACGTGCGGCTGCCCGAGGATGAGCGCGACGCCATCGCGGACGTGGAGGGCTACCTGGTTCGCACGCCGGGCGGTGGCGAGGTGCCGCTGGGACGGGTCGCGTCGGTGCGCTTCGGCAGTTCTCCCACCACCATCCAGCGCAAGGATGGCCTGCGGATCCTCACCGTCACGGCCGATGTGAATACGGCCGTCGTCACCGGCGACGAGGTGACGGGCCTGCTGGAGGGCTCGATCCTCCCCGAACTCGTCGGCCGCAACCCCGGGTTCACCTATGAATTCGGCGGCGAGCAACAGGAACAGGTAGAGTCCTTCGGCGCCCTGGGCGGCGGCTTCGCCCTCGCACTGCTGGCGATCTATGCCCTGCTGGCGATCCCCTTCGGCTCATACACCAAGCCACTGATCATCATGGCGGCGATCCCCTTCGGGATTATCGGCGCCGTGCTGGGCCACGCGATCCTCGGGCTCCAGATGGCGATCATGTCCCTGTTCGGCGTCATCGGCCTCAGCGGCGTCGTCGTGAACGACTCGCTCGTGATGATCGACTTCATCAACGAACGCCTGCGCCAGGGCATGCCGGGCCGCGAAGCGATCATCGACGGCGCCAAGGCCCGTTTCCGTCCCATCTTCCTGACTTCGGTGACCACCTTCCTGGGCGTCGCGCCTCTCGTCTTCGAGACCAGCCTGCAGGCCCAGTTCCTGATCCCGATGGCCGCCTCGCTGGGGTTCGGGATTCTGTTCGCGACGGCGGTGCTGATGATGATCGTGCCCGCGCTGGCGATGGTGCAACACAGGGTGATTGGAGGAAGGGTCCGGCAGAAATTGTAATGTAGACAATACATTTTGTAATGTTTACATTACGTTACCTCCCCTGCAGCATGCCCGCCGCCGCCTCCAGCGCCTCGCTCGCCCGCCCCACGGCAGCCGCCAGCCTCTCCATCTGCACCGGCACAAGCTCCCATTCCCGCTCCTCGATGGCTTCGCGGATCCCCGGCAGCGTCTTGACGCCGTAGCCGGTGTAGAAGCCGGGGGCGTAGATCTGGTGCCTGAACCAGGGGCGCTTCGGCAGGCCGCGGTCGTCGGTAAGCAGCTGCTCGATGACCTTCAGGTGGCTGTTGAGCGTCTCGGCCTGTGCAGCTGACAGCGTGGGGCCGGTGCCCGTGAGCGCGGCATCGGCCGCCGCATCGTAGGCATTCGCCGCCGCCGCCAGCGCCGCAACCGCATTCTGCACGGGCGCAAAGTTGAGGTGTGGCACCGCGTCCTTCGCCCCGGGAGGCACGTACGGGATCGTCGGGTCGGCCGCCAAGCGGTACGCGTCCATCCCGACCAGGCGGTTCTCGCTCTCGGTGCGCGCGCGCAGGTCGGCGGCGAGCTGCTCTACCTCGCCCAGGTACCGCTTCACGTTGTCGGCCAGCCCGGCGAAGCGGTAGGGGAGCACGTCGGCGTTCGCCATCCGGAGCGTGACCCGGCCGGCCACCTCCGCCAATGCCACCCCGTAGTGAAAGCCGGGGTCGCCGAATCGGATGTAGTGGTCGAAGGAGTCGTACTGCGAGTGGTAGGAGCCGCCCCCGCCCTCTCCGCCGAAGCTGAGGTTGAGAGAGGGCAGACCCAAATGCTGCAGGAATGGCGTGTAGTCGGACCCCGAGCCGAGCGGCGAGATGCGCAGATCCCCGCGCGTCAGGGCCTCGCCGTCGCCGCCCACCGCGCGCGCCGCCCTCACCCGCTCGAAGACGCTCACGCCCGTTTGCGGGTCGGTCACGTCGCGGGCGACGCCGTTGATCATGGCCTCGAGGCTGTGCGAGCCGCCCATGTTGAGGAAGCCGCGATTGTTTCCGTCGGTGTTGACGTAGATCGCGGCCTTCTCACGCAGTTCGGCGCCGTTGTGCTCCGCCCACTCGGTCGAGCCCAGCAGCGCGGGTTCCTCGGCGTCCCAGCCCGCGTACACGACCGTCCGGCGCGGGCGCATCCCGGCCGCGGCCAGCTGCCCGATCGCCCGCGCCTCCTCCATCAGGGCGACCATCCCGCTGGTGGGATCGGCCGCCCCCATCGCCCAGCCGTCCCGGTGGTTGCCGCGAATCACCCACTCGTCCGGGAACTCGGAGCCGGTCATCTTCGCGACCACGTTGTAGGCGGGCGTGAGGTCCCAGTTGAATTCGACGCGCAGGCGCACCGTGGCGGGGCCGGGCCCCATGTGGTACGTCAGCGGCAGCGCACCTCGCCACGACTGCGGCGCCACCGGCCCGCCCATCGCCTCGAGCAGCGGCTTCGCGTCGCCCCACGAGATCGGCAGCACGGGGATCTTCATGATCGTGGGCGCTTCGAGGCGGTCCAGCCGCTCGGCGTCGGGCGTGGCCCCGACCATCGGCGTGAGCGGATCGCCCGGGTACTGGGGCATGTCGAGGACCGACCCGCGCTGCACCCCATGCTCCTGGCGGAAGGCGCCCTCGGGGTAGGTGTCGCCCTGGAAGTAGCCGTCGTCACGCGGATCGGAGTAGATGAGCGCACCGATCGCGCCGTTCTCATGCGCGACCTTGGGCTTGATGCCGCGCCACGATCCCCCGTAGCGCGCGATCACGATCTTGCCCCGCACGTCGATCCCGCGCCGCTCCAGCTCCTCGTAGTCGGCGGGGATGCCGTAGTTCACATAGACGAGCTCGCCGGTGATGTCGCCGTCGGCCGAGTACGCGTTGTAGGGCGGCAGCCGGTTCTCCTCGATCCCCGAGTAGCGGTCCTCGGCGAGCGTCGGCTCGCGCAGCTGTGCCGTGTAGCGCGTCGGCGCCACCATCTCCAGTTCGCGGATCCGCGGCGTCGGGAAGAGCACGTGGTACTCCGCCAGATCCGCCTCGAATCCCCACGAGCGGAACTGCTCGACCATCCAGTCGGCCGTCTCCCGATTGTGGGGCGACCCGACGTAGATCGGCTTCGAGACGATGTATTCCATGCGCTCGCGGAGGTTGTCGGCGTCGAGTTCGTTGTCGTACTCCGCCTCGAGCACGCGCTGGGCGGCGGTGCCCTCGGCGGTGAAGCCGTAGATCCGGTCGTCGCTGGGGCCGTCCAGCGGGTCCGGGCCGATCTCGACCGGCAGGTCGTCGCGCGTGCCCCAGTCGCGCCAGCTGCCGTCGTAGAGGTGGATGTCGAGGCCGTTCATGCGCGCCGCCATGTAGGCCACGCTGGCCCGCATCCCGATCATGCAGTACGCGACGTGGGTCTTGCCCTCGCCAGCGCCGTGGCGCTCCAGGATACTCGCGATCCGGTCGCGCGCGAGGAAGCGCGTGTTGTTCGCCGGATCCATCAGCTCCTCCCAGTAGAGCTGGGTCGCGCCGGGAATGTGGCCCGGGGTCGCCGTGCCGCCGAGTCCGCCGTCGGTGCCGGTGTATTCGTCGTCGGGGCGTGCGTCGAGCAGCACGACCGAGGCGTCGTCGAGCCGCTCGTGCACCCAGTCGGCCGAAACGCGGAAGTCGACGGGGCCGTTCGCAACCACGTCGCCGGGCTCGACCGGGGAGGCCGCACCGCTCTCGACGGGCCCGCCGGCCGCCTTCCAGTCGGCGATCCCGCCGTTCAGCAGGAATGCGCGGTCGCCGAGGCCAAGGAAATCGAAGGTTACCCACGTCCGGGCGGTGGCCGTCATGCTCGTGCCGTAGATGACCACCTTCGAGTCGCGTTTGATGCCCGCCGCGCGGAGGACGTCGACTATCTCATCCACCTCCGGAAACTCCACGATCCAGCCCTCCTCGCCTTCCCAGGTGATGTCCTGGAAGCGCAGGGGGCGGGCTCCGGCGATGTGCTCCTCGGCGAACTCGCCCGGCCGGCGCTCGGCTTCGACGACCACCACGTCCTCGTCGCCGATGTGGCGCAGCAGCCACTCGACCTCGACCAGCGGATCGACCGGCGTGGTCTGCAGGCGCGTCTGCGCGGCGACCGGCGGCGGCGCGACGAGTTGGGCAAGCGCTGCGGCGATGACCGGAGCGCACACGGCGGGGGCAGCGAGGGGTGAGTTCTTCATCGGCGTTGATCCGGGTTCAGGAGCGGGATGATCAGAAGCGGGATGTGACGGTGATCCGGAAGCTGCGGGAGGCCCCCGGGTTCCGTTCCTGGACATCCACGTATTCGGACTGGAGAAGGTTGGCGACCTTGGCCTGGACGTCCATGTCCATTACGGTCGTGCCCATCCGCAGATCGACCACGGTGATGTTGCCCCTCTCGTCGAGGGGAAAGGCCAGGACCTGGTCGGCGCGGCTGCGGTAGCGCACGTCGAGCGCGACCCGGTCCTGCCAGCCCGAGAGCGTGGTGGTGAGGTTGTGAGTCGACCTGTAGACCAGGGGCCGCTCTGTCTGGTGGTCCCTGGAATCGAGCAGGAGATAGGTGGTCCGCAGGTTGAGCTTCCGGGGTATGAGGCCGAACTGCGCACCGAGATCGACGCCGCGGACCCGTGCCTCGCTGACGTTCCGGAACTGGAAGGTCAGGATCTGACCCGGGGCGGCGGTCACCTCGATGAGCCCTTCGTATTCGCTCCAGAAGAACCCGGCATCGAACCACAACCGGTCGCTGGGGGTGACGGTCGCGCCCACTTCGGCCGCCCACGCCGACTCGCCGCGAAGTTCGAGGTTGGGGACCACGCGGAACCCGAAGACCTTCGTCGAGCTGTACTGCTCGGCCACGCTGGGTGCGCGGTATCCACGGCTGAGCGACGTTCTGAGGCTCACGCGCTCGGACGGCGTGAAGACGACGCCGACCTTGGGATTGATCGACAGGTCATCCTCCACGACGGAGGCCCGATGCGTGTCGATCCGGATTCCCGTGGTTCCGCGCACCCGCTCGGAGAGCTCGATCTCGTCCTGGATGTAGACGGCCAGATCGGTGACGTCCGGGGTCGGTTCAAGGAAGTTCGACGCGATCGTGGTATAGGCGGCTTCGGCACCGGTGGTGACGGAATGGCGTCCGTCCGTGAAGCGCGAGATCTGGAGGTCGGTGCCGTAGCGGGTGGAGCGGTGGAAGTCGATGTTGTCGTGGAAATGGTTCTGCGAGCGGACGTGGTGGAGCTGGGGACGGATCTGCACCTTGAGCAGCGGCGTCACGATCGGATTGGCCGTCATGCCGACGACGAGGTCGGTGGTGCGTATCCAGTCGCCCAGTTGCGCCGGCTCCACCTCCAGGGGACGCTCGGGGGAGCGCCAGGTGAAGAATTCCTCCGCGTCGTCCCGCTTCCAGCTCAGGAAGAGTTCCAGCGGGCTGAGCGACTCCGCGCCGAAGACGGTCTTCGCCCTCATGCGCCACCGCTGCAGATCGCCGTTCTGCCTGAAGCCGTCCGAGCCCTCCCGCCCGATCATGATCGTGGCGTCCGCGCTGCCGATCCGGCGCGCGTGCTGGATCTGCAGCCCCTGCATGTTGAGCCGCTCTTCGGTGAAGCTCATCTCGCCGGGTGTGTCGAATACGCCGTAGTAGCCGCGCACGACCGTTCGCGGACCGTCGATCGGGGGGCGCGTGATCACGTTGACCACGCCGCCCAGCGCATTGGTGCCGAAAAGCGTCGAATGGGGCCCCTTGACGATTTCGATCCGCTCCACGTCGATGATCGGCAGCATGCCGAAGTCGATGTCCGAACCCACTCCACCGAGGACCCGGTGTCCATCGACGAGCATCAGCACGCGGCTTCCCACCCCGCGCGCGATTCCGCTCGCCCCCCGGATGTCCATCTGGCCTGCGTTGAAGGTCACGCCCTGGGCGTAGGGAAGCGCCTCGTTGAGGTTGGTGACATCCCGGCGCTGCAATTCGTCCCCACTGATAACCGCGACGCTCACCGCCGCCTCGCCCGGCTGCGCGTTGCCCCGGTTTGCCGTCACGGTCACACCCGGCACCTCGAACAGCGTCCTCTCCAGGGCCAGGGTGAGCGGAGCGCTGCGCGCGGCAAGCGGATCGACCGGGTGCTCCAGCGTCCTGAACCCGCCGGCCACCACGACCAGGTGGATGTGGTCGCCGACATCCGGGAGCTCGAGCTCGAATTCACCGTCCGCCCCGGTGTAGGTGCGCAGCTGCGTGGACCGCACGAGCACCTGCGCGCGTGGGATTGCCTCCCCCGATTCGGCAACAACCACCCGCCCCCGAAGCAAGGTCGTTTCCTGCCCGGCCGTGGACGAGGGAAGCAGAAATGCGGCCAGCAGCGCAACCGCCAGGAGGCGCATACTCAACTGAGGCCTGCCCCGGGAGTTCCCCCGGCGCATGATCCGCCGAAAGACCCTCCCGCCCACCGCTACTGCCGCTGCCAGACGGTGGTCGCCACGTTGATCGCCGGCTCGGTCACCTCCACGGTCAGCACATTGCCGACGAACGTATAGGTCCCCTTGGCCTGGACCAGGTTCCCCATCTGCTCCCAGGCTCCGCCGGTCCATATCGTGAAGGTGCCGGTATCGACGATGTCGGTCGTACCGCCCAGGCCATCCGGGATCGTGACATCCATCGTCATCGTGCCCGATGCCTGGTCGCCAACCGCCGGAGACTGCTGCAGCGAAAAGGTTCCGGAAACGTCCGGGGGCATCATCACCTGGCCGCCGGTTACCAGTGCATTGAGGGAAACCAGGGAATATGTGCCGGACAGGTCGGGTGGGGCGTTGTCGGGTTCGACCGGATCCTCGCCTCCGCAGGCCGTGGCCAGCACCGCACACACAAGGAGCGGCAGGAGGCGGCCGGCTACACTGCTACAAATCGCACGAGTCACGGATTCTCCTCCAGCGTTGGTTCAAGAACCGCGCGCAGGGCCGCGGGATCCCGGAGCGCCCTACTTGGACAACCGGCTACTTCGGTGACAACGTAAAGCGCCGCCGCCCCTGCCACCAGACGCCGCCGCGCCTCCATCGCTACGCTCATCACCAGAAAAAGGAATCTATCGATGACCCATGCCCAGCTACTGCTGATCGACGGAGGCGAGCCCCGGGGCCCTGCCGATCTTCTGCGGCGGCTGGATGACCTGGGCATCGCGCACAGGACCATGGATCACGTCCCGGTCTTCACGGTTGAGGAGGCTCGCCGCCTGCGGGGCCGCATCGAAGGAGCGCACTCCAAGAACCTGTTCGTGCGCGACAAGAAGGAAAACCACTGGCTGGTGTCGTGCCTGAGCGAGCGCCGGTTGGACCTGAAATGGCTGGCCGGCGCCCTCGGTACCAAGCGCCTCACCTTCTGCAGCGAACGACGGTTGGCAGGCTACCTGGGAATCCGGCGGGGCGCGGTCTCCCCGTTCGCGATCCTCAACGACGTCGGCGGCGTCGTACGGGTGGCACTCGACGCGGAACTGATGGAGTCGGAGCCGCTCAACTTCCATCCTCTCGACAACTCGAAGACCACCACGATCTCGACGGCCGGACTTCTGCGCTTTCTCGAAGCGGAGGGGCTCGCACCACGGATCATCCAGTTTCCCCAGACACCGGCAGACGGCCCCTGAGTCGCAGCGGAATGCAACCCGTGTCGCCGCGGACCGCTAGCGGAATGCCGGGATGATGTCCTCGACGAGCAGGTCCATTGTCAGGCGCTCGTAGAGATCACGGCCGCCGTCCTGGCTGACGCGGTACCAGTCGTTGGTCGCCACGACCACGAGTCCCAGCTCCGGCACGACGACCACGTACTGGCCCCCGTATCCCCACGCGAAGTAGAGCGTCTCACTCGCTGCGGGCACCACCCACCACAGGTAGCCGTACGAAATGCCCTCCAGCGCTCCCAATTCGAGACGCCAGTCGAATCGCTCCCCGATCGACATGTCGACCCAGTCGTCGGGAATGATCTGTCGTCCGCCGCTCGAGCCTCGCTGGAGGAACAGCTGCCCGAACCGGGCGAGGTCGCGCGGCCGGAGGTCGAGGCCGGCCCCGCCGTTGTAGTATCCGCCGCTAAGCGATTCCCAGCGGTTCGTGGAAATCCCCATGGGGTCAAAGAGCGCGTACTGGGCCAGCGTGGGAAGCTGCATGACCGTGGCCTGCTCCAGGACGACGCCGAGGAGGTGAACCGCCGCCGAGTTGTAGGTGAACTCGACCCCGGGTGGCGATGTGAACGGCTTGCGGAGGAGAAAGCCCAGGTGGTCGCCGGAACGGATCCACTCGTTGTATGACCCGAAGCCGCCAGACTCGTCCCATTCCAGACCGGTGGTCATCGTGAGCAGCTGCCGGATTGTGATCGCCCCCTTGTCGGGCTCGAGCTGCGGGAGGAGCGAGCCCAGGTAGTCGGATATGGGGTCGTCCAGGCTGCGGATGTCACCCCGCGCGAGGGCGATTCCGGTCAGCGCCGACACCACGCTCTTGGTCACGGAGCGCACGTCGTGCAGGTCGTCGGGGCCACCGCCGCCGAAGTACTCCTCGACGACCAGCTGCCCGTCCTTGACAACCAGCAGGCTGCGACTGCGGTGGTTTGCGCCGGCCCTCTCGATCCCGCGCGCCACCATCGGGGAGGAACCGCCCACCTCGGCGATGGTTGCCGTCGTCCACGGCAGCGCAAGATCAATGTCGACGGGCTCATCGGCTTGCGGCCCTACCGGAATATCCGCACAGGCTCCCAGCGCGAACACCAGGGCCGACGCGAGGAGGGGTCCGTTAGGGCGACGCTGCTTCAAGTCACCCGCAGGGAAAGGCACGAATTCAGGCTCCGTTGACGGAGTTATCTTTCTCTTCCACATATGGAATCTGAAACCTGAACCGTCACGGGCGCCAGTCGGGCGAACACCGCCGCCCTGGTGCAGAGCCGGCAACCGCCGGGCGAAAACCGCGTACGGCACATAAGTTGGACACCACGAAGTTCCGCACCGTTGCCCGGCGGATGCCGAATCGGCTCACGGGCTCCGTTCCTTGCAACCAGGGATGACCAATGCTCATCGAACGTGTTTCCCTCAGTCTCGCCGCCCTCGCGATTTCCGCCTCGTGGAGCTGTGCCTCGCCGCAAGCGGCCAATCCCGACGAGCAGATCGCCCAGGCCCTCGCCGCTGCTCCCGAGGACAAGGCCGACGGCGCGCGCGTACTCGGATATGCGACCGATGGCAGCGTGGTCGAACTGAGGCCCGGAGCCAATGATTTCATCTGCCTGGCGTCGAATCCGGCAAACGAGCGCTTCTCGAGCTCGTGCTACCACGCGTCGCTCGAGCCCTACTTTGCCCGGGGCCGTGAACTGACCGCCGAAGGCACGTCGAGAGAGGACCGCTACCGCATCCGCTTCGAGGAGATGGAAGCGGGAGCGCTTGCGAAGCCGGTCATGTCGGCCGCGCAGTACGTCCTCGACGGCACCTGGGATTCCGACACGCAGACCGCAACCGGAATGGTGCGCTGGGTCATCTATGTACCGGGGGCCACCGCGGAATCGACCGGCCTGTCGGTCATGCCCCAGGAGGGTGGACCCTGGATCATGGACCCGGGCACCCCCGGCGCCCACATCATGATCGTGCCGCCAAGGGACGGATAGCGCCGACGGCGCTCAGGGCGCCGGAAGGGTAAGGGACGCGCTCGATGGCCAGAGAATGCTAGGGAATATCTCGGCGTTCGCCTTTTCGGTCGGAGCCTACGCGCTCCATGTGCTCTTCGTGGTGTACGTCCTCCTCCGGCCGCGCTCCAGGCAGAGTTCCTCGATGGCCTGGATCGTGTTCATCGTTGCAGTGCCCTTTGTGGGGATCGTCCTCTACCTGGTGGTCGGAGAGGTGCGCACGGGAAGCAGCCGGAAACGCCGGCACCGGACGATCCTGGCGAACATCCGCACGGTGCTCGACGAGGCCTGGAGCGACTCGGCGGATACGGCGGTCGTCCCCCGGGAGATCGAGTCCCTTGCGCGCCTCGCGCGTCTCGGGAGCGACACCCTCCCGCGCGACGGGAACAGGTTGACGCTGCTCGCAAGTGCCCAGGATTTCGTTACGGCGCTGGTCCAGGACATCGACCGGGCCGACGATCATGTCCACCTGCTCTTCTACGTCTACCTCGATGACGGCGTTGGGCGCGCGGTGGCGGATGCCCTGGTCCGCGCCGAAAAGAGGGGGGTGCAGTGCCGGCTCCTGGTCGACAACGTGGGGTCGAGCGACTTCCTGAAGTCGGAGTTGTGCCGGGAGCTGAGGCAAGGCGGCGTCGATGTGGTAGCGGCGCTGCCGACCCGGATCACCCAGATCGCGTCGATCCGCTTCGACATGCGCAACCACCGCAAGATCGCCGTCCTCGACGGCAAGGTGGGGTACACCGGCAGCCACAACATCGCGGAGGAGGCGTTCCACCCCAAACCGCGTTTCGCACCGTGGGTCGACGCTACCCTGAGGATCGAGGGACCCACCGTCCGCGACCTCCAGGTGCTGTTCGTCGAAGACTGGTACATGGACAGCGCCGAGAACCTGGATCACCTGATCGCGGTGGTCCCCGAGGCGCATGATTGCGGGCGAACCGTGCAGGTCGTGGGCACCGGCGTGAATTCACGGAACGAGGCGCTGGTCCGGGTGATCCAGTCGGCGATCCACATGGCGCGCGAGGAACTCATCCTCACCACCCCCTACTTCGTGCCCGACGAAGGTACGCTCGCGGCGCTCACGACCGCCGCCGTGCGCGGCGTGCACACGATCATCGTCGTGCCCGCGCGCAACGACTCTCCCATCGTCGCGCTCGCCAGCCGCAGCTTCTACCAGCCCCTGCTCGAGGTGGGAGCCGAGATCCACGAGTTCACCAAGGGGCTTCTCCACGCCAAGACCATCACGGTGGATCGCGAGTTCGCGATGGTCAGCACGGCCAACCTCGACCGGCGCAGTTTCGAGATCAACTTCGAGCTCAGCACGCTGGTCTACGACAGCGACTTCGCGTCCGAGTTGCGGCTGCTGCAGAAGCGGTACCTGGAGGACTGCCGCCGCGTGGACCCGCAACAATGGGCCGCCAGACGCTGGCCGCGGCGGCTGGTGGAGAACGTGGCCGGCCTGTTCAGCCCCCTCCTGTGAGCCGCCGAAACGGTGAGATCCCGTCGCAGGTGGCGGCGGAGTGGGCGCATTCACGACCCCACCCCCCCGCCCCCCCGGCCACCTCCCTGATTCTGGGCGACCCCTCTCCCCACCTCGCCCGCGCCCTGCACGACTGCGGCCGCATCGTCACCAACTGGAGCCGCCATTTCGCCCGGCAGCGGCGTTGTCGGCCATTTTCGCCCCAAATTGGCCGACAAATCTGCTCAGCATGGCCCCCCACCGGACCATTCGGAGAGGTCTGGGTGCGCATGCCCCGTTCCGCGCTGGAAGCGGCCATGCTCCTCCACGCCGCCGCGGCCCGGATCGACGACGGCGCGCAACTGCACCTCTACGGCGCCGGCAACGAGGGCATCCGCTCGGCGGGCCGGCACTTCCCCACGGGGACCGCGCCACCCCGCCCCGTCCTCATCAAGCGCCACTGCCGCGTCCTCGCGGCCACGCGAACCGCCGCCCCGCCGCGCGAAGACGGCCTCGACAGCTGGGAGACGCGGGCACCCATCGACTGGGGCGCGGGCGAGCGCGGCTGGACCTTCTACCCGGGCATGTTCGCGGGCGGCCGCATCGACCCGGCGACCGCGCTGCTCATCGAGAACCTCCCGCCCGTTGCCGCCGACGCCCGGGTCCTCGATTTCGGCGCGGGCAGCGGGGTCATCGCGGCCGCGGTGCTGGACAGGCGCCCCGGCGCGCGCGTCGTCCTCCTCGAACGCGACGCCATCGCCCTGGTCGCCGCCGCGCGCAACGTCCCGGGAGGCACCCTCGTCCTGGGGAGCGGCCTGCGCCATGTCGAAGGCCCCTTCGACCTCATCGTCTCGAACCCGCCGATCCACGCGGGGCGCACCCAGAGCCTGGCCACGGTGGAGGCGCTGATCCGCGACGCGCCGCGGGCCCTCGCGGCCGGCGGAGTCATGGTGCTGGTCGCCCAGCGCCGCCTACCGATCCCACGACTTCTGGACGAGTCGTTCCGCAACACCCGGACGGTCGCGGACCGGGGTCCGCACCGGGTTTGGGCCGCGAACGGGCCGCTGTGCTAGCAGTTTGTGCTAGCGTGCGTCGTGGACGATCCGTCCGTCCACCACGGTGACGACCGACACCAGCTCCCCGATCTCGCCGTCAGGCACAGTCATGTAGTCGCCCGACAGCACCGCCAGGTCGGCGGCCATGCCGGGGGCCAGCGTCCCGCGCTCCGCTTCGGCGAAGACCTGATAGGCGTACCCCGACGTCATGTGGCGCAGAGCCTGCTCGCGGGTAACGGCATACTCCCCGCCCATGACGCCGGCCGAGAGGGTGCCACGCGTGGCGAAGTGGTAGAGCACGTGGAAGGGGTTGTGGGGGATGACCGGCGAATCGGTGCCCAGCGAGACGGGAATCCGTTCGGCGGCGTAGAGGCCCACCGGCGTCGTCAGCGCCGCGCGCTCCGCACCCCAGTAGTCCACCAGGCTGGGGGCCGCGACGAAGAGGTGGTTCTGGGCGGTGACGGTGAGGCCGAGGGCGCGGAGGCGCTCGAAGTGGTCGGGGGCGGGGATGAAGCCGTGCTCGATCGTCCACCGCCGGTCGCGGATCGGGTGCCGGGCGTCGGCCTCCTCGTAGGCGTCGAGGACCAGGTCGATGGCGGCGTCGCCCACCGCGTGCGTCGCGACGCGCCAGCCGAGGGCATGCAGTTCGTGGACGACTCCCTGAAAGACATCGGTGGGCATCGTCTGGAGGCCGTGGAAGGTTCCTCCCCTGCCCCACGGCTCCTCGTAGGGGTCGCGCATCCATCCACCCTCGAATCCCCCGTCGACGCCCAGCTTGACGCCGCCCACGGAGAGCAGCCCGGCGGCAAAGTCGGGCCCTACGCCCCACGACTCCACGGCGGCCCGCACCTCTTCGGGCGGCACGCCGCGCAGCCGGAAGAGGAAGTCGATTCGCATCGGCAGCCGATCCTCTTCCGCCAGCCGCCGGTAGAGCGCGAACTGCTCGGGCGAGGCCCCCGGGATGCGCAGCGACGTCACGCCCAGGGCGCTCATGGTGCGGAGCGACTCGAGGAGCCGCTCGGCGGGATCGCCTTCCGGCTCCGGGGGCGGGAGACGCACGGGATCCTTGGCGCGATCGACCAGTTCGCCGTTCAGGCGACCGTCGTCGTAGCGGCCGATGCGGCCGCCGGGCGGCGAGACGGCGCCCTCGCCGATGCCGAACCGCTCCAGCGCGACCGTGTTCAGGATGAACTCGTGGCCTCCGCGCACCACCACCACCGGGTGATCGGGCGCGGCCTCGTCGAGATCGTCCCGGAGAGGCAGGCGTTGCTCCGCCAGCTGGCCCTCGTGCCAGTTGCTGTTGGTGACGACGAGTTCACCCGGTTCGGTCGCGGCGGCGCGGTCCGTGATCGCGCCAAGCACTTCGGACATGGTCCGGGCGCCCGAGAGGTCCACGCCGGGACCACCGCCCAGCGCATGGAAGTGGTTGTCCGCCAGCCCGGGCACGACAGTTCGCCCGTCGAGGTCGATCACCTCGGTCTCGGGACCGCGCAGCCGGAGCACGTCTTCGTCCGAGCCGGCCGCCGCCACGCGTCCTTCGCGAATCGCCAGCGCGCTTGCGCCGTCGTAATCCGGGTCCAGGGTGACTACCCGGCCGTTGTGGAGAATCAGGTCGGCCGGAGGGGCCGAGGGCGAGCACCCGGCGGCGACCGCGACCACCACGGCCGCGACCACCACGACCGCAACAAGCCCCCGCAAGCCGGTCCTATCGATCAACGTCGGGATAGCATTCCGCATGCATGCGACAATTCATCATCGCGAGCGCCGGGTCAACCGTAGCGCCCCTCGATGTAGTCTGCCGTCTCGCTGTGCTCGGGGCTCAGGAAGACCTCGTCGGTGCGTCCGTGCTCGATGATCCGCCCGAGCAGCATGAAGACGCACTCGTCCGACGCGCGCCGCGCCTGCGCCATGTTGTGCGTCACGATCAGGATCGTGTAGTCGCCGCGCAGCCTCCAGATCAATTCCTCGACCGCCTCGGTGCCCGCGGGATCCAGTGCCGAGCACGGCTCGTCCATGAGCAGCACCTCGGGCTTCACGGGCAGCAGGCGCGCGATGCACAGCTTCTGCTGCTCTTCGAGCGACAACCCGGTCGCAGGCTTGTCCAGGCGGTCCTTCACCGTATCCCACAGGAGCACCTGCCGCAGCGACGACTCCAGGATCTCGTCCTCCACGCGCGCGGTCACCTTCCGCATGCGCGCCTCGTGCAGCTTGAATCCGAACAGCACGTTCTCGCGGATGGAGATGGGCAGCGGATTCGGGCGCTGGAAGACCATGCCGATGCGCTTGCGCACCTGCACCAGCTCGACATCGTCGGCAAAGATGTCGTGGCCGAGGATCCTCACGCTCCCGGTGGTGCGCACGTAGCCCAGCCGCTCGATGATGCGGTTGCAGGCCCGGAGCAGGGTGGTCTTGCCGCACCCGGAGGGACCGATCATCGACGTGATGATCCCCCTCTTCACCCCCAGGTCGACGTCGTAGAGCGCCTGGAAGTCCCCGTACCACAGGTTCAGGCCCCGGGTCTCGATGGCGTAGTCGCCGCGGTCGCCGTCAGCCAAAGCGTCCCTCGATGTACCCGGTGGTGCGTTCGTCCTCGACCTTCCGCTCGAAAAGGTCTTCGGTGGCGCCGATCTCGACCTGCTCCCCCATCAGGAAGAAGGCGGTGCGGTCCGCCAGGCGGCGGGCCTGCTGCACCAGGTTCGTGACCAGCACAATCGTCATCTCCGCCCGCAGCTCCTTGAGCACATCCTCGATCCGCATGGTGGTCACGGGATCGACCGCAATGGAGAACTCGTCGAGGAGCAGCAGCTCCGGGTCCTGCGACAGCGCGCGCGCAATCGTGAGGCGCTGCTGCTGTCCCCCGGAAAGCAGGCTCCCCAGCGAATCGAGGCGGTCCTTGACTTCGTCCCAGAGGGCGGCGCGCGTGAGGCACCGCTCGACCACCTCGTCCAGCCGGGCCTTCTTCCGGATCCCGCGCAACCGCGGCGAAAACGCCACGTTCTCGTACACGGTGAGCGGCAGGCCGACGGGCAGCGGGAACACGACCCCGATCCGGCTCCGCAGCGCGTACACGTTGCGCCAGTCGCCGATGTCCTTGCCGTTGATGCGGATCGTGCCGTCGACCTTCATCCCCGGGTTGAACTCGTCCATTCGGTTGAGGGCCCGCAGGAACGATGTCTTGCCGCTGTTGGCGGGGCCGATGATCCCGAAGATCTCATGCCTGTACACGTCCAGCGTAACGTTCTGCAGCGCGGTGGTGCCGCCATAGGAAATGGACAGGTCCCGGACCTCGATGATCGGCGCCTCGTCGTAGCGCGGACCCTGGTCGCCGCTCGTCGCGGCCGCACCCGTCGAGGCGTCTACCATTTCTTGAGCCCCCGCAGGTACACGCGGAAGGCGATCGAGATCGCGTTCATCAGCAGCACGATCCCGATCAGTACCAGGGCCACGCCGAAGGTGATCTCCTCGGGCACGCCGGTCTGCTGGGTCGCGATGTAGTACAGATGGTACGACAGCGCCATCGTCGGGTCGAAGACGCTCTCGGGAAGGAATACGATGTAGGCCGCCGCACCGGTGAACATGATCGGCGCGGTCTCACCCGAGGTGCGGGACACCTCGAGGATCACCCCGGTGAGAATCCCGCTGATCGAGTTGGGGAGAACCACCTTGCGAATGGTCTGCCAGCGCGTCGCTCCCATGTTCCAGCACGCTTCCCGGAACGCCTGCGGCACCGCCTGCAGGGACTCTCGCGTGGCCACGATCACGACCGGCAGGGTCATCACCGCAAGCGTCAGGCTCGCGGCCAGAATCGACTGTCCCATGCGGAAGAAATACACGAACGCACCCACCCCGAAGAGCGCGTGAACGATCGAGGGCACTCCCGCCAGGTTGATGATCGCCAGATTGATGGTGCGCGTGAGCAGGTTGTCCGGGGCGTACTCGCTGAGATAGAGGGCCGCGGCAACGCCGACCGGCACCGACGCGAGCAGCGCCACGACAACGAGCCAGATCGTTCCAACGAGCGCGGGGAATACGCCCCCCGCCGTCATCCCGTCCGTAGGCGCCGTGAACAGGAACTCCCAGGAGATCGCCGGGCCCCCCTTGTAGACCAGCGTCCCGACGATGACCAGCACCGGTATCACCAGGGCCACCGTCATGAGGCAGAAGACCGCCTTTGCGACCCCCTGGGCCCGGTAGCTTCGACGATTCAGCGAGGTGGCAGTGAACACCGGCTACTTCTTCCTGATCCCGCGGACCACGACATCGGCCGTCAGGTTGATCACGAACGTCACCGCAAACAGAAGGATGCCCAGGGTGAAGAGCGATCCGTAGTGATCCGATCCGTACACGGTGTCACCGAGTTCGGAGGCGATCGTGGCCGTGAGCGCGCGCACGGAATCGAAGGGACTCGTGGGCAGGTTGATCGCGTGGCCCGACGCCATCAGCACGGCCATCGTCTCGCCAAAACCCCTCCCGACGCCGAGCAGGACGGCCGCCAGCAGCCCGTTCTTGCTGGCTGGGATCACCACCTTGAGGATCACTTCCCAGCGCGTAGCGCCCAGGGCCTCCGCCGCCTCCCGGTAGGTGTCCGGGACGGCCTTGAGCGCGTCCTCCGCGATCGTGGTCATGATCGGTGCCGCCATCAACCCCAGGATCAGGCCCGCGTTCAGCACGCCCAGCCCCAGCGGCACATCGAAGACGCGGATGATCAGGGGATTCATGATCGACATGCCCACGAATCCCCAGACCACCGACGGGATCGCGGCAAGCATCTCGACCAGGATCTTCAGGGTCTCGCGCGTCTTCCCCGTGGCGAACTCGGCGATGAAGAGCGCCGCCCCCAGAGACAGGGGCACCGAGAAGAGCATCGCGAACCCCGTCACGCTCGCAGTCCCGACCATGAGCGCCAGCGCCCCGTAGGTCGGCTCGTTGGACGTGGGCCGCCAGGCGATCGACGTGAAGAATTCGAGAAGGTTGAGCGGCCCCAGGACGAAGTCCAGCCCCTCCTTGGTGACGAAGATGAAGATCCCGATGATGAACACGATCGCCGAGATCCCTCCCACGAAGACAAACACCTGCGCCGCGCGGTCGGTATACCACGCCAGATCCCGCCGATCCATCGCGCGAGGCCGAGTCGCCACGGCAGCCTCGTCGGTTGGCGTCACTCGTCGTCCCGGACCCCGAGGGTCGTCATGAGGTCGCGGATCCGGGTCATGAGGCCGCGGTAGAGTTCGTCCACATCGGTCTCGGCGGTGACTCCGTCCTCCTCGAGGTCCCACTGCAGCGCCGCGGTCCGATACGGCACCTTGAAGTGCTCGGAGGGATCCAGGTCGAGCCCTACGATCACATGGTAGTGCGGACCGATGTCGAGCGCCTCCTGGAAGGATCGTGGGGCTTCATCGTCCGGCAAAGCGATGCCCCGCCCTCCGCAGAACTCGAGCAGCCTCGAGTCGAAGGAGGATCCCGGCTCCAGACCGGCCGAGCCGAAACGTCCGGCATGCGGATAGCCCTCTTCCAGCGCCAGTTCCGCCAGTTTGGCGATCATCGCGTGGTCCGCGTCCACGAAGAGGATCCGGTAGCGTTTTTCCTTCTTGCGCTTCCCCTTGACCGCGAAGATGGTCATCTCGCATGTGTTTTCGGCCTGCTCCGCGGTGCGCTGCAGGAGCCGGAACACCAGGAGCGCCCCGAAGAGATCGCGGGCCGGACGGCGGTCGGAGTCCGCCGCCGAGGTCAGCGTCTCGAAGGCGTAGGGGTAGATCGCAGCAGCCTGGGACGCCATCCCCCGCGAGACCCGCGCGCTGTGCGGATTGCCCTCCAGGAACCCCTTCACCGCGGTGCCCAGCGCCTTGCCCGCGTGATCGCCCATCATTTCAATGTTGTTCTGGACCGTATCGGGCAGCGGCGATTCGATCTGCCGGGCCACGCGGCATATCGCTACCGAATAGTCGCCCACGCGCTCCAGCGCCACCGACAGCCGGAGCACCGCCGAGATAAGGCGAAGATGACTCCCGCTGGGAAGGTGTCGGGCGACGAAGAGATGGCACAGATGATCCAGGTCGCGAATCTGCCGGTTGACCGCACGATCCTTGATGATCGTCTCGTTGGCCAGGTGCCGGTCCACCTCCAGGACCGCCCGAACCCCGTGCCTCAGATTCTCCTCGACCTGCTCACCGACCGCTTGCAGTCGCGCCCGGATGGCATGAAGGTCCGCCTCCAGACGCTTGTCGTACAGGCTCAAGCGCACTCCAGTTCGGTGTAGGGTGCGTAGCCGCGGTCAAAGATCACGCACTGCCCCTCGGTGGAGAGGATCCAGTCCATGTACTCCTTGACCGCGCCCTGAGGCTCACCCGCGGTGTACATCATGAGTGGACGCGCGATAGGGTAACTCCCGTCGACCGCGGTGGCGATGGCCGGAGCCACGCAGTCGCCATCCTCGCCGGTCACGACGCAGGGCATGCCGACGTGCTCGGTGGCATAGGCCAGTCCGCTGTAGCCGATGGCGCATGGGGTGTTCTCGACCAGGTCGACGACATCCTTGGAGCCGTGCATGTCCCGGCTACCGAGCCTGTACTCCTGGTCGCCGAGCACCGTTTCCTTGAAGTAGACGTATGTGCCCGAGTTGTTCTGCCGACTCACGACAACGATTTCGTCCGAGTCGCAACCGGGCACGGATACGCCGAGATCCGACCACGTCGTCGCCGTCCCTCCGTCGCCGTACACCGCCCGGAGCTGATCCAGCGTCATGCTCTCGATCGGGTTGTCCGCGTGCAGGTAGACTGCCAGCGCGTCGTACCCGACCACGAACTCGATGGGTTCGACGCCATTCGCGCGCGCCGCCTCGATTTCGCTCTCCCGCATCTTCCTGGACGAGTTTGCGATGTCGACGGTGCCGTTGATCATCGCGGACACGCCGGTGCCGGACCCGCCGCCGGTCACGGCGACGGCGACGTTGGGATTGACTGCGCTGTACGCCTCGGCCCATGCCTGGGCCACGTTCAGAAGGGTGTCCGAGCCCTTGTTCTGGATCACCGCGCGCTGGTCGCGGTCGCCTCCTCCGCAGGCCAGGATCGCCAGGGCCGCCACGGGTAGGAATCGCTTCATGCTTCTTTCACTCCTTGTTTGCCTTGATTGAAACTTCATGGGGATCATACCGGGCCTTTGTAACAGCATCGTCACCGTGCGGCGACGAAACGATACCGCGCCCGGCCGTCAGAAATAGAGGTAGGTCTGAAGTTTGAATGACAACTCCGTCGATCCGGTTCCGGCGCTGTAGATGTCCAGGTTGGCGCCGATCCGGTTCTTGCCCCGGATGTAGAGGAACATCCCCGGGGTGAGGAGCAGTCCGTCGTCCGCCGCGGCATCCCGGTCGGGATCGCCCCAGCTCACGCGCGCCACCGGCTCAATCCCGGCGAGGCGGTCGCTCTCGAGAGACACGTACCGGCTCAGGATGGCCTGCCCGGTCAGAAAGCTCGGGCTGTCGCCACCCGCCGGGCCGGCAAGGCGCCAGTTCGCACCGCCGATCAGCCCGATCTGCAGGTGCGTTCCATCGCGGAAGTCACCGATCTCCAGGTCGGCGCCGTAGGCCGTGCCCGCGCCGGTGTCCCCGTCTTCCCGCACATAGTCATGCCGGGACGCATTGGCCGAGAGGGAGACCGCATCGGCCAGGCGAAGCGAAACCCGCCCTGCAACCGACTTGCCCGAGTTCTCGTCCGCTCCCGACGTACCGGTCCCGTTGGTCAGCGTGGCCAGGTAGCTGAATCGCCCGCCGATCGAACCGTCCGCCCTGAAGCCGATGTCACGGTCGGAGTATCCCAGCTTCTCCGTGAAGCGGCTGAGGGTGCAGACACCGCCCGGCCCGCCGCACCCGTTCATCCCGTTGACGCGGCCGGTCCGTTCCACCACCACGATGTCGGTCGAACTATCGAGTTCGAAGATGTCGAACGCCCGCTTGAACTGACCCACCGAGATTCGGAATCCGGGGTCGAGGTTCAGGCGGAAGTAGGCGTCCTTGAGTTCGAGCTTTCCCTCGCCGAAATCCGGCTGAACGCGGGCGTCGAGAAGATCCGACACGGAGAGGTCCAGCGTAAGGCGCGCACGCCGCGTAAAGAAATCGGTCGCCTTGCCCCCTTCCGCGGAACTGGTCGCGAACTGGGAGTGAAGACGTCCCCCGAAGCGGATGTCGGCGCTCCGGGCGCTGATCTCCACCTGTGCCTGGGCGTCGGGGACTACACTCAGGAGGACGGTCACCGCCGTGATGATCACGCGGATCCTGAACACGAGTATCGCTGCTCCTTGATTCGGCAGGGCGCCGGGCTGTCGAAAAGAGGATTCACCGCCCCGATCGCGACACCACCCGACTGAGTTGACGCGCTGGCGTCGTTTGTTACGGGCGCGTTACAAGAAAATCGCCCTTTGTCACGAAATGGCTACAGCGTCATCACAAACCGGTAACGAGGATACGCGACAAACGGTGTTCGCGCCGGTATCCGTCAGCTGGAGGGGAGCGCCTCGGGCACCTCGCTCGCGGCACCGCCGACCGCTCTCTCGAGCACTTCCTGGATGTCGAGGCCCAGGACCGACGCCACCCCTTCCATCGTCCCGTAGGCACCCCGGACTCGCTGGTTGAGCGCGTTCGAGACCCCTTCGCCCTCGCCGCCGTCCATGACGACCAGCCGGTCGATGTCGACCCCTTCGACCGCGCCCACCGCGATCTCCAGCAGCTCGGGCAGCTTCTCGGCGATGAAGACCGCGAAGGCGGTGTCGCCCCCGGCCCGCACCTCGCCGTACAGCCGCCGCAACACCTCGACCTGCGCCTTGCCCCGCTCCAGAATCGGCGCGGCTTCCGCCTCGGCCCGCGCGAACGCCGCCATCTTCGCCGCCTTGGCAGGCTCGACCACGTCGGCGCGGAGGCGCTGCTCCTCCCGCTCCACGCGCTTCATCTCGAGGACTTTCTCGGCCTCGACTTCCGCTTCCTGCGCCTTGACCCGCGCAATCTTCTCGGCGGTCTCTCCTTCGCGGTCCAACTCGGCCTGCCGAACCCGGAGCGAGTTGCGCGCCTCGGCCACCTTGATCGACGCGGCCGCCTCGCGCACCTCGGCCCGCCGCCTCGCTTCGGCACGGGCCTCCCGCGTGTCCGCTTCCGCCTGCGCCTCCGCGATCTCGGCCTGGCGGATCGCCTCGGCGGACTTCTCGCGCCCGATCGCCTCCAGGTAGCCGCGCTCGTCGCTCACGTTCTGGATCTTGAGCACGTCGAGGTGGAACCCCAGCGACGCGAGGTCCTCCCCGGCGTCCTCCGACAGGGCCTTCGCGAAGCCCAGCCGGTCCTCGTTCACCGCCTCGGGCGTGAGCGTGGCAAGGACGCCGCGAAGGTTGCCTGTCAGCGTGTCCTGGGCCAGCGCCTGGATCTCGTCGTCGGTCTTACCCAGCAGGCGCTCGACCGCGTTGTTGAACACCCACTCGGGCTGCGACGCGATCTTCACGTTGGCGATCGCCTCGACGTTGAGGGGGATGTTTCCCTTCGAGAAGGCGTTGCTGACCATCACCTCGATCGGGATGGTTTCCAGGTTCATGTTCTGGACCTTCTCGATGATCGGCACCCGGAAAGTCCGTCCTCCCGAGATCGACCGGTAGCCGATCTTGTTGCCGTCTCCGAGCACACGGTTTCTCCCCGTGAGCACCGCGGCCTCGTTCGGCTGCGCGATCACGATGAGGTTCTTGACGGTCACGATGACCATGACGATCACGAGCAATGCAACGAAGCCCAGGCCCAGGGCAACTACAGGATCAGCGAACACAGCGAAACCTCCTTGTAAGTGACGGGACCGGGGCCCCGAGTATCAGTCTTCCAGCAATTTCATTCCCACGGGAGCGACGTAGGCCACCCCGTCCTTCACGTCCACGACCATGACCACCCGGCCGGCCTCCAGTGCGTCTTCACCTCCCTCGAGGTCGTCGGAGCGGGCGCGCATGCGGTACTGGCGCTCGCCGCTGCGGATCCGCACCTCGCCGGTGTCGCCGGCAGCGATGGCCATGACGACCTCGCCCCGCAGCCCCACCAGCGCCGCCTCGCCCTGGATCGCGCCCGCCTCCGTGCGCTTGAGGTAGCCGAAGACCGTGGTCACCAGCGCCCCGGATCCGAGTCCCATTCCGGCAGCGATCGCAGCCGTGAGAACGGGTTGGGCGCCGCCCCAGATCAGGTGGAGGACCAGTCCCGCTCCGCCGAAGCCGAAGAGGACGTAGACGAGCGCTCGAAGCGAAAGCAGCCTGGCGATCTCGGTCCCGTCAACCGCCGCGTCCGCGTCGGCGCCCAGATCGACCCCGGCGTCGGCGTCCACCTCCGAGTCGAAGAAGTCGCCGAAGAGCGAAAGCGCGAGAATCCCGCCCCCCACCACTACGGAGAATATGTAGGCTGTCAGCATGTGCGGCCCTCCCGGGTGGCCAATTGTACTTTCGTACGCGCCGTACGCGCATCATCTTCAGCCGTTGACCGCCCGGCAAGAGCGTGCGCGCTTCCGTGCCGGAAACCCCTTACCCTCGACCGGAGTTCAATCTTGCGAGCTCGCTTCCTGAATCCGGCTGGTCGCTGCAAGCCCGGTGACCCGGTCGCCGCAACCAGTGGCGACGGGCGACATCGTTTCCGTGGGCAGGCCGCAGCAGGCCTGGTCAGCCTGGCGTTTGCGGCTGCCGTGGCGGCGAGCGCCGCCGCACCGGGCTCCGCCACCGCCCAGCGAGGTGCCGAGAGCGGACAGTGGCGATATTACGGCGGCGACGCCGGCAGCACCCGATACTCCCCGCTCGACCAGATCAACCGGGACAACGTCGCCGACCTCGAGGTCGCCTGGCGCTGGAGGGCAGACAACTTCGGCCCGCAGCCGGAATTCAACTACCGAACGACACCGCTCATGGTGGATGGCGTGCTGTACGCCACGGCTGGATACCGGCGCACCGTGGTGGCGATCGATGCCGGCAGCGGCGAGACGCTGTGGACGTACCGCCTGGACGAAGGAGAACGGGCGGCGCCGAGGAGGAACTCGGGCCGAGGCGTCGCCTGGTGGGAGTCGCCCGGCATCGCCCCGCGCATCTTCATGGTCACCCCCGGTTTCCAGCTGGTCGCTCTGGACGCCGCTACGGGTCGCCCGGTCCCGGAGTTCGGTGACGGCGGCGTGGTGGAGCTGCGTCTCCACCTGGGGCGGGATCTGGACCTGATCGACGCGCCCATCGGCTCCAGTTCACCCCCGATCATCGTCGGCGACGTCATCGTCGTGGGGTCGGCACTCCCGTCCGGCGGCGCCCCCCGTTCGCGCGAAATGCCGCCCGGACACGTGCGAGGGTACGACGCATTCACCGGCGAACTCCGGTGGACCTTCCACACGATCCCGCAGCCGGGCGAGTACGGGCACGAGACCTGGGAAGACGGCTCCTGGGAATACACCGGCAACGCGGCGGTGTGGACCGCGCTCAGTGCGGACATGGAGCTTGGGTACGTCTACCTTCCCGTCGAACTCGGCACCGGCGACTACTACGGCGGCCACCGCCCCGGTGACAACCTCTTTTCGCAGAGCCTGGTCGCGCTGGACGCCGCGACCGGCGAACGCGTCTGGCACTTCCAGACCGTCCGCCACGGGATCTGGGACTACGATCCCCCGGCGGCGCCTGTCCTGGTCGACCTGGTGGTCGACGGGCAGGAGATCCCGGCAGTCGCCCTGATCACCAAGCAGACCTTCACCTTCGTCTTCGACCGGCGCACGGGCGAGCCGGTCTGGCCGATCGAAGAGCGGCCCGTCCCACAGACGGACGTTCCCGGCGAGAAGACCGCGCCCACACAACCCTTCCCCACCAAACCTCCTCCTTACGACCGCCAGGGCGTCGACCCCGACTCACTCATCGACTTCACCCCCGAGCTGCGCGCCGAGGCCGAGGAGATTCTGGCCCAACTGCACTACGGTCCGCTGTACACGCCGCCCACCGTGCCCGTGGAGGGCGGCACGCAGGGGACGCTGATGGTGCCGGGCTCGCTGGGCGGCGCCAACTGGCCGGGCGGCGCACTCGATCCCGAGAGCGGTTACCTGTACGTCCAGTCCGCGACCGGCCCGAGCGTCATTTCCCTGATCAACGAACCCGAAGTCTCGGACATGGACTACATCCGGGGCGGGGGTCTTCGTCTGCGCGGCGGAGGTGGGCCCCAGGGCCTCCCGCTCTTCAAGCCGCCGTGGGGCCGCGTCACCGCGATCGACCTGAACGCCGGCGAGATCGCCTGGCAGGTGCCGAACGGCGACGCCCCCGACTACGTGAAGAACCATCCCGCGCTCGAGGGGATCGACGTCGGGAGGACCGGGCGGCCCGATCGCGGCGGGCTTCTGGTGACAGGCACCCTGCTCTTCGCGGGCGAAGGCGGCGGGATGTTCGCCGCGTTCGGATCCGGGGGCAACAAGTTCCGGGCGCACGACAAGGCCACCGGTGAAATCGTCGCCGAGATCGAGCTGCCCGCCAATCAGACGGGTCTGCCCATGACCTACATGCACGAGGGGCGCCAGTACATCGTGGTGGCGGTGGGGGCGCGCCGGCATCCTGCGGAGCTGGTGGCACTGGCGCTGCCCTAGAAGGCCGCGGACAGATCCCCCCGGGCATTCGACCGGCGATGCATCCGGGCCGGATCACCAAATGCTGCATTGCTCCTCGGGCGAATATGCTGTAGTGTTTCCGTGATTCCTTGTTTCACGGAAAGAGGACATCCGTGCTCGCCAAACTGACTTCCAAGAATCAGCTGACACTTCCCAAGGCCGTGATTTCCGGTTTTGGCGATGTGACCTATTTTGATGTCTCAAGCGAAAGGGGCAGGATCGTTCTTACTCCGGTTCGAGTGAACCGGGCGGATGCCGCAAGGGCGAAACTGGCTGAGGTGGGGATCTCCGAGGCGGACGTGGCCGATGCGGTGAAGTGGGCCCGCCGGGGCGAATGAGCCCACCCCGATGGGTTCTCGATACGAACGTACTGCTCTGGGCGCTCCTCTTCCCGTCCGGGAGGATCACCTGGCTGCGACATGCCTGGCGAGAGAACGCGATCGTGCCCCTGGCGAGCCGGGACACGGTGACCGAGCTGATTCGTGTACTCGGATATCCGAAGTTCGGACTCACCGGCCGCGAGCGTGAGGACCTGCTCGAAGACTACCTCGTGTTTGCAGAGGCGGTCACTGTCCCGGAAGGTGTGTCGCTCCCGGAGTGTCGCGACCCCTTCGACCAGCCCTTTCTCGAACTGGCCCTGGCCGGACGAGCGGATGCGCTGGTCACCGGAGACAACGATCTTCTCATCCTGGCCGACGAGTTCGGCATTCCGATCCTCTCTCCAGACGCGGCAAGGCGTTTGTTGCGCCGCGCGGGGCCGAGGTAGCCTTATGCTTCAACCGACGACTTGAACCAATCCATGACTCGACCGACACACATCCCCGGACTTCTCGCCCACCGCGACGGCGACGCCATCGCGCTCTCCGCACCCAACCGCCCCGACCTCACCTACGACGGCCTCCGCACCCACGTCGCGGCCACCGTATCCGCGCTCAACGAACGCGGCATCGGGCGCGGCGACCGGGTCGCCATCGTGCTGCCCAACGGCTCCGAAATGGCGAGCGCCTTCGTCGCCATCGCCGCCGGGGCCACGACTGCGCCCCTCAATCCCGCGTACCGCCAGCAGGAGTTCGAGTTCTACCTCGAGGACCTGCGGGCGAAGGCGGTCGTGCTGGCCGAAGGCGACGATTCGCCGGCCCGGGCCGCCGCCGACGCGCTCGGGATGCCGGCCATGGAGATCCGCAGCGAGCCGGGAAGCCCGGCGGGCACCTTTCACTTCGTGGGCGAGCCCGAGAGGGACGCAGCAGAGCATGAGGGCATGGCCGGGCCCGACGACGTCGCGCTCGTTCTCCACACCTCGGGCACCACGTCGAGGCCCAAGATCGTGCCACTGCTTCACCGCAATGTCTGCGCAACCGCCGCGAACATTCGGCACACGCTGCGGCTGGAGCCCGGCGACCGCTGCCTCAACGTGATGCCGCTGTTTCACATTCACGGGCTGATGGCGTGCGTGCTGTCGACGCTGCATGCGGGCGCGAGCGTGTATTGTGCGCCGGGGTTCAATGCGCTGCGGGTTTTCGGGTGGCTCGCGGACGCCGATCCGACCTGGTATTCGGCGGTGCCGACGATGCATCAGGCGATCGTGGCGCGGGCCGGGCGCAACCGCGAAGTGGTCGAACGATTGCGGCTGCGATTCATACGGTCGTCCTCGGCGGCGCTGCCGACGCGGGTCATGGCCGAGCTGGAGGAGCTGTTCGGCGCGCCCGTCGTCGAGGCGTACGCGATGACCGAGGCGGCGCACCAGATGACCTGCAACCCGCTGCCGCCCGGGGCGCGCAAGCCGGGCACGGTGGGAATTGCGGCGGGCCCCGACGTCTCCGTCATGGACGCTGCGGGGAAGCACCTCGCGCCGGGCGAGGAGGGCGAGATCGTCATCCGGGGGCCGAACGTGACACCGGGCTACGAGAACAACGAGCCCGCGAACCGCGAGGCCTTCACGCACGGGTGGTTCCGCACCGGCGATCAGGGTTTCCGCGACCCGGACGGGTACTTCACGATCACGGGGCGCCTCAAGGAGATCATCAACCGGGGCGGGGAGAAGATCTCGCCGCGCGAGGTCGACGAGGTGCTGATGGACCACCCGGCCGTGCAACAGGTGGTCACCTTCGCGATGCCGCACCCGAAGCTGGGTGAGGAGGTCGCCGCGGCGGTGGTGCTGCGGCAGGGGGCGGAGGCCGGGCCGGGCGACATTCGCAGTTTCGCGGCGGAGCGCCTGGCCGGGTTCAAGGTGCCGCGCAAGGTGGTGATCCTGGACGAGATCCCGAAGGGCCCGACGGGGAAGCTGCGCAGGATCGGGCTGGCGGAGCAGCTGGGGTTGGCTAGGTGAGGAACAGGGCGGCGTTCGCGATGGCGGCGGCGCGGGCTGTTGCGAGCGGCGCCTCTCCGGGCGGCGGCGGCCGATGAAGGTCGCGATCTACGGGGCGGGGGCGACGGGCGGCTACATGGGGGCGAAGCTGGCGCTGGCCGGGGTGGACACCACCCTGATCGCGCGGGGACCGCACCTGGAAGCGATGCAGCGCCGCGGCGTGCGGCTGCTCATCGACGGGGAGGAGCTCATCGCGCGTCCCTTCTGCACGGACGACCCGGTCGAGGCGGGCCCGCACGACTTCGTGATCATCACGCTGAAGGCGCACTCGGCCACGCGGGTTGTCGACGCCATGCAGCCGCTGCTGGGTCCCGAGACGGCGGTGATCACTGCGCAGAACGGCGTGCCGTGGTGGTTCTTCCACGGGATCGGCGGCGAGTGGGAGGGGATGCGTCTGGAGAGCGTGGATCCCGGCGGCCGGCAGTGGGACGGGATCGGGCCCGAGCGCGCGATCGGCTGCGTGGTCTACGCGGCGACCGAGATCGCCGAGCCGGGGGTCATCAGGCATTCCTACGGGAACAAGTTCAGCCTGGGCGAGCCGTCGGGCAGGAAAACCGCGCGGATCAAGGCCCTGAGCCGGGCGCTGTCCGGGGCCGGCCTGCGCGCGCCCGTGCGGAGGATCCGCCAGGAGATCTGGGTGAAGCTGCTGGGCAACGTGTGCTTCAACCCCATCAGCGCGCTGACTCTGGCCACCCTGGACACGGTCGCCACCGAGCCGGGCACGCGGGGTGTGGCACGGGCCATGATGGAGGAGACCAGGGCGATCGGCGAGGCCCTCGGGATCCGGTTCCGGCTCGACATGGAACGTCGGATCGACGGGGCGGCGGCGGTGGGTGCGCACCGCACGTCGATGCTGCAGGACCTCGAGAAGAGCCGCGCGATGGAGATCGACGCGCTGGTGACGTCGGTGCAGGAATTGGGCGGGTTGGTCGGGGTGCCCACGTCCACCATCGATGTGGTGCTGGCGCTGGTGCGGCAGCGGGCGGAGGTGGCGGGGCTGTACCCGGGCTAGCGAGCCGGCACCCCCGCGACCGCGCAACGGTTTTTGTTGCGCGCCCCGCTCAGCCCCCGAACAGCGTTACCCCGAAGATCCTGCCCAGTATGAGGATAAGGCTCATCCCCGTGAACACGACGATGCTGATCCAGGTGAAGGTGCGCGCAAAAGTCGAGGGGTAGAAGTGCGGGTCGTCCTTCGGGATCACCTTCAGGCAGTAGTAGAAGTTCAGGATGAAGATCACCGGGGCGACGAAATAGGCGAGCGCCGAGGCGACGAGGACGAGGAAGACGGGGCGTGGGACGCCGGCTATCAGCACCACGGCGGCCACCAGGGAGAACAGCATCGTCATTCGGTAGATGTTGTACTCCGAGTACCAGCTCGAGCGATGGTCGGCGCTGATCTCGTCGGCGGCGGTCCCCGACAGGGCGGCGGTCGGGCGGAAGAGGTTGCGGCAGCACGCGCCCACGATCCGCGGCCAGCCGTCGAAGTAGTTGAAGGCGGTCGAGAAGGTGGCGGCGAACGCCCCGATCATGAACACCGTCATCATCCAGGGGCCGACGCTTGCGGTGAAGATGCCCGCGATCTCGCCCATCACCGCCGTCCCCTCGATCGGATTGGGGAAGAGCCAAACGGCGGCCAGGAGCAGGAAGATGGTGGCGATGATGAACGACACCACGTGGCCGAGCCGGAAGTCCCACAGGCTGATCCTGAAGCAGCGCCGGCAGTATTCCAGCGCCTGGTCGGGGAGGCGGTGGACGTCGACCGCCAGGTCGGAGAGCTTCGGAGCGAAGGGGTCGAACCTGCGGGCCAGTCCGCCCTGCTCCATCCGCTCGCGGATCCGGGCCATGCCCGATCGCTTGGCCTTGCCCCACTCCGAGGCCTGCAGGGAGACGTCGATGCCCGTCGGCAGGAGGCCCAGGAAGGCGGCGATGATCAGCCAGGAACCCTCCGGCGCGTCGAAGATCACGAAGCGGCTCAACTCGCCGATGGGGGCCGGTCGCACGAAGTACACCACGACGGCCGAGACAAAGAGCAGGCCGCCCGCGATCTTGGCTCCCGCCTCGAGGGCGGCGTAACGGCCCTTCAGCAAAATGATCACCGAGGCTACACCGATGACTGCCGCCCAGCCGGCCAGGGGCACCGGCAGCCCCATCGTGATCGAGAAGAGGTAGTAGAGGACCGCGGCCGCCGCGATCAGCCGGCCCGCCTGGCCTATGGCACATTGTATCAGCGTCGTGACCAGCACATACCACACCGGGAGCTTCTTCCACGATGTCGCGTACGCCTCCATCAGGCTCTTGCCGGTGGCGTTCGTGAAGCGGAAGGCCAATTCGAACCCGTAGTACTTGAATACGTACGCCAGCGGAATGCACCACAGCAGCGCGTACCCGAAGCGCCCCCCGGCCGCCGGTGCCGTCACCAGGTGGCTCGTCCCGATCCCGGTCATCATGAGGATCATCCCGGGCCCGAACTGGCGCAGCAGGCTGCGCGGGCTCATGTCGGGGATCGTCAGGTCGTCGAAGGAGGGGGAGCGATGGTTGGATGACTCGGGCACGGGGCCTCCGGTTCACAGCGAGCGAGCGGGGGACGAGGACGTCAGGGTAGGTCACCGCGGATCGCGCGGCAACGCCGATGCTGGTGGCGGTGGCCGGGGTTGTATTCCCTAACCGTCAGATGCAGCGGGCTCGAAGTCCTCGTGCGCAGAGCCACGGTCCTTTTTCCCGCATCCAGTCCGGGATACATTTGGAGCGGGTCCACGGGCGGTAGTGGGCCGGTTCCCACCACCGCCCTTTCCTTGGGGCGGAGGAAGTAATAGGATGGCCACCGAACTGACGCCGACCTTCTGTTCGTCACTGAACAGCTACCCCCCGGATTGCAACTCGTAGCCGCGCTGCCGCCCTTGCTCAAACCAACGGACACGACGGACCCGCGCCACTACCACCGCGTGGTCGACTGCCAGTGGGGCTGTCCCGCCCACACCAATATCCCCGAGTACATCCGGCTCATCGCCAACGGACAGTACACGGAGTCGTACCTGCTCAACCGGAAGTCGAACGTCTTTCCGGGGATCCTGGGACGAACCTGTGACCGGCCCTGCGAACCGGTATGCCGGCGGGTGCGGCTGGACGGCGAGCCGGTTGCGATCTGCCGACTGAAGCGGGTCGCTTCGGACCTCCGCGACGACATCACCGGGTTCATTCCAACCGTCCCCGACGTCAAGAACGGCAAGCGCATCGCGTGCGTGGGGGCGGGATGCGCCTCGCTGACCGTAGCCAACGACCTCCTCCCGCTCGGCTACGAGGTCACGATCTTCGAGAAGCTGGCCAAGCCCGGCGGCCTCATGTGGACGAACATCCCCGAGTTCCGGCTCCCGGCCAAAGTCCTCTGGGAGGAGATCGACTACATCACCGACATGGGCGTGGACCTGCGCCTGAACAGCCCCATCGACAGCCTGGCCGCGTTGCTTGAGGAGGACTACGACGCATTCTTCATCGGTTCGGGTGCGCCCAAGGGCAAGGAGCTCAACCTGCCCGGGCGCTGGGACTCGGACCGGATCCACATCGGAATCGAGTGGCTGGAATCGGTGCGCTTCGGACACATCGAGAGCTGCGGCGACCGCGTACTCGTCATCGGGGTCGGCAACACCGCCATGGACTGCTGCCGCACAGCGCAGCGCCTGGGAGCGAGCGACGTCAAGGTCATGGCCCGCAAGACCAAGCCCTACTTCAAGGCGTCGCCGTGGGAGCTGGATGACGCGATCGAGGAATTGGTCGATGTCCTGGAGAACCACTCGCCGTCGCGGTTCATCATCGAGGACGGCCAGCTCAAGGGGATGGATTTCGACCTGGTGGACTGGCACGAGGGGCCCGACGGCCGTCTGCGCGCGGAGAAGCTGGGCAGTAAGACCATCGAGTGCGACGAGGTGATTCTGGCAATCGGACAGGACACCGCCTTCCCGTGGATCGAGCGCGATATCGGCATCGAGTTCAACGACTGGGACATGCCGATCGTCGACAAGACGACGTTCATGACCTCGCGCTCGGGCGTGTTCATGGGCGGCGACGCGGCGTGGGGCCCGGAGAACATCATCTGGGGTGTGGAGCACGGGCATCAGGCGGCCATCTCGATCCACGCGTACTGCGAGGGCAGGTCGCTGACGGACCGCCCGCCCGAAGGCATGAACCTGGTCAGCCAGAAGATGGGGCTGCACGAGTGGTCGTACTCGAACGACTACGACGAGGCCGAGCGCGTGAAGATGCGCCATGTGGAGCTGCAGGAGCGCTTCAAGCGGCTCGACATCGAGGTCGAGGAGGGCTTCGACATCGAACAGACGCTGACCGAGGTGGAACGCTGTCTCAACTGCGACATCCAGACGCACTTCGAGGCGCACCTGTGCATCGAGTGCGACGCGTGCATCGACATTTGCCCCCTCGACTGCCTGACGATCACCCACAACGGGGCGCGGGAAGACCTCTCGCAGCGGCTGACGGCGCCGCTCCTCAATCCCGACGAACCCCTCTTCATCTCGGAGGACCTGCCGCAAACCGGGAGGATCATGGTCAAGGACGAGGACCTTTGCATTCACTGCGGCCTGTGCGCCGAGCGGTGCCCCACGGCGGCCTGGGACATGGGCAAGTCCGACCTTCTGATCCCCTACGCGGGGCTCGATGCGGGTGACGCCCATCCCAGTCCCCTCTCGGTGGTACTAGCGGGAACGGCGATCGGCTGATGGCGATTCCCATATCCGGCATTCCACGGGCTCCCGGAAGTGCGACCGCGGTTTCCACCATCGGTTCCGCGATTCCAGGCGACGCCGCAGCGAGCACCAACGGGGGCCCGCCTGCGCCGCGCATCAACGACATCGCCTTCAAGATCGGGACCGTGAACGGGACGGGCTCGGCCAGCGCCAACGGGCTGCTCCGGCGCGCGATCTTCCGCATGGGGATCCCCGTCTCGGGCAAGAACCTCTTCCCGTCGAACATCCAGGGGCTGCCCACCTGGTACGAGATCCGGGCCAACGCGCGCGGGCACACTGCGCGAACCGCCCGCTTCGACCTGGTCGTGGCGATGAACCCGGCCACCTACGCCCGCGATGTCGCCGAGGTGACCTCGGGCGGCTGGGTCATGTACGACTCCACCTGGCCGCTTCCCAGGGAGCTGAACCGCGACGACGTCACCTTCCTGGGCATCCCGCTGGCGAAGATGACGGTCGACAACTTCAAGGGATCGCGCGTTCGCATCCTGATGAAGAACATCTGCTACGTTGGGGCGCTGGCAGCGCTGCTCGATATCGACATGGAGATCGTGCGGGGGCTGCTGAAGGAAACGTTCGCGGCCAAGGCGAAGCTGCTCGACGCCAACTACCTGGCGATCGACCTCGGTTACGAGTACGCGCTGAAGCACTTCGACTGCCCCCTGCCCGTCCACCTGGAGCCGATGGACGGCAATGAAGACTCGATCGTCATCGATGGCAACACGGCGGCGGCACTCGGATGCGTCTACGCCGGGGCCACGGTGGCCGCCTGGTACCCGATCACGCCGTCCACCTCGCTGGTCGACGCCTTCACCGCCTTCTGCCACCAGTTCCGAAAGGATCCCGAGACCGGCAGGAACCGCTTCGCGATCATCCAGGCCGAGGACGAGCTGGCGGCCGCGGGGATGGTGATCGGGGCCGCGTGGACGGGGGCGCGGGCGTTTACATCAACGAGCGGGGCCGGCCTGTCGCTGATGAGCGAGTTCATCGGGCTGGCCTATTACGCCGAAGTGCCGTCGGTGTTTTTCGACGTGCAGCGGGTCGGTCCCTCGACCGGCATGCCCACGCGGACGCAGCAGGGTGACATCCAGTTCGCGGCCTACGCGTCACACGGTGACACCAAACACATCGTCATCTTCCCGGCCAACCCGCACGAGTGTTTCGAGATGGCGGTCGAGGCCTTCGATCTGGCGGAGCGGTTTCAGACGCCGATTTTCGTCCTCTCCGACCTGGACATCGGCATGAACGACTGGGTCATCCCGAAGCTTGAGTGGGATGATTCCTACCGGCCGGATCGCGGCAAGGTGCTCACCGCGGAAGAGTTGGAGGCGGCGACGGGGCCCTTCCACCGCTACCTCGACGTGGACGGCGACGGGATCCCGTGGCGGACGCTGCCAGGGGTGCACCCGAAGGGCGCCTACCTGACGCGCGGGTCCGGTCACGACCGCTACGGCAACTACACCGAGGACTCGGAGCCGTACGCGGACGTGCTGGCGCGCGTGGGGCGCAAGATCGAGCGGGCGGCGGCGCACCTGCCCGCGCCGGAGATCCGGCTGCGCGAAGGTGCCGCGATCGGGTTGGTGACGATCGGCGGGTGCCGCGGCGCCGTGCTGGAGGCAGTGGACGAACTCGCCGAGCTGGGGGTACAGGCGGACTACATGCGTGTGCGCGCCTTCCCCTTCCACCCCGACGTCGAGCCGTTCCTGGCTGCGCACGAGGTCAACTTCGTCATCGAGCAGAACCGAGACGGGCAGTTGCGCAAGCTGCTGATCGCCGAGACCGATGCCAAAAAGGATGCGCTGGAGTCGATCCGCTACTACGGCGGCTACCCCATGAGCTGCCACCACGTGATGGACGGGCTGGCGCCCTATCTCGAGGCGAGCGCCCCCGGGGCTGACGGGGCATCGGAGCCAGCGCCCGCGACGCTCGAAGGAGCGACATCGTGAGCTATATCAAGAAGCCCCGTATCCACCACCCGGGCCTGACCCGCAACCGGCTCGGACTCACCCGCCGCGACTACGAGGGCACCATGTCGACCCTCTGCGCCGGCTGCGGGCACGACTCGATCACCGCGGCGGTCATCGAGGCCTTCTGGGAGCTGGAGATCGCGCCGCACGAGGTTGCCAAGACCTCGGGGATCGGGTGCAGCGGCAAGACCCCGACCTATTTCCTGAAGGAAGCGCACGGATTCAACGGCGTACACGGGCGCATGCCGTCGATCACGACCGGCGCGCACGCGGCCAACCGCGAGCTCGTGTGCATCGGCGTCTCAGGCGACGGCGACAGCCTCTCGATCGGCATGGGCCAGTTCGCGCACGTCGTCCGTCGCAACGTTGACATGCTTTACATCATCGAGAACAACGGAGTCTACGGGCTGACCAAGGGGCAGTTCTCGGCGTCCGCCGATGTCGGTTCGACGGCCAAGCGCGGAGAGGTCAACCGGGAGCACCCCATCGACTCCGTCCTCCTCAGCCTGAACCTGGGCGCGGGGTTCGTCGCGAGGAGCTTCTCGGGCGACAAGGAGCAGCTCGTCCCCATCATCAAGGCGGGACTGCGGCACCGGGGGTTCGCGCTGATCGACGTGATCTCGCCGTGCGTCACCTTCAACGACCACCACGGCTCGACAAAGAGCTACCAGTACACGCGCGACAACTACAACCAGCTCGTGTACGCGGACTTTGTGCCGCCCGCGGAGGAGATCGCGACTTCAATCGAGGCCGGTGATGTGCGCAACGTCGCGATGCACGACGGAAGCCGCATCCAGTTCCGCAAGGTGCCCGACGACTACGACCCCACCGACCGCGACCAGGTGTACAGCTACATCAGGGAGCGCCAGCGCGCGGGCGAGGTGGCGACGGGGCTGTTGTATGTGGAGCCGGCCCCGCAGGAGGGTGAGCCTTCGGACTTCCACGGGATCCAGGGCACGGTGGACGAGCCGCTGGTGGACTATCCGTTCGAGAAGCTGTGTCCGGGGGCGGAGAAGCTGGAGGGGTTGCAGAAGCGGTTTCGGTAGGGAGGCCCTTCCACCGGGCTAGGGAGCCAACGCCGCTTCTCGGAACCGTTCGTACCGAGCGGCCAGCAGGTCAAGCGCAGGCCTGTCTATCCGTCGGCGCGGCAGTATGATGCGCCGGTTGTGCAGTCCCTGGATCGAGTGTCTCAGCGTTGGCCCGTCGTGCTCCCGGAGGACATCGGGGCGCACCTGGATGATGTAGTCGTCTCGAATACCCACGAAGAATCGGTCGAAGGCTGCATGGTGCAGTCGGCAGAGCGCTAGTCCGTTGCTTACGGCGGGCGTACCCCCAGGCTCGGAATCCGGAATGATGTGAGCAGCGTCCAGCAGTTCTTCGTGCCGGAGACTACAGAGCGCGCACTGGTGCCGATAGGCGCGCAGCACCCGCTCGCGGAACTCGCCCTGGTGTAGGCGACGCTGGACTTCACCGGTAGCATACCTGCGCCTGACGCCGGGCTCCACATCCCCCCAATCCGTGGGACCGAGCAGGTTCGACTCGGCGACGGCGAGGTCAATTGTGAAGGTTAGACGTTCCGGAGCGTCACCGACCACGGAGACGGGCCAAACCGCCAGGTATTTGCCGGGCAGAATCCGGTGGAAGTACACGAGTAGAAGCCGATTCTCCATCGCAAAGCGTAGACCGGCATTGTCGCGATGATAGGGATCGGTTCCTCGGTACTGATAGCGCAAGAGGTGGTCAGAGCTGAAAGCATCGCTGTAGGGCCCGCTCGGAATCGTCGCGATCGAGAGTGGGACATCCATAACCTTTGGTTTGAAGATGCCTTGGGGCCCAACGAGTCGAATGCGGTGGCCACCGAAGTTGAATCCGGCTGCAAGTAGAGTCCTGGGCAGAACCTCTCCATGAATTGAGCCTTGGTTCGCAAGCCAATTGAAGGCCGCGTTTCGGATCCGAGCGTCGAGTGCCCGATCAAAGCTGGCCATTCAGCTTCGAAGTCCGAAACCCAAGTAGGCCTGTCCCGCGGTGAGGAGAGGGGCTTCAACCCCTAAAGCAGTTTTCATTGTGCCATTCCAGGCTTCTCGGGTCGGGCTGCAGGGCCAGGGTCGCGGGTGCCCAGACTTTACGGCCATGTAGCCGGTAGTAGTCGCGTCCGTTTTCGTACTCGTCACGGATCCGCTGGCTCACCTCGAACCTGTGTTCAGGCGTGACAGTGACAAAGCCCGAGTCGAACAGGCTGTGAATGTCTCGACGAAGAAGCAGGCCGTTTGAAAGCTCGTGCCGGCGTTCCTGTGCATACGGTCGAATGTGCGCAGCCTCGAGTGCCGGCAAAGTCCGTTCGGCCGTGACTGCACACTTCCTGCGATAGGCGTCGATTATCCCCACACGGAATCCGCCTTGGCCCAACCTCGGTTCTATGATCTGTGGGACTCCAAAAGCACCCAAACCGAGCGTATCGGTCCCCGGATTCCGGGAAAGCCGCTCACAGACCGCGTCCCACAGCTCCCGCCCGTCGGGTTCATCTGTGCGGTAGCTCTTCAGGCTGACAATGTTCGGACTCCAACTTCGCGGCGCAGGGATCCAATCCGATTCGGGTAGGAAAAATGGCATGCCGAGAATCCGACACCCGATTCGAAAATCACTCCGGTCGTCCTGTGATGTTCTGCGGTACTTGACAATCCTGTCGTGCATTTCCCGGAAGTTGTTCGCTCCGTTGAGTTGGCCGAAGGTCGCCCAGGCGATCGAGCAGGGGAGCGACGTAGCGTCGGTGAAAATCCCGCCGCCCACGATGAAATTCCTGGGCGCATGCAGCTTGAACAGAAATAGCTCCCCTGGTTGCAATGCCCTGAACCCAGTGTTGGAAGGCGCCCAGAAGTTCACTTCAGGTGGGTTCGGCAACCGGCGCAGGTGGGCGAACCAGTCCCCGTCGGTTACCGCAACAACCAGCTTGATGGCCATCGGTCAGTTCCGCCTTGATCTCTTCGTCCAACGAGCTGCGAATACTCCCACATTCTGGGGCAGCCGCCGCCGAGACGCCATAGAATGGTCCGAGCCCAGAATGCTATCGGCGGCCCATTTCGGAGCAGACTCCGTTCCCCCTGGGAGTCGGCCTGCCGATCAGGAGGCCCCTACCACCACCCGCTGATGTCATACCAATCGACGGCGAGGGCGGGAATCCCTTCCGGGTCGTTCGGGGTCGGCGCCCGCTCGACCAGCACCGCCACGGTCGATCCGGCCACATCGAACCCGAGGACGCGATCCTGCACCCGCACGCTGCCGAACAGCGTCCCGGTGTCCGGCAGGTAGACGTCCAAGTAGGAGAACTCGTCCCGATCGCGCTCGGTGGCGATCCAGAATCGCCCCTGTTCGTCGAACTTCTCGCTCCACCCAAGGTGATAATCCTTCGGCGTGTTCCGGAATTCCTCCAGGGCTGCCTCGTGATCGGCGTTCCCGGCACGGCCGAACGACCTCTCGGTTTCTATCCAGTCCGCGATATCCCGATCCGAAGGCAACTCGCCTGTGTAGGTCGGGGCCTGGATGACCGCCTTCTCCCCGTCGCTCGCCACGAAAATCAGATTCCCGTCGCAGGCGGTGAACACCCAGCCGCCCTGGGGAACGGGCAGACCGTAGAACACCATCCCACACTCGACTTCGACGGCCGGAAACTCCTCCTGCCGGACAATCGCCGCCGCCTCGATGTCGACCTCGATCGAGCTCATGAACCCGCCGCTGCCGGGCCCGGTCTCGAACATGGCCAAATCGAGGGTAGTGATCGCCACGCCCACCAGCGTTTCGCCGAACCGCCACGCGGGTATCAGGTCTCCTGCGGCGGCGCCGGGAAGCAGCACTTCAGCCTGCAGCGTTCCGGAGGGCCGGAAAACCGAGAATCGATTCAGGCTGAAGTCCACCACGCCCAGGGTGCCGTTCACACCACCGACAAGACGGGCGATGTACTCGAATTCGCCCGGCCCTGCGCCGTGACCTCCGAACATTCCGACAACTTCGCCGCTTCGGTCGAAGCAGTGAATCCGATTCTCGTAGAGTTCGACCACGCAAGCCGATGTCTCGTCCGACAGCAACGCAACCATGTCGCGGGTATTGGGCGGCATCTCCACGGTGCCGATTCGCTCGGGCACCAGAGTCCGGGGCTCGGTGGAACCCCCCTGGCAACCCAGCGCCAGGGCGAGTGCCGGAACCAATCCCAGTAGCCTCATGTCGGCGCCCCTACCCCCCCTCCCCCGCCAGCCTATCCGTCTTCGCCGCCATCACAAAATCATTCACGTGCAGGTTGCGGATCTTGTGCGTCCACCAGGTCACCGTCACCCGCCCCCACTCCGTCAGCAGCGCGGGATGGTGCCCCTGTTCCTCCGCCAGCTCCCCCACACGGTTCGTGAACTCCATCGCCGCGACGAAGTTGCGGAACGCGAACACCCGTTCCAGCGTCGGAATCCCCCCGCGATCGACAATCTCCCACTCCGGAATCTGCCTGCTGTACTCCGCAACCTCGCCCTCGGTCGCCGGCGGCGCCCCCACCCGGCACGCCTCGCACGTCCGCCCGACGAGCTCCGTCATGGCCACAGCCACCCGAAGGCGCCTCCGGTGAGCAGCGCGTAGATCAGCCCGTCGACCATGCTGCGGAAGGTCGCCGCCCACCCCGCCGACATCCAGATCGCATCCTGCGGGTGCCCGAGCGCATATCCCATGAAGGCGGCCACCGACACGATCTGGAATACCGCCATGTACTCCGCGCCCGGACCGAGCGCCAGGCCCGCCACAAACGCCGCAAACAGACCCACGACGACACAGTACACGAACCACTGGCCGAGCTGCTTGCCCATGCTCGACGAATCCCCTTTGCTCAACACGGTGATGAACGCACAGGGGCCGCGCCTCGCCTTCGCCTGGAACTCCTCGCTCTTCATCTCTTCGGTGCTCTCCGGGCGCGGAATCAGGTAGCTGCCCGGCTGCAGATCAAACGGGCGCAACGCATCCATGACACCGTCCTCGTCGGGGACGGCCTGCAAGTCGTTCTTGTGCCAGTTGAACACCATGTGGATGACCGAACTCGCCACAAACACCAGCACGGCGGACAGGAGTACGGGAAGCCACAGGCTCAAAGTGGAGATCATCTGATCACTCCGTTGTTTGAAGGGATGAAGCGCGTCGATCCGGACGCAATCAAGATACTAAACATATATGTTAAGTATTGCAAACACTCTACCAATTCGGCTTCGGCAGATCCGGGATCAGGTCGGCGTAGATGTGCTGCAGCCCGTCTCCGATGAGTTGCGGCATCACGGTGAAGTGATCGCGATCGGTGTAGAACCTTGTGCGCAGGTCCAGCCCCGGATAGCCGCGCATGCGCAGGTTTTCGGCAAGCAGCGTGGTGCGGCTGATCAGTCGTTGCGCGCATAGCGGCGTGTGGTTGATCTCGCCGTCCGCCATGCCGATGAAGACCCTGGCGGCCAAGTCATCGTGGTCCTGCGCGTACTCCGCCTCGAGGTCGATCGTGAGACCGTTGGTCCCGCTGCCGATGATGAAGCGGCCGAACGCCCCCGGCCGGGCCAGCAGCGCGTAGCTCGCGAACCCGCCGCCCGCCGAATGGCCCCAGAGCGCGTGATCGTCGGCCATGCGATACCTCTCGCCGAGCGACGGGCGCAACTGGTCCACCAGGAAGTCGAGGAACAGGTCGCCCTTCATGAACGGCAGCGCCATTCGAAAGTGGAAGCCCATGTCCTCCATGTAATCCTGCGCCAGACCCGGATCGGACCACACGCTGCCCGGCGGGAACAGGTCGAAGGTGCGGTTGGCCATTCCCAGCATGCCGTCCTCGCTCCGGTGCCCGACCCCCACGACGATGATCTCGGGGATGCGCTTGCCCACCGTGTAGAGATTCGCGACGCCCGCCGTCACCGAGAAGGCCATCGCGCCGTCCATCGACCAGACCACCGGATAGCTGCGCTCCGGCGAGACGTGGTACGACGGGGGCAGCGCGACCAGGATCTCGTGGTCGTAATCGTATCCCTCGGCGCGCGCGTAGGCGGGCTCTTCCCAGGACATGGCGTAGGGGACGACCCGGTTCGGCGCGCGGGCGCCGCGAGACTCGCTCACCGGATCACGTACCACTCGGTCTGGTACGGCCGGAAATACTTGTAGCCGTCCGGGGTGAGGTAGCCGTCGTCCTCCATCGGGATCCTGACGGTGCCGCCGCCATACTCCGGGATCGCGGTCGTGGCGCTGAACTCGATGGAGCGGTAGGAGCCGTCGCGCAGGTGCGAATCCCACTCGGGTGGCGAGGACAGGTCCATGTCGCGGGCGTTGATCGCCGGACCCAGGGCGTGCCCGTGATAGCCGATCGGGTGCGAGTAGAGGCTGGGCAGGAAGTCGACGTCCTCCAGCAAGGCGGCGATCGCCAGCGTGGCCTCCCAGCCGGTCATGCCGGGGCGGGGCGCGGCGGCGAAGGCCTCGTGCACGATGTTGGCGTTCGCCAGCGCGGTCTTCAGCCCGGCCGGCACATCTTGCTCACCCTCACGGAGGATGTAGGCCACCTTCTGCCAGTCGCTCGCGAAGCCCAGGTAGTCGAAGCCGCAGTCGAGATGGATGATGTCGCCACGCTGGAAGACCAGGTCGTCGGGAGACGGGTGCACGTAGGGGATCATCTCGCCGGTCGTCTCGTCAAAGCGCTGGACCGCGACGTGGATCTCGAACCAGGGTTTGCCTCCGACGCCAAGTTCGGCGATGGTCTCGTCGAAGAACCACTTGATGTCCTCGGCCTGCGTCACGCCCGGTGTGATCACGACGTTGGAGAACGCGGTCTGCGCGATGACGTCCGTGGCCAGCACGAGTTGCCGGTAGTGCTCGAGTTCGCCGCGAAGGCGGGTATCGAAGACGTCCTCGATGAGAGCGTCCGCCGACACGAAGCGCGATTCGGCCTCCGGGCCCATGGCGTCCGCGAGGAAGCGGTAGCTGTCGTGGGTCAGGCTGCTGTCGTGACCGCGGTTCCCACCGATGGCGAGGCCGATGGTGGCCGGATCGTACCGCTCCCAGAGCACTTGCAGGCCGGTGCTCGTGTCCTGTATGCCGCGGGCGTTCCGATCCGCGGGCATCGGCTCGAAGAAGCGCCGGTAGTCCGCCGTGGGGCGCCAGTAGTCGGAGTATGCGGCCAGTCCGTCGGCACCCGCGTCGACGAACACCATCACATCGCGCCGCCGGGCGTACTGGAGTGGCGGGGCTACGTAGTACAGGGCCGGATCCTGGTGGAACTCCTCGCTGACGACGATCCACATCTCGATCCCGTGGGTCCGCATCTGGTCGACGAGGAGCGCGCGCTTCTCGGTCAGCCACTCCAGCCGCAGCTCGTATTGCGCGCGCATTCCCAGCAGTTCGGGCATAGCGGGTATGACGCGCCCATCGAAGAGTTCGACGGGCTCGGCGCTGACTCGCGCGCGGTCGCCGCCGGGGGACGCGGCCTCGGGTGTGCAAGAGGAGAGGAGGGCGGCCAGGGCAACCGCGCCCACCCCTCCGGCCACAGGGGCCAATCGGGCACAGCGTCGCGATCGGTTCATTGCTGTCATCCTGAAACGGGACACGGTTGATACGCACGTACCTTCATCTTGCCGTCCACTGTTCGCGCCGCAAGTCTAAGGCGCCGCCCAGGCACACCCCGAGCACCGAGTCTCCGCCATGCGAATCCCACGTTTCAGCGCACTTGCCACCCTGTTCGCCCTCGCGGCCTGTCAGCCCCCGGACACACCGGCCGCGGACACCGCTCCACCACCCGGCTCCGACTTCGATGGGGCGGCGTTCGAGTTCGAGGAAGTCCTGCCCGGCATCTTCCACGCGCGCGGCACCGGCAACCTCTCGGTCGGATCGCACGGTGCGGTGATCGTCAACGAGGACGACGTGCTCCTGGTCGAGTCGCACATCTCGCCTGCGGCCGCCCACGCCGTCGTGGCCGAGATCGAGGCGCTCACCGACAAGCCCGTCCGGTACGTGGTCAACACCCACTACCACTTCGACCACGCGCACGGAAATCAGATCTACCCGCCCGAGGTGCACGTCATCGGGCACGAATTCACCCGCGAGATGCTGGAAAACGGCGGCTCGATGGGGCGTTCGTTCCAGATGTTCGTGGGCGGGCTGCCGGACCAGGTCGCGGCGCTGGAGGAGCAGGTGGCGGCGGCCGAGGACGAGGAGGAGCGCGCCGGACTGGAGGCCCAGTTGGCGTTCATGCGCAATTACATGGCAGGACAGGAAGCGGTCGTGCCCGTGGGCCCGAACACGACGCTGTCCGAGCGCATGACCCTGTTCCGCGGCGATCGCGAGATCCGGCTGCTCTTCTTCGGGCGCGGACACACCGGCGGCGACGTGGTGGTACATCTGCCGCAGGAGCGCGTGATCGTCACCGGCGACCTGCTTGTGCCTGGCCTCCCGTACATGGGCGACGGCTTCCTCGACGAATGGGACGACACCCTGGAGCATCTGAAGTCACTGGACTTCGACTGGGTCCTTCCCGGCCACGGCAACCCGTTCCAGGACAAGGAGCGGATCACCTATCTGCAGGAGTACATGCGGGACCTGCAGGAGCGGGCGGCGGCGCTGCATGCGCAAGGGTTGTCGTACGAAGAGGCCGCAGCGCAAATCGACATGACGGACCACGCCGACAACTATCCCCAGATCACGGGGCCGGGCGTGCAGGCGATCACGGTGCAGCGAATCTTCGAGTTGTTGGAGGAGGGGAGCTGAAGGCGGCCGGAATCGTCGGAGCCGCTGGATAGCGGCAGCTGCCGACCCCCCCTTCGAGTTTCAGGTGAAACGCCTGTCTATTCAAGCTATGAATGATTATCATTCACGACATGAATGACTGGATTCTGCCCCGAGCCGTTGCCCCAAGCCTGGAAGCCGCGCTGCGTGTCATGCCCGCCGTGGTTGTCGCCGGGGCGCGTCAGACCGGAAAGAGTACCCTTGCGCGGGCAATCGGGCGGGCGGGGACCGTATCCGGAATTGAGCCAGCCGGTCGTCCCGGTCGACGCTACATGTCGCTGGACGACTTTGACGTGCTCGACCTCGCTCGGCGCGACCCCGACGCCCTGGTCCACAAGTCCCCCCCGATAACGCTTGACGAGGTGCAGCGCGAGCCCGACCTCCTCAGCGCCGTGAAGCGCGAGATCGACCGTGAGCGACGGCCGGGGCGGTTTCTGCTCACCGGGTCTGCCAATCTGCTTCTCATGCGCCGCGTCTCGGAGTCTCTCGCCGGCCGCGCCAGCTATCTGACCCTGTGGCCGATGACTCGGCGCGAGCAACTGGGTCTTGGCGAGTGCGGTATTTGGGAAAGACTCATCGAGGCTCCCGACCGGGATTGGCTGGATGTTCTCGCAGCAGACGCCGGTGGGCGGGAGGACTGGCGGTCGTTGGCGCGACGCGGAGGATTCCCGTTCCCGGCCGTTCACCTCGGCTCCTCCGAGGAGCAGGCGATCTGGTTCGACGGCTACGTGCGCACGTACCTCGAACGAGACCTCCAGACGCTCTCCTCGATCGACTCGCTTCCCGACTTCCGCCGACTGATGCGGGCCGCCTGCCTGCGGATCGGCACAATCGTGAATCAAACCCGGCTGGGCCGCGATATCGGGATGAAGCAGCCGACGGTTCATCGTTATTTGAACCTGCTCGAGACATCGTACCTGCTGGTGCGGGTTCCGGCCTATTCGGTGAACCGCACCAAGCGGCTGATCAAATCGCCGAAGCTATACTGGGGCGATACCGGTCTGGCGATGCACCTCTCACGCGAGGTTGAGGCGCGTGGTGCGCACCTCGAAAACCTGGTGTTGCAGGATTTGCTCGTATGGCGAGATTTACGTCCTGCACCCGCCGAGGTCTTGCATTGGCGCGCCACCACCGGAGAGGAAGTGGACTTCGTGGTCGAGACCGGGGACTCGCTGCTGCCCATCGAGGTGAAGGCAACGAAGCGACCGAGGTTGGCCGACGCCGCCAACTTGCGCACGTTCCGGCGGGAGTACGGTCAGGCCGCCCGTTCGGGCCTGCTCTTGCACGGCGGAGATTCCGTGGAGTGGCTTACCCCGGAAGTCCTTGCCACGCCGTGGTGGCTCCTCGTATAGCGGGGTCACCAACCCAGCGGTCGGATCTGACCGTCACCGTGTAGATCAAAGACTCAGGCGCCCCGAAGCACCTTGATGTCGGGACACTGAAGGAGCGCCCTGTCCGCCGTCACCAACGTGAGTCCGTGCACCATGGCGGTCGCCGCGATGAAGCGATCGGCGGGATCGTCATTGCCGAGTCGGACGCTGCGACTGCCAAGCGCGACGTCGAATGTCACCGGGATCGCGCGCACCGGCCGGACTGCCAGGGCGTTGCGGATCCAGCTCCAGGGGTCGGGATGCAGCAGCACGCGCCCCTTTTCGGCAAGCACCAGTGCCTCCCACACACTCACGGGCGAGAGCGCCAGGGTGTTCGCGCTGTCGATCAACTGGCTGCGTGCACGACCCGAGAGCCGGTCCGGGTCCAGCAGGCTCCAGAGCCAGATGTGTGTATCGAGCAGGAGTTTCACTGACTATCGACGTCCCCTGGCCGCGCCGTGTCCGGTCGCAAGACGTCCCAGTCGGACGGATCGGCTGCCGGAGAGACGATGTCGCCGACGATTTCACCCACATCCCGCATCGCTCCCAGCCACTCGGTCTCGTCGGCTGCCACATCCGGACATGGATCGCCAACGTCCTCGCCCGCATCTCTCGCGGCGCCCTGCAAATCCGGTGTCCCCCTGTAGGCTGCGGCGATCCGGGCTCGCTCGCGGACCACGCCGAGCCCCGTGTTCGGGACGGCATAGCGGCTCAAGAGGTAGCGCAACTCGCCCTCCAAAGAGCGATGGTTGGCCTTTGCCCGTGCCTTGAGTGCGACGATCACGTCGTCGTCGACGTTGCGAATGGTGAGTACGCCCATTTTGCCGGCCCGCCTACGTTTTGAGTTCAGTGACAGCGAAATGTAGTGGAATAGAAGTCATTATGCTGTCATTATCCAGACAACGCTCGGGGCTGCCGGTCGTGGCGTCGGTCGGCGCGGCGGTATTGACCGGGATTTCACAGGGCCGGAAGTCGCAATCATCCGCGCCAGAGCCTCACCGCTCCGGCAGCTCCACCTCCTCACCCGGCTTCGGCCTCACGCCCTCGGCGTATAGCTGCGCATTCAGCGCGGGGACGTGGGACGTGATGAGCTCGTTGAGTGGATCGAGCAGTTCGGCCATCAGCTCCCAGGCGTGGTCGACCTGCCAGAGCTGGTCCTCGGTCGGCAGTGTGGAGGAGCCCTGGATGGCCCCGGCGACCCAGGCATTGCTGCGCGCTTCGCCAACATCGTCGTCGATTTCTTCCAGTGCTTCGCGGATCGCTTCCAGCTCGTCCGCGAGCCCATCGGGCGCTTCGTCGGCGGCCTCGATCAGCTCCTCGGCCGCGTCGAGTTGCTCCTCCAGCGCACTGACCGCGCGGCCGGCCTTGTAGATCGACGGGGCCAGGCGGTGCACGCTCATCAGGGTCTCCTGGCGGGCCATGCGGTCGGCGCGGGTCATGGGGCGGCGCGGGTCGGCCTGGATCTCGACGGTCGAGGAGTAGGTCTGGCCGCCGACATCCATGGTGACCGTGTAGACGCCGGGCAGCGCGATGGGGCCGTCCGGGGTGCCCGGCTGGCCGAATCCGACAGGTCCTTGCGGGCCTTCGGGCTCGTAGGGCGGATCGAGGCGCCAGTCCCACACGACCTCGTTGACGCCCGCGTCGCCGGGGGCTTCCAGGGTGCGGATGTGGCCACCGCCCGAGTCGGTGATGGTGAGCGCGAAGGTGGACTCTTCCGCAGGCGCGCCGTCGGCCATGTCGCTGCCGTCTCCGGCGGCCGAGTCGTCGTCGTCGTCCGAACCGTCGGCCTCTTCCCCCTCCTCCTCGGGCATCGGCGCTGTCCACTCGTCGCGCAGGTAGTAGCGGATCAGGGTGCCGCGCGGGGGGTTCGGGGCCGAGTAGGTGGCGCCGGCGAAGGGCCAGTCGCCGCGCTGGGCCCACATGATCGTCTCGCGGGCCTGGGGGAAGACGCTGCCGGGTTGGGCGAGGGTCTCGGCCGAGAGGTACTCCAGGGGGCTGACGTCGGCCATGATCCAGAAGGAGCGGCCGTGGGTGCCGACCAGCAGGTCGTTGTCGCGGGGGTGGATGAGGATGTCGTCGACGGGGACGACGGGAAGGTTGTTCTTGAGCTGGACCCACTGCTCGCCGCGGTCGACCGAGACGAAGACGCCGACCTCGTTGCCGACGAAGAGGAGGTTGGGCGCGCGGTGGTGCTCGGTGATGACGTTGACCGACCAGCCGTCGGGCAGGCCGTCGGTGATGCGGCGCCAGCTGTCGCCATGGTCCTCGCTGACGTAGACGTGGGCGGCGTAGTCGGCGTTGCGGTGGCCGTCGAAGGTGGCGTAGACGCGGGCTTCGGCGTGGTGCGAGGGCTCGAGGCGGCTGACGTAGGTGCGATCGGGGAGGTCGGGGATGCGGTCGGCGACGTTGGTCCAGGTGGCGCCGTCGTCGAGGCTGACCTGGACGTTGCCGTCGTCGGTGCCGACGTAGAGCAGGCCGGCGGTGAGCGGCGATTCGGCGAAGGCGGTGATGTTGCCGTAGGTCGAGATGCCGTCGTTGATCGACATCTGGGACTCGGAGCCGGGCACGCCCATGATCTCGAGCTCGCTGCGGTCGATCTGCCGGGTGAGGTCGACGCCGCCGACCTCCTCCCAGGACATGCCGCGGTCGCGGGAGCGCAGGAGGTAGTTGGCGCCGAGGTAGACGGTTGCGGGGTCGTGGGGCGACAGCTGGAGCGGCGAGTTCCAGTTGAAGCGGTAGGTCTTGGCGGTGTCGCCGTCGGCGCGGGGGCCGGTGATGGGGCGCATGGGGGTCTTCTCGCCGGTGGTGAGGTCGTACCGGTTCATGTTCCCGTTCTGGGACTCGGAGAAGACGATGGTCGAGTCGGTGGGGTCGACGATGGTGAAGAAGCCGTCGCCGTAGGCGGTCTCGTACCAGTCCTGGTGGCGGATGCCGTGGAAGGAGCGCGTGTTCGAGGGGCCGCACCAGGGATCGTTGTCCTGGAGGCCGCCGCAGACGTAGTACGGGTCGCGCATGTCGAAGCCGATGGCGTAGAACTGGCCCAGCGGCAGGTTGTCGAACATGCGCCAGTGGCCGGTGCCGTCCCAGCTGGCGGCGACGCCGCCGTCGCTGCCCAGGATGAGGTGGTCGGGGTCGGCGGGGTTGATCCAGAGGGCATGATGGTCGACGTGGACCTGCGCGGCGCCGTCGCTGCGGAAGGTGCGGCCGCCGTCGTCAGAGACCTCCAGGTTGCCGCCGAGGACGTAGATGCGGTCGACGTTGCTCGGGTCGATGCGGACCTGGGAGTAGTACATGGGGCGCGGGTTGGTGCTCGACATCTTCTCCCAGCTGTCGCCGCGGTCGAGGGAGCGGAAGAGGCCGCTCCGGGACTGGCCGCCGCCTCCGCCGAAGAAGCCCGCGTCGGGGCTGCGGGCGTCGGCTTCCACGAGGGCGTAGACGACGTTGCCGTCCTGGCGGAAGACATCGACGCCGATGCGGCCCTTGTCGCCTTCGGGAAGTCCCTCGGTGAGCTCGGTCCAGTTGTCGCCGCCGTCGAAGGTGCGGTAGAGGCCGCTGCCGGGGCCGCCGCCGTTGAAGCCCCAGCCGGTGCGCTGCCGCTGGTACATCGCGGCGAAGATCGTGTTGGGGTCGCCCGGGTCCATGGCGAGGTCGATGGCGCCCGTGTACTCGTCGATGTGGAGGACGTTGTCCCAGGTCTCGCCGCCGTCGTGGGTGCGGTAGACGCCGCGCTCCTCGTTCGGGCCCCAGAGGTCGCCAACGGCCGCGACGTACACGACGTCGGGGTTGCGGGGGTGGATGAGGATACGCGCGATGTGTTTGGTGGCGTCGAGGCCCATGTGGCGCCAGGTGTTTCCGGCGTCGGTGGATTTGTAGACGCCGTTGCCCCAGCCGGAGGACTGGCGGTTCTGTGGCTCGCCGGTGCCGACCCAGACGAGGTTCGGGTTGGACTGGTCGAGGGTGACGTCGCCGATGGAGCTGGTCGGCTGGTCGTCGAAGAGGGGGGTCCAGGAGGTGCCGTGGTTCTCGGTCTTCCAGACGCCGCCGGTGCCGGTCGCGATATAGAAGACCTGGGGCTTCGATTCGACGACGGCGAGGTCGGCGATGCGGCCGCCCATGAGCGCGGGGCCGATTTCGCGGTACTGCAGGTGCGAGATGGCGGTCTCGAGGGTGGTCTGGGCGGCGGTGGGAACGGGCGTGAGAAAGGGTGCCGAGAGGCAGAGGAGGATGCGCGCGGTCTTCATCGGGTGAACCCCTGGGATCGGGTGGGTTGGGTCTCCGAGCAAAGTCCGGTCCCGGGGACGGCTGCGCAAACCGCGCCGTCTGACGGCCCGCTCGCCTATCTCCTCCCGGGCGAAGCGTCCCCGCGCGTCCCGGGGCTTCCCACCATCCGCTTCACCACCACCGTCGGCACACCCAGCTCGCTTGCCTCGACGAAGGCGACCAGACCATCGGGACCGAATGCGGCCGGCAGCGCCGTGGTTCCGGCAGGATAGCTGCCCAGGTAGCGGCCGTCCGGCGTGAGCACGTCGATGGGCCCGTCGTCCAGGGGACCCGCACCCCGCCGCAGCACCCAGATGTGTCCGTCCCAGGTTGTTGCAAGCCCACGAATCACGGACAGTTCGGTGTGGAACTCGAGTTCCGCGATGCGCCTGCGCCGTGCCTGAAGGTTCGCGCCGGGTGCGGCGTTTTCCTCCAGCCTGTCCACACGGCGGCGCCTCTCGGCCCGGATCATGCGGCCGGTCACCGGTTCGGGCTGGAACGGTCGACTCAGGATTCGCTCCACTCCCGCGCCCGGCGAGGCGAACTTGACCGCATAGGTCGTCGAGTCCGAGAACACCACGCGACTGTCGGGAAGGACTCCCCAGTGGAGTTCCGGGCTGAATTCGGGGAGCTCCGATGTGGGCTTGGGCGCAGTGTTGACCAGGTCCGTATGGTCCATATTGCCGATGTCGACCGGGGGCAGCCACGCTTCCGCGACCGTGTCCGTCACGGTCTCCTCGCCCGACAGGATCGTGCGTTCAAACGTGTGCGACGTGGGGAAGGTCACCGGGGTGCTGAACGCCGCCGCCGAGATCGTCCAGGCGGTTGCCAGCGTGGGGACTCCGATGACCGCATCCGCGCCGGGCTGGACCACTACACGTCCAGCGCTGGGAACGGCAGAGGGCTCCGCAATGCGCACGAGTCGCTCGAATTCGCCGTCCGCCGCGAAGAGGTGGTAGCCGCCGCGGCCGAGGTCCTTGACCGCCACGCGTCCATCGGCGAAGACGGCCATTGCGCCTGCGTGGCTGAACTCGCCGGGACCTTCGCCCGGTCCGCCCAATTGCCGGACGAGTCGCCCGTTTGGACCCACCACGAATACGTTCTGAGTCTCCATGAAATTGTCGAACAAAAAGAGGTTGCCCGCGCCGTCGAACGCCACACTCTTGACGTACGTGAACTGTTCCCAATCCTCGCCCGCCATGGTCCCCAGCCGGTACAGTTCCTCAAAGTCGATCTCCAGCCAGCGGTCCTCGGCGGGCAACTCGATGATCTGCTGGGCACCCGCGGAAGCCGCAAACAAACCGAGCAACAGGGCGCTGCATCCAACATGTAAACCCTGGATTACAAATTGTAATGTCCGCTTTACTTCCGGATAGCGTGGATCCATCCTCAATCCTACCGACACGAAACGTGTAACGGGTTGTTGGTGTAGTGGGGGGCAATGACACAGCGGGGAGCAGACGGGATAATACAGGATGGGAATGAGGAACGCGATCGCTGGAACAGTCAGGTCGATCTACATCCGCACGCGGCTGGCAGAGGAGCGGCTGCGAAGCGGTGTAGCCTGGTGGCCGCTGGCGCCGGAATTCGTCGCCGACCCGTACCCGGTGTACCGCAGGCTCCGCGAACGGGATCCAGTCCACTACAGCATCCTGACCGAGCAATTCGTGGTATCCCGTTTCTCGGATGTGGACCGCATTCTCCGGGATCATCGAAACTTCTCCAACGACCTGCAGCGGGCGCGTTCCTCGCGGGGCTCCCTGGGCACGCGCAAGAAGCTCAAGCCCAGCATGCTCGTGCGGGACCCGCCGGACCACACGCGTCTGCGTCGGCTGGTCAACCGGGGGTTCACGCCCCGTTCGGTGTCGAAGATGGAGGACTACATCCGGGGCACAGCGCACAGCCTTCTGGACGAGGTCGACGGAGTCCACGAGTTCGACCTGATGAAGGCTCTTGCGGTGCCGCTGCCCACGATCGTGATCGCGAGGATGATCGGCGTGCCCGAGAGGGATCTCGACCGCTTCAAGGCGTGGTCCGACCACCTGGCGCGCGCGCTGGAACCGCTTCTCACCCCGGAAGAGGTGGAGGCGGTGTACCGGAGCGACCAGGAACTCGCCGATTACCACAGAGCGATCATCGAACAGCGCCGCCGCGAGCCCCGCGACGACCTCGTTTCACGGCTGGTTGAAGCCGAAGAGGAAGGCGACAAGCTCACACCGGACGAGACGATCGTGATGCTTCGCCTTCTCCTCGCGGCTGGAAACGAGACGACCACCAACCTCATCGGCAACGGGGTTCGGGCCCTCCTGCACAATCCCGACCAGCTCGCTTTGCTGCGTGAGCGCCCGGAACTGATCCCTGCGGCGGTCGAGGAACTCCTGCGCTACGATTCGCCCGTGCAGCTGGATATGAGGATCGCAACCCGCGATCTGGAAATCGGGAACAGGCGGGTGCGGTCGGGCACCATGCTCACCATGGCGATCGGGTCCGCCAATCACGACCCGGAGCGCTTTCAGCGGCCCGATGAACTCGACATCACCCGGTCCGACCATGGGAACATCTCGTTCGGGCGCGGCATCCATCACTGTCTGGGGGCGCCGCTGGCCCGCCTCGAAGGCAGGATCGCCCTCGAGGTGCTGCTGGAGCGATTCGACAGGATCGGGTTCGGAGCGCGTGCGCCGGAGTATCGGCCGAGCGTCGTGCTCCGAGGGCTGGAGCATTTCGACGTTCGAGTGGGCTGACACGCGCTTTCCGCCGCGCCTACCGGCCTAAAGCCCGGTCCCGGCAAGTCGCCGACCCAGGTTTGCCATATGTATGGCTTGACATGTATGGTCATACCATATCTGTTTCCTGATCTGATCCCGGTTGCGAGCGAGTGCGAATCCCAATGAAGACGACGATCAACCTCAACGACCAGCTGCTGCGAAAAGCGAAGCAGCGGGCGTCGCGCCGGGGTATCACGCTCACCCGGTTCATCGAGGACGCCCTGCGCGCGAAGCTGATGGATGGGGACCACAATCGACGCGCTTTCAAGTTGCGACTGAAGACGGTGCGCGGGCATGCTCCACCCAACGTGGACATCTCGGACCGCGAAGCGCTCTATGATGTCCTGGACCGCTCGTGATCGCGGTTGACACCAACGTCCTGATCTACGCCCATCGGGCAGAGACAGATCTCCACGCTGTCGCCAGCCGAGACTTGATCGCACTGGCAGAAGGACCGGCCCGCTGGGGCCTTCCCGTATTCTGTATCGCCGAGTTCCTTCGCGTGGTGACGCATCGGCGGGTCTTCAATCCGCCGTCGACGCTTTCACAGGCCACCGGATTTCTGGACAACCTTGTCGCATCGCCATCCTGTCGCATCGTTCGCCCGGGAACCGAATTCACCCGACTTCTCGTCGAAACCGTTGTCAGGGCCGGCGCGAAGGGGAACCTGGTATTCGACGCACAGATCGTCGCCCTTTGCCGAGAGCATGGTATCGCGACCATTCTCACGAACGATCGCGACTTCGATCGCTTCAAAGGCCTGCGCGTCCAGTATCTGGGGCAATCGGGTTAGACGCCCAGGCGAACGCCTCGACCCCTGCCCTCCCACTCGTCACCTGGTTCGTTGGCCGACCTCAACATCACCCGTATCTTGGTTTCGTAAATCATACGAGCGCCGGCCAGGTGACGTCCTGCTCCTTCGCCCTCACCGCGCTCGTCGTCCGGCTAAGGAGGCCGGGTCATGGCCGCTACATTGCTCCCATCGAGAAGGCTTCTCCTCGCCGCCGCCATTTCCGGTCGCGCCGCGCTGCTGTTGGTGCTGAGCGCTGCGGCGGCGACCGCCCAGCAGACGGGAACCATCCGAGGCACGGTGGCCGACGTGTCCGGCAACGCATTGCCCGGTGTCTCGGTGGCGGTGACCGGTACCGACGTGAGCGAGCAAGCAGTCACGGACAGTGCCGGTGCCTACGAATTCACGGGTCTGGCTGCCGGTGACTATGTCGTAGCCGCCACCCTGTTCGGCTATGCGTCCCGCGAGGTTCCGGTCTCGGTCGGCGAAGGTGCCATCGAGACCGTCCCGGTCGTTCTGGAGCCGGTTTTCCGGCTAAGTCCGCTCAGTGTCGTGGCGGAGGAGCCCACGGTCTTTGCGCGCAACTTCGTCGCGGAGCCGATGATGAGGCAGCAGTCGAGCATCACCGCCGTGACTTCGGTGATCGACAACCTGCCCGGCGTGTCGGTGCAGGAGGGGGACGCGTATGCCTTTGACGACTGGTCGAGCAACGTGGCCATGCGCGGGTTCCAGTCGACCATCAACGATGTACAGATCGGCACCACCATCGACGGATTCCCCAACGGCACTTCGGACTACTGGAGCGGCTCGAAGGCGAACCGGTTCGTCGACCCGATGAACCTCGGCGGTGTCGAGGTGTCGCAGGGGACGGCCGACATCGCCTCCCGGTCGGTCGAGGCACTCGGGGGCACGCTCAATTTCCTGACGCTCGACCCGGCCGCGGAGCGGAGCCACACGGCGTCCGTCACGATCGGCGAGAACGAGGGCCAGCGGTTCGCCGCACGGGTCGAGACCGGATCGTTGTTCGGCAGCACGACGCGGGCGTGGATCGCGGCGATCCGGCAGGAAGCGACCGACTGGATGGAGGGCTCCGCAAGGAACGAGCGGGAGCACATCGCCACCAAGCTCGTGTCGTCGCACGGCCGCCTCGATCTCACCGGCTACATCTCGGTCGACGACATCCGGGAGAACAACTACCAGCGGCTCTACAGCGAAGCCGACTTCCGGGCCAATCCGCGCTGGGACCGGCTGATCGGCCACTGGCCCGGCGTGCCGTATCTGAACCAGTTCTACCGGCCGGGCTGGCAGACCGGGCGGACCAACACGCTGGGCTACGTCAAAGCCGACTGGTCCATCAGCGAACTGACCTCCCTGAGCGCGGGCGCATACTACCATCGGAATAGGGGACGCGGCGACTGGCTGCCTCCTTACATCGTCGACGTGGTCGACGACGGCGACGGACCGGAGTCGGAGCTGGCGGGCCGCCCGCCGGTGCGGGGTGGGTCCCAGCTGGGCGTTGTTCGCTTCGTGGACAGCAACGGTGTCGCGGTCGGACCGGCGCCCGGCTGCCAATCGTCCTACATCTTCAACTACTACGGGTCGGGCGGCTCGGAGGTGGACCCGGGGTGCCACCCGGGGGCCTCGGCTGTGCAGTCGTTCCGCCATAGCCACTACGGAAAGGACCGCCTCGGCCTGACCATCGACGGGGACTGGTCCGTTGTCCTCGGCAGAGGGGGCAGCGCGCTGCGTGCCGGCATCTGGTATGAGGACTCACGGCGCCACCTCGGCCGGGATTGGCACCGGATGCTGGATCCTGCGATCAACTTCAAGTCGGACGAGCAGGCAAACCCTATCTGATTCACATCTGGTTGGGGTGATTGAACTTAGGGGAATCACTGACCCGATTCCCGCCATTGCGTTCCCGCCAATTGCGAAAGTCTCAGGCGCGAGCCCTCCGGCGGTTTTCCAGAGCCTTCCTGAGCTGTCCCTCGTCGGCTCGCTGGTAACATTGGAGGACCGTCTTTGCCTCCTTCCAGCCGCCGAGTTCACAGAGGACCTTGAGCGGCTGGTCCATCAGGTCGGAAGCAAACTTCCGCCTCAGCGAATGCCAGCCTCTCCCGCGCTTGGGTTCGAGCCCCGCGAGTCGCTCCGCCTTCTGCCACCAATCGCGCGCCTGACAAGAGCTTACGCACCTCAACGGATCCTGCGGCGAGGGCAGCACGAGGATGCCCTTGGTGCTGGGGCCTCCTTCTCTTGCCTGGTCGAGAGCGGCGAGCGCTTGGGGGCTGACAGGCGTGCGGTGCTCATAGCCCGTCTTCTCGTTCTCGGCGCGCCAGCGGATGATCCCGCCCTCGCAATCGATGTCGGCCCACCGGAGCTTACGGATGGCGCCGATACGGTGTCCGGTCTCGTGCGCGAGCACGAGGGCGACATGGAACCGCCAGCCAACTTGGCCGGACACACGCAGAAGCGCTTGATACTCCTCCTCGGCCAGAACGATTCGGGCCGGGTTTTTCTGCCTAGGCGCCCTGAGTCCTCTCAGGGGATTCGCTTCAAGGAGCGGTCGGCCCCGTTCGTCCTTGGACCTTACAGCCCAGTTGAGCACGGCGATCAGGAACTTCAGGTCCTTTTCGACCATTCGGTCGGACACCGGCTTTCCGCTCGGGCCGACACTCCCTGCCCGACGCTCCCGGATGAACCGGTCCCAGTCGCGCTGCGACAGGGTGGTTGGATCGCGGTTCGGTCCGAGGAAGCTGAGGAACATCCTCATCGCGGCCCGGTCGTGGTACTGCGACCGTCCGCGCTTGGTCGGCGTCACCTCCTCGCCGTAGATGTCAAAAAGC